>Ga0257111_1000134_pt1 | contig 29946 bp, 28 predicted proteins | sample LP_taG_6_FD_191567 | JGI IMG/M metagenome (GOLD analysis project Ga0257111, IMG submission 191567) | Marine microbial communities from Northeast Subartic Pacific Ocean, Canada - LP_J_2015_P26_500m | ecosystem: Environmental > Aquatic > Marine > Oceanic | place: Canada: Northeast Subartic Pacific...
CCTTTGGCAAAATGGACGGCGACTCAAGAAATGATTGGTGACAAAGTTACATTTTATGTTTGCCAAGATTTTGCCTGTAAAATACCAACAACCGATATTAAAGAAGCATTAACATTCATCCATGAGTAAACCATTATCAAAACGTGTGGGAGAATTATTTGCTCACATTCAAGATTTATTCGATACTGTGGCTCATTCGGCCATTCAGCGTGTTGATGAAAAAGGTGGAAAGAAAAATAGACTATTGGGCTTTTTTTCTTCAGCCGGTGATGCTTATTTTAGCAAATACAATGAAATCAAAAAACGGAAAGAATCCAAGTTGGATTCTTAAATAACATAAAAGAGTAAACATGAAACTTGAATTACACTGGAAAATTATTATTGGGCTTGTACTTGGACTCATTTTTGGCGTTCTCGCCGCAGCAAATGGTTGGGGCGGATTTACAACAAACTGGATAGCACCATTCGGTAAAATATTTATAAATTTGTTAAAATTGATTGCCGTACCACTGGTTTTATCTTCATTAATTACCGGAGTCGCTTCCCTTTCGGACTTAAAAAAATTGTCCCGAATTGGTGGTAAAACAATTACAATTTATATAGTAACTACTGCCATTTCTGTTACTATCGGTTTAGTTTCTGTAAACCTATTAAAACCTGGCGACACCGTACCTGAGGATATGAAGGTAAAGCTTCAAGAAACCTACAAATCCGCAGCATCTGGAAAATTAGAAGCTGCCGACCAAATAAAAGAGCGAAGACCGCTTCAACCTATCGTAGATATGGTTCCCAGTAATTTCTTTAGTTCTGCTTCGAATAATAGAAATATGCTTCAGGTTGTTTTTGTGGCTATAATCATAGGCATAGCCCTTATTCAAATACCCAAAAACAAGGCAAGGCCTGTATTAGATTTTATGGAAGGGATTAACGATCTTGTCATTAAACTGGTTGATAATATTATGCTCATGGCACCCATTGGCGTATTTGCACTCATTGCCGATACCATTACCTCCGTTGCAGGAGATAATCTCAATAATGTATTAGAATTGCTTAGTGCCCTTGGGTTTTATATGCTGGCGGTGATTATCGGATTGATCATTCATATGGTGTTCACCTATACAGCCGTGTTAAAAATCTTTTCAAATATGTCATTAAAAAAGTTTTACCAAGGAATCGCCCCAGCCCAATTATTGGCATTCTCTACCAGTTCCAGTGGAGCCACACTACCCGTTACAATGGAAAGGTGTGAAGAAGAGCTAGGCGTTTCCGAAGAGGTCTCCTCATTTGTCCTTCCCCTTGGGGCGACGATTAACATGGATGGCACCGCCCTTTATCAGGCAGTTGCTGCTGTATTTATCGCCCAAACGTTGGGAATGGACCTCACCCTCGGCGCACAACTTACCATTGTACTTACAGCTGTTCTGGCATCAATCGGAACGGCTGCTGTACCGGGCGCAGGAATTATTATGCTAATTATTATCCTGGAAGCCATTGGAGTCCCCAGTGCAGGGATTGCTCTCATTTTAGGTGTAGATCGAATTTTAGACATGATGCGGACCGTAACCAACGTCACAGGAGATGCAAGCGTGGCTGTAGCTGTGGCGTCTAGCGAAGGTCAAATCTCTTAGAAAAATTATTTCAACTATTCTTGAAACATATAAAATAATTCCTGTAAACTTGGAGAGCTATTTTAGAATTCTTACTTCAGTCATTGAATTTCAGGATCTTCAAGAAATAATCCTTGAGATAATCTTCTGAAGTCAAAAAACAGGCCTTTTCTGTTTCGATTTATCGTGATGGGATGAAGGAAGTTTGCTGAAAACAGAGACCTCTACCGTGAATACACGGATCCTGAAATCGGGTCTGAAGTAAGAGCATTAAAAAACCCCTGAATATTCAGGGGTTTTTTATTTCAATAAGGATGACTGGATTTGATTTATTCGCCATCGAGCACCTTTTATTTTTAACCGGACACAATCATCATCGTAGTGCCGTTCTAACACATCAACCCCTTCTTGTGCCAAAGCCATTTTCTTAGAATCTTGGTAGGAAAACTGAAGGTCAACAATTTGATAATTTTCATCTATGATTTCAATTATTCTTTGGGAGAGTATTTCGATACGTAGATTGTTTAATGCGGAAACAAAAATACTATCAGCAAATCTTCTTTTTAAAAAGTGAATGTGTTCATCAGCTTCATCACGATCAATTTTATTCAACACGATTTGGATCTGATGTCTATCAGCACCCAAATCTTTTAATACCTCCATGATAGTTTGATAATGATCCTCAACCTGACCGCTGGATGCATCCAAAATCAATAAAATTAAATCCGAATCAACAACTTCTTTTAATGTACTCCGAAAACTTGCAACCAAATGATGGGGCAGTTTCCGAACAAACCCTACCGTATCACTCAACAATATAGTGTGAGAGCTATCTAACTCAACCGACCGCACCGTCGTATCCAACGTTGCAAAAAGCTGATCTTGAATAAACACATCTGCACCTGAAATCGCCTTCATTAAGGTGGATTTACCTGCATTGGTGTAACCCACCAATGCAACTTTAAATTGATTTTTTCGGCGTTTACTTTGGGTATTTCTTTCCCGTTTTATTTTCTCTAATTCCCGCTTTAATTTTGAAATGCGGGTTCGAATAAGGCGGCGATCCACCTCGATTTGAGTCTCTCCTGCACCGGCACGTGTTCCAATACCACCCATTTGCCTTTCTAAATGAGTCCACGCCCGAGTGAGTCGCGGCAACATATATTCTAATTGTGCCAATTCAACCTGTGTCTTTGCCTCTTTTGTTTGGGCGTGCTGTCTAAAAATATCTAGAATCAATCCACTGCGATCAATCACTTTTACTTCTTCGGTAAAATTACTATAATTCTTAATCTGTCCTGGACTGAGTTCATCATCAAAAATAATAAGCGAAACACCCAACTCTTTTGCCTGGTTGATAAGCTGTTCTGCCTTTCCAGATCCGATAAATAATGATGGATTAATTCGCTTTAAATTTTGGGTAACATTTCCCACCACTTCTGCACCTGCCGTTTCCGCCAATAATTGTAATTCCTCCAAATGTTCATCAACAATTTTTTGATTCAATTCACCATAGATCACACCCACAAGGAGTGCTCTTTCTTTCATTTTTATTTCAGAATTTTCTATCAAGAGTGCACCTTGATTTCTTCGGTCCGCATACGGCTTAAATATGATTCTAACATCAAAAAGGCAATAGCTAAAATTAAAAACGTTCGCCATAATGCTTTGCCCTGTCTATGGGAAGAGATGATTTCTTTTATATCGGATCCTGGGTGTACCCATACTGACCGACTTTTCCCCAGAATTGAAATAACTTGATCCTCTCGAGCACGCAAACTTGGTTTTTCAAATGGAGATAATTTCGAAGAAAATGCCGTATAAAACTCATCGCCTGCGAATACTTCGTATGAACCTAATTCTTGAATATTATTGATAATAAGTTCTTCACGATTATAATCTGGGACCAAAAGGATTCTATTCTCAGAGGGTGTTATTAAAGACCATTTTTTATTGATGAGTGCTTTATTTATTTTTATATATTTTTCCTGTCCTACTTCTACCATGGAGGTATTGATTTCGTTTGTTGCAGACAATATCAGAAGTCGATGTATTAATGGTATGAGGAGACCCTTCATGCCAAAATCATTCCACCGGAGGTCTAAGGGTGACGTAAAATAATAAATTTGACTTCCTGAGTGAGGTATCTCTAAAAAGAACGAATCATCATTATTTAATGTTAAAATATTTTTATGGCCTATTTGGTTTTCAATCTTGTTATACCTATAGATCTGGGGAAGCGCCGATGATAAATCTCTCAAATTTAATTCCTGTAAAATGGGATTATCTCTATCGATCACATCAACAGAAAAATAAGACTCACCTGTCACGTGAACTGTTTCTATAAATTTAGGTAACTTTAAATTAGCCTGGGTTATAGAGGATAGATCTGCATAATTTTCACCTGAAAACCACAAAATACTGCCGCCTTCACTTAAAAAACGTTTCATAGATTCGATGGCTGATGGTGATAAATGTTTCGGGTCTTGAAGAATCAATACATCCGTTTCATCCAAATATATCCGATGAATTCCATCCATCACTTTTAATTCAATATCCAGAAACCGATCTTTCCCGCTAATGGATTCTAATACGGTTTTCAGCATAAATAAATCATCCTGGGAATTTGCAATCACTTTGCATGAAATTTGTTCAGGGATGGTCAATTCAAATGTTTGGGTATCATCAAAATAATAGTCATCTCTTGGAATAACTAATTTTCCTCGAACTACACCACTTTTTCCAGGGTATACCTGAAATAAAAATTCCTTACTTCTCTGGGGCTGAAAATGAGACACAATTTGTCCAACGCGTTCTTCATTTATATATAATTCCACGGGAACATTACGTCTCTCAATTGGTCCCATATTTTCGATTTTTGTAGTGAGCTTTAATAGGTGGTTTGGTAGCTTAATTTGACTGATAGCGGAGATATTGGAGATAGACACATTATCTGCCATCGATTCTTGGCCGATGAAATAAAATTGCCAACCATTAAAATCTGTTTTGAAATTTGATGGTGGTGCGACGGGAAAATCACTTAAAATATAACATTCTCTATTACCCGATGCTTCTGTAACAGATTTCAATACCGAATCTACCACAGACCAGATTTTATCTCTACCGACAGCCTGTGAAATATTCCATATTGCAGGATTAATCGACATCCCTCTTTCTATAATTCCATCATATAATTGTTTGACTGGTGTTGTTTGATAAACATGAAGATGGACCAAACCGTTGAAACCTGAAACGATATTGGGTAATTCAGCTTTCACTTTGTCGAGATATGTATGACGATCATTCGTAACAGCCATGCTCGCCGAATTATCAATGATAATGACAGCAGTTGATTCATTTTCACTCGGAATCCATAGGGAATCATTCATTAGAATCGGACCAGAAACCATCAATACCAATGCGGAAATGATACCCATCCGTAGTACGATTAAAATCCATTGTCTGATTTTTAATTTCCGAATGGTTTCGTGTTCTAATGCCTTAATATGACGAATGGTAGAAAAATCAACCGTTTTTGTATGGCGAAGACTAATCAAGTGTATGATAATGGGTAGTGATACGGCTATCAGTCCCCATAATACAGCCGGAAATAAAAATGACATTAGATGGGTGTAGAGAGCATCATCATGATTGCGCCTGCCCCTAATGGAATTTTAAAATTGTCGTCCAGTGGTATCGGCAAAATTTCCATGACCATTGCCGCAACGGCACCACTCAAAGAAATGGTCATGGGCAATGTTGTTACCAATGAATAAATTATTCCAATAATAATACAGACGAACAAACCACCGAAAAATCCCTCCCAAGTTTTATTCCAAATTTTATGTTTTCCATATCGTTGACCAATTAACCCCGCCGCACTGTCTCCAAGACTCATAAAAATAAGTGCAATAATAGCGACTGGTTTTGAAAATAATATAATGGAAATAACCGCACCAATCATCACCCATGTGGCGCCAGTTAGTTTACCTTCCTGTTCATGACTCCTGAGCATCGAGTCAATAAACAAACTAAACAATGACTTTACCCATGTTACTTTATGACGCAAAATATCAAATATGATGAAAAGAACCATCAGTATAGATAATAATTTCACAAATACCCATTTTTCTGGAAAAACATAAAGATAACCAAAAGGAATTGCCAGATTAAATAAGTGAATTAATTTTCTTTTATATTCGCTTAATGGTATCATTTTTCATTAGATAGTTTGTCAAAAATGTCCTTTAAATCTAAAATGCTCACCACCAAATCTACTTGAATTGTTTGATCCAAGACTGTGCCCGGTGCAATGGACTGATCTAAAACTGTATAGGGAACTAAATCTTCATTTTGCTTATAGGATATTTTTCCCACTTTTAATCGTGCTTTTGTTAATAAAGCCTTTGCATTTTGCATACTCATTCCAAATAACTGAGGAACCTGGAAAAAATCCGGTGGCAATCCTTGGCTAACGGTAATTTGAAGACCCATACCTTTTTTTATATGATCACCCGATTTGGGAAATTGCCATGCAACAGTCCCTTTGGGATAATCAGGATTGAATTCGGTATATACAGTATCAATTCTAAGACCAATTTGTTGTAGGGATATTTCTACACTTCTTCGAGATTGCCCAACTAAATTGGGGACGATTATTAATTTTTCTGATCTGGAAATTTTTAATCGAATTGTTCGCCCCGGTTTTACTTTCGCACCTGCTACGGGATATTGATCTACTACAGTTTGGGGATTAACATCAGCTGTATAAACGGTATCGTATACCACACCTTTATATCCTTCAGTTTCCAATTCAATAAGGGCCCGGTTTAGATCTTTTCCTGTTATATCGGTCACAATTAAAGTCTTATCCTGGCGGACATAAGATGGCATGATAAACCAGTCAAATATTAAAATTAATGCAAGAGATACGATTCCAAAAGCAATTAAAAATTGTATAATTTTATTCATCATTTTTTCTTATTCGAGCAGCAAACATGCCATCAACTTTATCTCGAGGGGGAAACGTTTCCAAACATTTTTGTGCATTCAGCCAGTTATTGGGTACCAGATCTTTTCCAGAATCAATACAGAAATTATCATCTAATTTAAGAAACCACTTTACCACATTCCAATTCTCTTCCATTTCCAGCGAGCAGGTAGCATAAACCATGACGCCTCCCGGCTTTAAAAATTGAGCCATGTGAGCGATGATTGATTTTTGAATTATTACCATAGATTCCACATCTTCTTTCTCCCGCCGCCACCGTATATCTGTGCGTCTGCCCATCACGCCAGTGCCCGTACAGGGTGCATCAATTAAAATTCGATCAGCCATGGGAAAGTCATCTTCGCTCGCATCTTTTCTTTTCCATTGAATGGGCCATTTTAATTCATTTGACCTTTTTTCTCCAGTCAGCATTCGGACTTGACTAGCATCTGATGCAAATATTTTACCTTCATTTTTTATTTTTTCAACGATATAACCGGATTTTGTTCCTGGCGCTGCACAAACATCTAAAACAATATCGCCCGGTTGTGGATCTAATAATTCGACTACCGCACCGGAAGCACGATCCTGGACATGAATTAATCCTTTTGTAAATAATTCACTTTTGATCACATTTCGCAAACCGGAATCCACCCGGATGAAACAATCGGATTCAGGGCTTTGGATCGTTTCAATATCTAATTTATCCAATTGACTTAAAATCGTATTTTTAGACTCCGTCATACAATTCAATCTTAAGTCAATATGAGAAGGCATATTTAGATATTCACATAATTCAATGGTTTTATCCTCACCAAATTGATGAATCCATTTGTCAATTATCCAGGCCGGATAGGAATACCATGCAGAAAGAGATTGTTTTTTATCTTTTTGATTAGGATCAATATTATTAGTTTTCCGCAAGAGTGCATTTACCAAACCACTAAACTTTTTCCCTAACTCTTTTTTGGTGAATTCTACCCATGAATGCACAGCCGCATGCTGTGGAACAAATTCATCCATCAATGCTTCGAAAAACCCTATTCTCAAAATAATGTGTACAGATGGATGCAGCTTATGCATCGGTTTATCTAAAAATAAATTGATCCAATAATCCAATCGCCCTTGCCAGCGAACCACTTCATTCGTTAATACCAATGATCTCGAAATGTCCTGTTGATGTAATTTATTATTTTTATAATATTGATCACGCACAGACTTTAATCGATTATTGGATCGATAATATTTTTTTAAGATTTGAAATGCATGATAGCGAGCGTCTTTCATCTCTACCCCATAGGGTCCCCCAATGTGACATGAAAACCTCTAAGGCAATCAGCCATATCCATTTTTCGTTTTCCCTCAAGATGAACTTCCATTAGTTCTAATTGACCGTCAAAACAAGAAATTGCCATTTTGTTTTTCTCCAATAATGAAATGTGTCCTGGTGGAAATGTACTTTTTTGATTGATGAGAATTGTTTGAAATATCTTTAACCTTTTTCCCATCAGGATTGTAAAAGCCCCTGGAGAAGGAGATAATGCTCTAACCTTATTATGAATATTTTCCATAGAATCAGACCAATCAATTTTACACATTTCTTTGGATATTTTGGGTGCAACAGTCGCAAGATCATTGTCTTGAAGTTTTGGTTCGACCTCTCCGTTCTCCAATAAATTTAACGTTTTGAGAATAATTTTTGCCCCTTTCTTTGCCATTTTTACTGTAAGAGATCCACAATTATCTTCATCACTAATTTTAATTTTATCCTGTAAAATAATTGATCCTGTATCCACCTTAGGTTCTATTAGAAAAGTTGTAATCCCTGTCTCTTTATCTCCATTCAACAATGCATGTTGAATGGGTGCTGCCCCTCTATATGCTGGTAAAAGTGATGTATGAATATTTACAGAACCCATGGTGGGGATTACTAAAATTTCCTTTGGTAAAATTCTGAAAGCAACCACCACAAACAAATCAGGGTTTAATGCCTTTAATTTGGTCTGAAATGACGCGTCATTTAGAGATTCAGCAGGAATGTAATTGAGCTGTAATTCAAAGGCTAATTCACCAACGGCAGTATGTTTTAATGTGCGTCCCCGACCCATGGGTTTAGGTGCATTGCTTACAACACCCAATATTTGATGTTTTGACTCGTGGAGTCCAATCAGTATTGGATTGGCAATCATGGGATTGCCCATAAAAACTATATTCATAATTCGGTTCCTTTGGAATAAATCAGGAAGTCTGAATTAATATTAAAGAACAAATGCCTTTCGGGTTTTCGCACGAATAACGGCCCCTTGTGCTATCATTTTTAAATCATTCTCAACAGTCATTTTTACTGTTTTTGTAACGCGGTCTACAATAAATACTCCCTTAAGATGGTCAATTTCATGCTGGATTGCTCGAGCTAAAAGGCCACCCATTTCTTCAATATGTTCGGCCCCGTTTTCATCTTGATACTTAAATTGAATAAACTCTGGCCGTTTTACTTCTAATCGAACATTCGGAATGGATAAACATCCTTCTTCAAACCAAGACTCCCCCCTGTTTTCCATAATCTCACCATTGATGAAGATATGAACACTTTCTGTTTCTTCCTCAATACCAGATATATCAATAATGAAGAGATTTAAATCGACACCAATTTGATTGGCAGCCAGGCCGACACCACTTTCTTCATACATCGTATCAAACATGTCATCGATTAATGATGATAGTTTTTTAAAATCTTTTACGGGTTTGCATACTTTCCGAAGTATGGGATCCCCATAATGAACGACTTCTCTTACAGCCATTAATTCTGAGTCTCAATCGCTTCTGTCTCTGAATCATCTACCGAACCCACTTGTCCGGCAATTGCAGATCTGTTGACTGTCATATTTGTATTTTTATCCACTTTCAGGATAACTGATTTTTTTTCATTGCCTTTAAATCCTGCAATAGTGCCATGGATACCGCCAATCGTCACGACGTGACTTCCTTTTTTTAAGTCTTCCAACATTTTTTGTTTTACTTTTTGACGCTTCGCCTGTGGGCGAATCATCAATAAGTAAATAATAGCCAATATAATGACCATGGGTAAAAATGTTAAAAAACCGCCACCTTGAGCACCTTGTCCACCAGCAAATAATTGTATGGAATTCAATTTTTTCTCCTATTTTTTGAACAGTAAAATTACCGCGGAAATACGAATTTATTAAAAGTTAAACAGACTTTTTCAGACAAATTTCAAATGTAGTCCCTTTGCCGATTTCACTTTGAATTACTTTGATTTCTCCACGATGAATTTCACCTACAATGCGGTTGACCAACGAGAGACCAAGCCCCCATCCTCTTTCTTTAGTACTAAACCCTGGCCGGAATATATTTTTCCAATCTTTTTTCCGTATCCCCGACCCATTATCTTTTAACTGGATTATTCCACTATTATCATCTGAATATATCAATATTTCTACTGTTCCCTTTTCGCCTTTTATTGAGTCAATGCCATTGCGGATCACATTTTCTATAGCCCATCCAAGGAGGGTTTCATTGCCTTCAATAAAAATTTCCTCTGAAGATGTAACCGTTAGTTCAATTTCTTTTCCCAATGATGGCATTCGTTTTTTTAAATATTCCGTTTGCCGATTAACCAATTCTTTTAGGGAAATACTATTTAAATCGGTTTGACTACCCATTTTACTAAATCGGGTTCCAATTTGATTCAACCGTTCTAAATCAGATTCCATTTCTTGGACAACATGGGACGATTCTTCTGGATGACGCTTTATTCGATCAACCCATCCCATCAATGCTGAAACAGGTGTACCCAGTTGATGAGCTGTTTCTCTGGCCATCCCAACCCATATGTTACGTTTTTCGCTGTTTCGAATGGAGTTAAATCCCATGAATCCAATGAAAATAAACATGGCTACTACACCGATTTCCAGATAAGGCAGCCATTGCAGTTTCCTAATAAGATCTGAATCACCATAATGTAAAAACCCTAATGGAATAGACTGTCCTAATATTTGATCATGGTATGAGATAGGAATTGGATCATTCTGTCGATCCATGGCACCCATGGGTTTCTTGAGCTGATCCGGTGATTCAATACCTGAAATGTTCCTCGAATAGATAGGTACATTTTTGGCATCGGAGTAAATAATGGGAAATTGTACTTTTTTGATAATTTCGTCAAAAACAAAATTTAAATTAGTATCCGAATCCTCATTGACTGTTTTTGCAATTATTTCTGAATATAGTTTTACAATATCTCGATTGTCATTCCTTAAACGATTTACAATTGTATTTGAATAACCCAATAGGCCGATGATGAGAATCAATCCAACAAAAAATAGTCCAACTTTTATATTATTGTTATTACGGTAGCTATTCATCTTTCTTTCGCCTGAAATATCCAAACCCAATCAGTCCAAGGGATAAACCAAAGGATGTAAAAGAAATAGTCAGTCCCTTTTTGAAGGAGGATTTATCATAAATAATATCAATTGTATGATTCCCAGCTGGGACCTCAACACCACGCAGTATTCCATTCACTTTATGCGTTTGAATTTCTTTACCATCCATCATCGCTTTCCACCGAAGAGGATAATACACTTCACTTAATACCAAAAATTGGTTCCCTTCAGATTCTGTAGAAATAGTAAATCGATGCACTGTTCGATCAAATTGAGTAATAGTCGCCATTGAGTTTTCGGAAATATCGATTTGTTCACTGATATATGCCGTTTTTCTCGGATCAAAATCCGGTTGAATTATTTTTTTCCAAATAGTATCATATGGTACTGATTGAGCTTCACGAACAAACCAAACACGGGGCAAAGAGTTCTCAAGTTCGAATACAGCAACGGGCATTTCCCCGCGGGTTGACCTCATTTTCCCTTCTTTAACCAATTTTAGTGATGGATGGTTTATCTTCTGTGGACTAATAAGATATTTTACATTTAACATTTGCAGAACAGGAATCGCAGCAGCATTCCCAGTTTTGGATAAGAATGTATTGTAACCCTTTAACTTTGCCGGGTGATATCCTCCCACCGATTCTAATCCGAAAGCCGCAAAACGACTTTCACCAAACAAACTGCCAATGGGATAGATTCTAAAAATACTATCGTCATCTTTTAAGAATTGAATGATATCGTCTTCTTTGAAAAAGCGATCAACAACACGTTTGGACATCAGTTGTGATCCTCGCCCACTGGAACGATTCGGTTGAATAATTTTAAAATTAACAATTCCAATATCAACGATTGCTAAGGAAACTGTTACCGCCATCAACATTGCTTGAGATACTTTACGATTAATCCAAAGCCAAATAAGCACCATGAGTGAGCCTGAAAATAGAATCATTAACCAGGCATCATTTAACCACAAATTCCATCGAAGATTATTTAAAGCTTGGGCTGCACGTGGATCCTGTATCCGAGGCGGAGAAAAGCTTCCCCTTACGGCTGATCCAATGGCAGTTCCGCCCAACACCATTCCAATGAAAAAGACCCCTATGACACCAGCCATTCCCCAAAACCATTTAGGGATTTTACCTTCTTTTAATTTCACCAATTCATCCAACCCAAAAGCGGCTAAAACAGCCACATTAAATTGAAGTAAAATGAGTATCATATGGGGAACACGAAACTTATTAAAGTATGGAAAAATGTTAAAAAATAGGTCGTAAACCAAACTGAAATGTTTCCCGAATGAAATAAATAAGGCAAATGCCGATGTGATCACTAAAAATTGATGAATCAATTCCCATTTTCGAAAAAGACCTATTATTGCTAACAATAGAATAATAATACCCATATAATTTGGATAATCCGTGAATGGCATAAATCCCCAGTAAGGTTGACCGCCGAATCCAAAGGCAGAAGGAATAAAAAATGTCAGTATTTCTTTCGGATGGAATGACCACCCAGTGGCATAATTATAGTCCGCGCCGCCACCCGCTGAACCACCTCGTACAGAAAACGGAGTATATTCCATGGCCGGTAAATAAATCAATAAAGACAGTCCCACACCCAGAATACAGGCAAAAACAAATAATCCAAATCCTTTCCCCAATATGGAGCGATCTCCCTTGATCCGAATTCCATTGATCAAAATGAGTAAACTATAAGCACCAATTAACATCCACGTATAATATGCTATTTGTGCATGGGCACGTTGAAGTTGAAATCCGAGCAGCAAGGCCAACCACCCCATATTCCAAGTACTCGGATTTTGCCACAATCGCACCGTAAACCATAAAATCCATGGGATATAGGCTGCTGTCATCATTTGGCTTCCATGGCCAAATACAACCATAGTTACCATGTACGGTGTTATCATGAATGCAGCGGCACCAAGTCCAGCGGCCCATTCAGAACATTTAAAATGGCGCAATAATAAGAATCCACCGATGCCTGCAAATAATAAATGGAGAAGTTGAATCATCATTCCTGGGAGGAAAAACAGTTTAAATAAATATTCCGGGAAATATAGCTTTGATAAACTGGTGAATGCTTCTCCGGTTGGCATGCCGCTGAAAACCCATGGCTGCCATTGTGGTAGTTCACCTGATGTATCCGAAAGTTCATTTAATGCGATCCCTATAGCCTTGGGGCTTAAACTGTCGGGAGAGCCAAACGTTTTACCGCCAAAAATAACCGGTTCGAATAATATGGCAATAATAATAAACATCAGGCCAGTTGCAATTACTACAGGTCGTTTCCAATCTAATTTCATTTTTTATTTTCGTCCTTTTAAGACTTTAAGTCCTTTTAAAAAATCTAAATCTTCCTCTTCAACTTTTAAGATCCACAGAATGAATCCATAAACTCCAACGGAGAATATTCCTGCCAATATTAAGGTAATCAACGTATGGAATGGCATAATGAAATCTTTAATGAAAAATAGTCCGGTAAAAACGATTAATCCAGCCAAAATGGGCTTAATCACTTTTCGGTCTATGAAGTTCATCCTCAAAATTATTTGCACTTCAATAATTCGTGCAAATCCCAGTATAGTCAGGGAAATTAAAGTAGCTATCGCAGCACCTATGATACCATACTTTGGTATGAGATATATATTTAAACCAAAGTTGAGCCCAAATGCCCCAATGGTATTCCACAATACCAATTTTGTATGCCCAGACATACTTAATGCCGGTCCCGCTGCTCCAAGCACAGCTTGGATAAATGTGGCACCTGTCAAAATAACCAATATTTTTGCACTGGGCAAATACTCCGGTCCAAACAATAACAACACTTTACCGGGGAAAATGATAAAAACTGCAGAAATCGGAATGGCACATATCAATAGCCAACGGCTCACCAATTTATAAGTATGATCCATCTTTTCCCGATCACCCGCCCCATGGAATTGGGCCATCATTGGGGCATAAATACTGATAAATGAAAGTAGTAAAGCTTGAAGTAACCCGGCCGTACGCGCTGCGGGATGATACAATCCTACAGTGGTTGCATCCGTAAAGTACCCTAACATGAGAATATCCATCCAATGCATAGATGTCTGAAGAATCGTCACAAACATTAGGGGATAAGAATATTTTAATAAAGATGTGTCAAATTTTGATTTTACGATTTGATCATTGGAAACACCAGAAACCTTCTTCAACACACTTATCATAACAAAAAAACCGATGATGCCTGTAATAAGTAAGGGCGCCATGACCGCAGATTCTGCAGAAAAAAACCAATAACACACCACCATACTACCCAAAAGGAGGGTCGGGTTTAAAAACTGTGTGACCAACGTTTTATACTTGAGTCGTTTATACCCCTGGGTTGCAAAAGCAGAAACGAGCGTAAGCGCATTAAATGGAATTGCAATGGCAAATACAATAATTACCGATATTAATAGAGGCGGCTCATTAAGAATTTGAGTTACAATAAATTCTGAGGAAATGATAAGTCCTACCATAATGACTAACGAAAATGTGACAGTCATTTTTAGAGTTGAAGCAATCAACTTTTGAATTTTTTCCGAATCAGAATCCGGGTTCAACCGGCTCACAAATCGCATAATTCCAGTCTCCAGCCCCATCTTTCCCAAGACCTCAGATATCAGCATGATGGCATTCGCCATAGAGTAGATTCCAAGAAATTCGGCCCCAACCCAACGTGCTAAGAGGGCAGTATATAGATATCGATTCACATTTCCATAAACCAACCCTGAGAATGTGATGGTGGATTCTTTAGCGATTTTGCTGGCGGTGTTCACGAATTGACAAGATCCGAGTATAGTGCTTCAAACTGGAAAATTATTTTTTCTTCAGAAAATAATCTTTCAACAGCATATTTTCCCTTAAGACCTTTTTCAATTAATAAGTTTGATTGAGGTAATAATTCATTAATTAAACCTGCCATTTCCGAAACTTTTGCAACTTCCCACAGGCCATTGGTCTCATCAATGCTAATCCCTTCTACCCCAACATCGGTGGTAATGACAGCTGTTCCGCATGCCAGTGCATGGGGAATCTTCATTTTAAGTCCCGCTCCGATTTTAATAGGCGCTACCATGATCATTTGAGATGCAAGGAATGAGTCAATATTTTCAACAAATCCTAAATAATTTACCCTGTCAGTACCATTTATTTCATTGATCAAACTATTGGGCAATCCCTTCCCAACGATATTCAATTCCGCTTGTTTTGTCAATTTCGGGAATATCTCACGGATTAATATTTGGACAGCCTGGATATTGGGCTCCCGATTAAATGAACCTAGAAAACATAATGAATAGGGAATCTTCTCTTGTTTGCCAAGGTTTGGCATTTTGATTTGAGGTGGAATCACCTTTATTTCAGATTTGCAGCCCAAGTTGGAAAGATAGGCTTTATCCTCTTCAGTGAGGGTGATTACAGTATCAAATTTATTTGCAATTTCCGGCTCCATTTTTCTCGCCATTTCAAATGACTTTTTATTTTTGGGTTTGCCTTGATTTTTTCCCCTTTCATGGACTTTTGTCGACACATCATGAAAAACGATTAATTTTGGGATATCCCCAATTTCTTCGGAATAATGATGCATTACATTGTATTCAACCTGGACAAGATCATAATTATTTTTTTCAATCAATTTTGAAATAAGTTCAGCCATTTTCTCGCTTTTGTATTTCGCAAAAAAGAATAGTTCTTCTCCGATAATTTGTTGCGCCAAAGGTCTTAGATTTCTAATTCCGGATGAAATTTTTCCCGTTATGGATTTTTGATTTCTCGGATAAGCAATTGTATGAACTTCAATCCCATGGTCAACAAGGTATCCTAGCATACTGTATTCGTCTGAATCAATAAAAGAGGCTAGCGTAATATCATGATTTTTCGCCAATGAAGTAATGTTTCTGAAAATGAGTTGGGCGCCGGCATGGCCACTTGTTTCAGAAGGTAGATATGGGGTGATAAATAGGAGGTTCATTTTATCCCGGTTTTCGACCCAAGTAGAAAAAATTACATGCGAGATATTCACCCCATTTCGTTCGACCGAATAAGAAATCAAAATATTTTAATGGATGCAAAATCCAAGTTAAGGTAACCCGAAATAAATATTGGATCGGTCCAATAGGAATGGCTTCAACAATTGCATGTTGAAATAATAAAACTAATGCAGTGATGGGTCCGGTACAGATTCCCTTTTCTACTAATTTAAATCCATGGCGATTAAATAATGATTCGATACCACTAATTGTATATCTTTGATAATCATAAGGCGCCATATGATATGCACCGATAAATGGAATTTCTGCATAAACCAAACCACCGGGTTTGATAGTCCTAAACAATTCGGATACTGCTTTTTCAGGGTCAGGTAAATGTTCAATCACCGAACTTGAAAAAAATAAATCAACTGAGTCATTTTTCAATGGAAGGGCCATGGCATCGCCATAGGCATTGACTTTTCCATCATGAGGAATTCCTATTCTTATCAAACTTTTAAATGGCTTAAATACTCTTTTAAAGAATGATTCCACACCGCTCCCCAAATTGACCACATAGTTATTTTCGCCATCAGGATTATTTTCGTTCAAAATTTTCTTTATAATATTTTTAGCCCTTGGCATCCACAACCTTTCATCTGGCATGGGGATTTTGGATTTAATTATCTCTTTTAAGTGCATTTGACCTTTAAGATCATCTGCTATTTTGTTTTGAAGTTCTGTATCTGAAATTGGGACAGGAATTCCACTATAGATTGGATAATCTTTCTTACAGAATTGACAGGTCAAAATATCATCCTTAACTAAACTATTGTAACATTCCGGACAACAAATAATGTCATTCAACTTTTCTTGGGATTCCATTGTGAGGTGGTTATTAGGCATGGCCGCTTGTTTCAGAAGGTAGATATAGGTTGATAAATAGGAGGTTCAAAATGAATCAGGGTTCATTTATCCAAAAAGAAATCGTCCGTTTTACCAACAATAATAATTCAACACCAGCAAAGGATATTAAAAGTATATCGATTCGATTCATGGGAATGAACACTAAATAAAAAAGATAAATATTATTCATTAGAAGTGCCAATTGGCCCGTTAAGTCGCTCACCTTGCTATTATCTTGGTTTCCATTCTTTTGCTTACTGATCATGCCACGGAGTGTGTGTTCAGTTTGAGTGATTCCATGAATTATCAAAGCCAGCATACCAATCTCCCAACCCAATTCATGTGATCGACTCAATTGGTACCCCAACGCCCCGATGATCATAAATTTTAATATATGATCTGAAACAGCATCTAAATAATATCCTTTATTAGATGGATTATCAGGATGATAAAACCCCATTTTTTTATAGCGGGCCATCATGCCATCCATTAAGTCAAAAATCCATCCGAGCTGTAATAATGCAACAATTAAAATCATGTTGGATTCAAAACTGGTTAAAATGAAATAGATAGCGCTCAGTTCAGAAATTATTGCCAGAGAGGTGATCTGGTTCGGTGAAATACCCGTAAAACTCAAAAGGGCACATAGATATGTTGCAATTGGATAATGCACCCAATTGGTCACCACATCAAATGGTTTACGCAATCGACTTATTTCTGCATATCGACTCATTTATTTCCAATCATCATTAAATGTTTAATATTCACCAGAATATCATCTTCTGTTTCTTTAAAATTGGCTAATGATTTATATTCATTAGAAGTCCGTCTATGACGATCAATGATATTTTGTTTTTGTGTCTTATCATTACACGTATTATTCAACCAATTCATTATACTTTGATTTTTAAGAATAAAGCTACCTTGATTTGTGCTTGAATATTTTGAAAATAGTTGGATGATCTCTCCCTGGGTAGGGTAGTGAATATCGCGTCCAATTAACCAATCATATTCTTCAGAAATAGAATCGTCCGGCGGAACAACCTGGGAAAATAGAAAATACCCATTTGGTTTTAAACACCGGTAAATCTCTGAAAATGCCAATGCAGGATCATCAATATAATGAATCACATTACGCATATATATCAATTCGAAGGACGAATCTTCAAATGGTAAATTATGAGCATTAGCCACAATCGGTGTAATGCCCGGGTGATTAATTTTCGCAATCATTTCTTTGCTGATATCTATACCGGTTAAAGGACCAATTATTTCAGATACCTTGTTAGCCACCGCCCCTGTTCCAATGCCAACTTCAAGAATCGTTTCAAAATTAGTTCTTGGAAGCATATTTAGAAATGAATCGATAAAATCCTCATTATTGACCCAATTGGTTTTGTTGTATTGACCTGCTCTTTTTGCCCAATAGTTTTCTGAATATCCTTTCATTTTTACTTTTTACCTAATCTATTAATTATTGAAAACTTTAATTCTATAATACTCACCATTAGTGCCAACGGAACTGAAAATGGTATTTGGTATAATTTACTATGTTTCGCCACCAATTTCATTTTTCCCATAAGTTTTCTTTTCCATTTCCTAAATGAAAATTGCCCACCCATTGATGCTGATACTTTATGCCAAACTTTTGACTCAGGAATAAAAACGATGCTCCCACCTCTTTTTTTAAAGCGAAGTGATAAATCCACATCCTCTGCATACATGGGGAAGGACTCATCAAACATACCAATTGACTCAAAATCTTGAGCGCGCATGCAAATACAGCACCCGGTGGCATAATCAATTACCCGATTTTTTGAATAATCATGAGAATCTTTCTTCCGGATTCCAATATGCCGAATCATTCCTGTCCATAGATTGACGATCCCTCCGGCAAACCAAATGGTTTCCGGCTTATCCGCGTAATATATTTTGGGCGCAGTTTGTTTTGTGTTGGATTTTGATTCTAATTCGTTAATGAGTGGCTCCACAAAATAGGGATCAACGATAGTATCATTATTCAGAAAAATGGTGTAATCCACTTTGTTCGCGGTAGATTGAAACCCCGCATTATTTCCTCCGGCAAACCCAAGGTTTGTGGGTAATTCAATAATGTCTGTTTCTGGATATTGCTCTTTTATTGAAAACACAGAATCATCCGTAGAGCCATTATCGATCACAATTACATTCGCATTGGAATATGTGACTTTTTCAAGGGATGCCAGACAATCTAAAGTTAAATCTCTCCCATTCCAATTCAAGACAAATATGTTTACCGATTTCGCCATTATGATTCTACCAACTCCAAAACAACTTTCACAAAATTATCCCAGGAAAACCGTTTTTTATATTCATTAATATTTTGGGAAAAGAAATACGGATTCATATTAAAATATTTTACAATACTATCAGCAATTGAATTTGGATTCGGTTCACAAATGAACCCAGTTTCACCATCCACAACCACTTCTGGAAGTCCACCCACGTTGGATACAACCACAGGAATATCAAAATGGTACGCAATTGGAACTACCCCACTCTGGGTTGCCGATTTATAAGGAAGGGCAACTAAATCGGCGGCACAAAAATATTGATTCACTTTTTCATTCGGCACAAATTCAAATCGGAAATCAATAACATCAGATACACCATTATCTTCTGCCAGTTGAATATATTTATTTTCATCCCCGTAGCATTCTCCCACCACCAGAATCTTAAAATTATCAATCTTATTTTTAAATAATTTTGCAGATTCAATCAAAATATCCAACCCTTTATAACTTCGAATTAATCCAAAATTAAGAATAACTTTTTTTTCCGTAACACCTATCATATCCTTTGCTTTTTGCTTTTCTATGGATTCACCAAAAATATCATAAATAGGATGAGGTGTTCTCCGATATTTCGAATTCGGCTCAATCTTCAACAAATCATTTTCGACTGTTTTTGACATAACAACAAACCCATCACAATAATTAAAGAACCTTGCTGTCATCGCTGAATCCAAAGGACGGGATTCATGAGGTGTGATATTGTTGCAATTCACAATGACAGTCGCACCACAACCTTTCTTCACCCCTTTGGTAATGGATGCAAACGCCGGTGCGAAAAATGGCATCCAATATTGAAAAATGACAATGTCTGGTTTCTGACTGTTTATAAACTTTACCGTCTTCTTCCAAGAAAATGGATTAATCGAATTAATCATGGCTTTTGATTGTTTGCCTTCAAAATCGAAGAATTGTGTTTTTCCCGGAAATAATAACTGGGGATATTGTAAGGAAAATGAAATGCGATGCACCTCATGATTATTGGAAAGGGTTTCTGCCAAAGAATGATTAAACATGGATATTCCTCCCCTTAAAGGTGGAAAAGGCCCTACAAGAACAATACGCATAATAGAGAAACTAACCGATTAAGATTAAAATAATCCCTTGACCCGGGATTCCTTATCCTGATTTGAATTGGCAATCATTTCGCCAACCAATCCAATAGAAAAGAATTGAATTCCGACAACAATTATTAACACACCCAACATGAGTAATGCTATATGTTTCGCGAAGGGTTCTCCCATAAAATATTTTAAATATAAAACGTAACATTCTATAGCTAAACCAATGAGAAAGGTAAAAAGCCCAATTTGACCAAAAAAGTAAATGGGACTTTGTATATATTTTGATAAAAATAAAATTGAAATTAAATCAAAAAACCCGTGGAATAATCGTGCGCCACCATATTTTGTTTCACCATGAATCCTCGGTCGATGATGAACAATAATTTCCGTAACCTTAAACTTTTTCTGTCCTGCAAGTGCTGGTATATAACGGTGTCTTCCGCCATATATATCTAACGTTTTAACCACAGCTTTTCGATATATCTTTAGTCCACAGTTAAAATCATGAATATTAACACCTGTAAATAATCGTGTCACAAAATTAAATAATTTGGAAGGGACTGTTTTTGAGATAGGATCCTTACGATCTTTTTTCCATCCAGACACAAGATCATATCCCTCCTCCAGTTTTCTAACTAAATTGGGTATTTCCGCTGGATCATCCTGCAAATCTCCATCCATGGTAACAATGTAGTCACCTTCTGCATATTTAAATCCTTCTGACAAAGCTGCAGATTTTCCATAATTACGGTGAAACTGAATAAGGTTTATATGGTTATCCGTTTCACTCAATAATTTTACAAGATCGACTGAGCCATCAGTAGAACCATCATCTATAAATAGAATTTCATATGCTTCGAATGATGATAATGACTGGCTTAATTGTTGGTGAAGTTCCCTTAAAGATTCCATCTCATTATAAACAGGAATTACAACAGAAATTTTCATGAATTTACCTTTATGGTGGGGATGGATTCGGGAATTTTTCGGATAAGATGAGGATATTGAACATCATATTCACGGTCCATTATGATTAATTCAATTTTTTGGTTTTCATCCTCCATGTTGAATGTAACATGCTCAATCAACGGACCATGTTCCGTTTGGTTAGATCTAAATTGAATTCCACCTGAAATTTGTTCCGATTGGTTTTTTATTCTTTCCGGATCGGAGAAAATGGACGGTATTTCTCCCCATAAAAAAGTACGCATATCATTCGGTAGTATCATTTCAAAAAACGGTAATGAAATAAGAATAGACGCTTGATCATATCTTCTATTGTGAAGCATATCCCATGCATCAATTGTTTCATTTCCTAAAATGAGAAATAATGTTTTTCTGCCAATCAAATCTTTAAATTGAATGTAAGCTGTATCCCGTGAAGCGGTAAACGTAAAATTCAATCGTCCCTGGATATCTCCTTCCGAAAGAATATACCCTTTTCCCCGACAAAATATTTTGTCATCTATTTTTGGGAAAACCATCCCTTGGTCTATAGTCTCACCCGGACCTATAATGGGTCCTTGGGTGCATCCCATGATAAGTGTGAACAAAATGAAATGGAATTTATTCAGGAGAAACCTTATTTATTAACCGGGTGTTATCTTTGTCCAAACTAAGGGCACGCTTATAATAATCCAGTGCATCTTGTGTTTTTTGAAATTTCATGAGGACATCTCCGAGATGCTCAAGAACAATCGCATTCTCTCCATTGATCTTTATTGATGATTCAATATACTCACGAGCTTTTCCATGGTTGTCTAATTTGAAATATATCCATCCAATTGTGTCCAGATAAGATGCGTTCTCAGGCTCCAAAGTGATTGCTTTTTTAGCCAGGGTGAGCGCCCTTTTTAATTCGTGATTTCTTTCCACTAGACTATATGCATAATTATTAAATGCTTGTGCATCCGTACTGTCCGTGTTTATGAGACGAAGATAAATTTCATCTGATTTTTCCCACTCCTTCACTTCATCATAAAGGATAGCCATAGAATGAAGCACATTGGGCGAGTCCGGTCGAATAGTGAGTGCTCTTGAAAAATATCTTCGTGCATCATCGAATTGTTTTAACTGGTTATGGCTCAGTCCCAGCAAATACTGAATTGAATAAATTTTATTAAATGTATCCGAAACTGGCTCAAGAATCGAAATGACATGCTCAGGCTTCTTATCTTCCAAATACACCAATGATCGACTATAATACCCCCGCCAATCTTCCGGAAAATTAGACACCAGTTTATCCGCCACTTTTGAGGCATTTTCATGATTATTTTCATCCATGTATAAATCAAATAGTGGAAAATAATAGTTTGGATTTTTAGGGGTAGCTTCAATAGCCGTTTCAAGTAGACTCAATGCTTCTTCTTTTTGACCCGCGCGATACATTAATAACCCCATTTGTGCCATGCGATCGGGAGATTCTCCATGTTCAACATTCATTGATTTTAATACATCAATTCCTTCTTGATAGTTTTTTGAATTCATTATTAAATCAATATACATCCCCATATACTTGGGTTGATCTGGATCCAAGAAAGTTAAACGCTTGAAAACGGATTGCGCTTGAATATAATCTTTGTTTTGAAGAGCCAATCGACCGCTGGTTTCCAATAAATCCAACCGTGAAGGTTCCAATTCAAACGCTTCCAAATAAAGTTTGCCAGCCCCAGAAAAGTTTCGTTTTACTTTTTCAAGTTCAGCCAGAGCGATGATATATTTTACATCATCCGGTTTTAGTTTATTCAATTGAGTGAATGGTTGTTGAGCAGCCTCATATTTTTTCTGCAGAATATATTGATCTGCCAACATCTGAAGTGCCTGTTCATCTGATGGATCTAATCCAATCGCAATATTTAGATGTTTTTCAGCCATATCCGGTTTACCCAAATTCCAAAATGATTCCGCAATGGATGTATGGATGGCCCCGACACCAGGATCCAATTCAAGAGACTGTTGAAACTCTAAAATAGCCATGGAAAAGTCACCTTGATTCATCATCATTTGACCATCCATAAAGTGACGCAATCCCTCCGGGTTGGGAGCTTTTTCTACTGCTGATTCCAGCTTTACCTTGTCTTGGAGGTTCGATATTTTAGGTACTGTTGTCCCACACCCAAAGAATATTAGTAGAAATAAGAGAATGAAATTTAACTTAAATATTTTCATACGGTTTTGTTCTCGAGAATCTAAACATTAAACAAGCTCAAATGTTCCGAAAATGAATGCGGTTTTTACATTTCCAGAGCAATAGTAACATCATTCCCACCCTGCGCTTTTGTTTCATACATAGCCTTGTCAGCTTTAGCGATCAAACTGCGTACTTTTTCTGCATGATGGGGAAAACCTGCCATTCCAGCGCTAATGGTTATTTTGACGGCTATACCACCCTCTAAAAACGTTTTTTCAGCAATGGATTTTACAATTCTTTGTGCAAGAGGTAAACATTCTTTAATGTCCGTATTAACGAGTAAAACAGCAAATTCTTCTCCGCCGTATCTTCCCACTATATCAATAACACGCACATTTTCATTAATGACTTTAGCCACTTCCCGCAGAACATAATCACCATACAAATGTCCGTAATTATCATTTACCAATTTAAATTTATCTAAATCCAACACGACCAATCCCAACATTTGGTTAAATCGGCCAGCACGACTTATTTCCTCTTCGAACCGATCTAAGAATGCCTTATGGTTTAACAACCCTGTTAACCCATCATGAATCGAAGTAAGATGGACTTTTTTATACTCTTGCTGCCAATTGAGGATTGAGCTTACTGTACCGCACAATAGTTCAAGTAACCGTACATCCGAATCTGAATAAATTCTCGATTTTAATCGCTCCATCGTTATGGCGCCTATGGTTCCATTGTTGGATTTAAGTGGAACACTGAGAACGGACATAAAATTAAAATCTCGATTGTCTCCCGGTTTAAACCGATTCATCTCAGGAAAATCCTCAAACCATGCATTTGAACAAATGGTTTTTCCATCCTGGATTACCAATCCATGTAGCGTATTTTGGATATGGAATTCTTCTCCTTCATCAATATCATCATGAAGACCATCAACCAGTTTAATTATTCCTTTATTCTTGTCCTCTGCAGACAATACGATCGTCAATTTATCATATTGGAAAAAGGCACGGCATAATCCCCGTATAGATTGAAATAGTTCTGATTCGTCCGATTTTACTTCTAATTGATCAAATAAATTTGCAATTCTGGTATTAAAATAATTATCGACCATGAGCGATTCCATTTGCTCTAAATCTTCCATGCCGTGGGATACAAACTGACTGAGTTTTTCAATGATATCTTGATCCCGATTTTGAATCGACGAAAAATGATCCATATAAACCAGTAAAAAGCCCACTACATTACCAGAATATAAAATGGGGAAACCAAGTAAGGATTCGCTACCCCGCCAGGTCTTGGTTCCAAGAATATTTTCCCAGCCTTCATTTTTTTTGTTTTTCTTGAGAATCGAAGAATTGCTTGTTTTTACTATAGCAGAAATAATTTCATTTTTATTTTCAATAAAATCAGAAAAATCCGAAAGTGTTTTTTCCTGACACGTAAATCCATCATTTTCGATATCTACCATATATATGGCTGCCGAAAAATCCGGATTCACAATTTTCACTAAATTGAGTACCTGTAACAACAGTCGATTATAATGGGATTTAACCGCAGACGAGAAGGATGGGTCATTTATATTACTTTGGGGTGATTTAGAATTATCATCCACAATATTGTCCTTTTTAAAAAATTGTGGAAATGCGAATGAAATGAACGTAACCACAAGGCCCCCCATTGCAATGCCTTTTAATATCAAAAAGATTAATCCTTCCTGCATTGGGTAGGTAAATAGAAACAAAATTATGAAAAATAGAACAATGACGGCGATTTGTCGGTAAAATGTCATGCCACAAAATAAAAATCCCTGCGTTGAAATACACCAACTACAGGGATTATTTTAAAAATAATTTTTAAACGAAATTTATGGCTGATCTTTTACGAATTTCACTTGATTGCCCAACTTGAAATTTTTCTTTTTTTGGATGGTAGTATCAGCTGAATCTGATTCTGTAGCGGCCAGAATAGCATCCTGATTCGTATCAATAGATGGATTACGAGGAGCCGGGTTTGGGGAACCGGATATATTTCCTGTATAGGCAGGAAGTGTATTAACTGGTGAATTGGATTCTGGCCAAAAGTTTACACCGACTGTGATAAACGATACAACTAGAACCGTCATAATTCCCGCATATAATGGTGTAAACCCAAATAAAGTTTTTGAAGGTCGATTTACAATTTTTTTTGATGGTCTATTTTTTTCAAATTCGATCTTTTTATGAAGGTTCGGCATAAAACCATCTGAAGCGTTAATTGGTGATAACGTTTTAAACGATGTCATATTCGTGCGGATGGAATCAACAAGATTTTTGGCATCAGAATTTGCATTCATAAATTCCTCAAAGGCCTTCCTTTCGGAAAGGGGTAATTCATTGTCTAAATATGCTGAAATGGCATCTTCAAATTGGTAACGATCCATCAAATTCTATCTCCTATTTTAAATCTATTAATTCTTTTTGCAGCTGTAATCTAGCCCGGTTAATTCGGGATTTAACTGTTCCAAGTGGAACTTCGACTATCTTACTAATCTCTTCATAAGAAAGTTCCTGAATATCTCTCAAAATGGTAACTGTCCTAAAATGTAGAGGTAAATTTTGAATAGCGGCCTGGATTTTCTTTTCAATATATTCACTTTGAACTACTTCATCCGTCTCCGGCGCTACAGAAGGCAGTTCGTAATCTCGGTCTTCCGGGCCCATTTGACTTATATTGGTTACTTTCCGGCTTTTTCTTTTCCTCAATTCCGTTTTAGCTAAATTTCCAGCGATGGTATAAATCCATGTGGAGAATTTTGCGATATTGCGATAATAATGTTTGTGCGTGTACAGTTTTAACATTGTGTCTTGAATAATATCTTCCGCTTGTTCCATATCATTCACAAATCTGTACACAAAAGTCATGAGTTTATCCCGATACCGGTTTACCAATTCGGTATATGCCTGCTCATCCCCCTCTTGAAAGCGGGCAATCAATTCCTCATCTGTATAACGAAATTGATTATCCATTATATACGGTTGCGTAGACAAATTCGGTGATAGCTGATTCATCTTTAATACGGGAGGATTTTAATTGTTTATCAATATGCGCCAATCGCTTGAGCGCCAGGGTGATTTCTTTACTGTTATACTGGTTTGCATAATTGCCTAATTGTTTATTCACACTGGGTGATAATCGAGTGTAACCCATTTTTACCCTATTTGTTCCACGGGAAATTTTGTGAAATAATAATTCCTGAAAAAACTCGGTTAAAGGATATAATAAACTAATCATCGATATATCCTGTGAAACCAATGCACGACCAAGTTCCATGGATTCCTTGAGCTTTCTTTGGCCTAAATAATTGAAGAATTCATATTGTCGAAATTTTCTTTTCCACCCTGAAAATTGTTTTATATCATCTTGATTTATTTCACCATCTGCAGAAATGGCTATTTTATCAATTTCGTTTTTCAAATGATTGAGTGAATCTCCTGCAATATCTACGAGTGTTTTGATAATATCCGGCAATACATTTTGAATATCATTTTCTTTAAAGAATGTATGGGCCCATTGAATCATTTCACGCTCAAAAGGTGTGGAACAGGAAATTGGACTGATTCCTTTGACTAATGATTCTAAAAATTTGTTTTTGGCCCCATACTCGTCTTGCATCATGATAAGGGTATGGCCTTCTAAAGGATGATGTATGTAATCTAAGAATTCGTCTCTTGCTTTCCCTTTAAGCGCATTGGGATTCCGTAGTAAAAATAATTTTTTTGAACTAAATAAATCGGCTGCAGTTAGATAATCTAAAATATCTTTTGAACTCATTTCATCAGGAATCAATACTGTTTTATGAATCGATTCTCCATTGAACAATTTTTTGCTGAGTTTTTCTGCAAATAATTGTTGAAGAAATTGATCCTCTCCCATCAAATAGTATACTGGATTAATTTTTCCCTTTTCCAAAGATTGGATTGCATCATTGATGGGGATTGTGTTGATTTTAAAACGTGCCATTTTATATTGCTGAGTAAGTGATGAGTCCAACCATTATACAATAGTATCCAAATCGGTGAAACTTGCCTCTTTCTAATAATCCTAACAACCATTTTAAGGAAATAGTACCAACGATAAATGCACTGAAGAATGCCAGTAATAATTGAAGCATCGGAATCGAAATGCTTCCCGGCTGAGTATCCAACACAGTAAGTAACCCTGCACCAGCAATGACTGGAATAGCCAGCAAAAATGAAAATTTGGCTGCATCTTTTCCCGATAGACCTAATGCAAGTCCGGTACTGATAGTCATCCCAGACCGGGATATTCCCGGTATCATAGCAAAGGCTTGAGTCAGTCCTATCAAAAGGCCCTTTTTCAAATTTAATTGCTTATTCTTTCTATTTAATTTTTGAGTCAACAATAAAATGATTCCTGTGAAAATTAATGAACCAGCAACCATGGGTATTGAATCGAATAAATCTGTGATCATATCCCTAGCTGCCAATCCAATAATGACTGCTGGTAATGTTCCCATAATCAAAAATAAAATATATTTTTGTGTATCTTGATTTTGAAATGAAATAAGTATGGATGAAAGATCTTTCCAAAAAACCCATATAACACTCAGAAGCGTGCCCAAATGGGTCACTACTTCAACAACATTTCCTGGTGAATCGACGCCCAAAAGCGCCTGTCCGAGGACCAAATGTCCGGAACTGCTGATAGGTAAAAATTCAGTAATGCCCTGAATTATGCCGAGTATTATTGCGTCAAATAGAGTCATATGGGTATAAAATTGTTGCGCAATTTATCAGGAAGAATATAGAATAAAAAGAAAAGCTATCGCCAGCCCGCAATTGCAATCATTCGACCAGATTTTTTCCCATCACGCCGATAAGAATAATATAAATCCTCTCGACAACTGGTGCAGTCATCGTCAATAATTATATTTTCAGATTTTACACCTGAATCAATGAGTTGATGTTTTATGACACTTTTCAAATCCAGCATCTGGCGGTCACCCTTTCCTGCAATTGAAAACGAATTATCAAATTGGTCACTGACTTCCGGGCCAACTTCAAAACAACATTGATTAATGGCTGGCCCAATCATGGCTTTGATATTTTTAACATTACTGCCTACCTCTTTCATTCGCTTAACGGCTCGTCTTGAAATATTATTTGCAGTACCACGCCACCCCGAATGTACTAGCCCAAAATGCCCAGATACCTTGTCTCCTAAAAATAATGGAACGCAATCCGCAACCTGAATGCTTAAAACAATCTCTTTATTAATGGATATGACGCCATCCGTTTCCTCAATAATTCCAGGTTTGTTTATGGATATAACTTTTGATGAATGAACCTGTTTTGGATAAGCCAATTTATTTGGATCAAAATTTAATGATTTCACAGTAGCTTTTCGGTTATCCGTTTTAGAATCATGTTCATATTTTTGAGTTAAAACAGGGCAAAACCCCTCCATACCGAACCAGTCGGAATAATCTTTATAATTCATAATTTTCCCTAAGGATATTGCAATGGTAACAATCGAAGAGAGTCGCCATAAAACACACCCTGAAAAATGAGTTCATTTCCATTAAACTCCAAAATTTGGAATGCAGCATTTACGTGAGGGTTCGTTGGATCTGGAGAATAATAAAATCCTGTACCAGAATATAAATCAACCGATTCTAATGATTGGATCATAGATTTGCGAGAACGAGTTTTTAGGTTTAATTGAGTTAGCAAATGTGCTGTATTTAGTCCCTGATAATATGACGCTAAAACGTCTTCACTGTACCCTGTCGTATCCAGTGATGGTGCATTAAAATTGGTAATAATAGACAAATCTTTCAAATGGGGACCAATATTATCTTTTCTTAATATTTTTTGATCCTGCCAATTTTCATTTCCAATTATTTTTGCATTTAAATTATACATGGGAAGTTGGGGGCCAATAAACTCTAATTCGTTTTTTCGAATAGGAAGATATATACCCTGAATCGTATTTAACACAATTTTTGTTGAATCTGAAGAAGACATTCTTTTTTGTTTTGGTTTGGGTAAATCAAAAAAGTCCTCTGCAGAAATATCAAATAGGGCATCCAGACTGTCAATCTCCATTCCCAATGCTTCATCAATCGATTCCTCTTTGGGCAAAAGACTGAAGGCAATTCGTCTTAAATTATTGAATTGTCTTTTAAGGTTTTTGGGTTGTCCCGAATACCATTCCGTTGCCACCACCGTTCCGCCAAGTCGATCCACTTCCTTTATAAAGGCATCCGTTTGGATTTCACCGTAGGAATCCGCTGGTGCAATGATTGCCAAACTATCCAGTTTCAAAACATTCATGGCATAATGAGCTGCGGCCTTACCCTGCATAGAAACAGTGGCATTAATTTGAAAAATGGCAGGGTTAATTTCACTTAGATCATTTTGCTGAAGGGTCGTGAGGATAACAGGAATATCAGTTGATGTTAAGGCACTGACGACGACTAAAGAGG
>Ga0257111_1000137_pt1 | contig 29241 bp, 26 predicted proteins | sample LP_taG_6_FD_191567 | JGI IMG/M metagenome (GOLD analysis project Ga0257111, IMG submission 191567) | Marine microbial communities from Northeast Subartic Pacific Ocean, Canada - LP_J_2015_P26_500m | ecosystem: Environmental > Aquatic > Marine > Oceanic | place: Canada: Northeast Subartic Pacific...
ACTGAACACATCAATAATTTACGAATTCGGGACCGGGAGCGCAAACTACTTGGTAAGGTTGAAGAAGCCCTGGAACGGATAGAAAAGAAAACATTTGGATACTGTGAAGAATGCGGTCAGGAAATTGATGAAAAGCGATTGCTCATTCGACCTGTAACCACTTATTGTATAATCTGCAAAGAATCCCTGGAAGCAGTAGAAAATAATAACTGATTCCGCCTTAGAATATTCAAAGTTAATTCCTCTTTTAAAATAATCCAAAAACAAAAAAGGCGGGCCAGCTCTCAGAGCCGACTCGCCTTTTTTTATTCAGACAGGATTCTTAACGGAAATTACATCATTCCGCCCATGCCTCCCATTCCGCCCATTCCGCCCATGTCAGGAGCACCACCTGGCATTCCACCACCAGCTGCTTTTTCTTCAGGAGCATCATGAATTCCTGCTTCTGTGGTCAACAGCAATCCGGCGACGGATGCAGCATTTTCCAGAGCAGTTCGAACGACTTTAGTCGGATCAATAATTCCGGCAGAAATCATGTCGGTATATTTTTCGCTGGCAGCGTCAAAACCTTCGTTTGTGCTGCTTGCTTTTACTTTATCGACAATCAGTGCGCCTTCGAGTCCTGCATTAGCTACAATCTGACGCAAAGGAGCTTCAAGTGCCTTAAGAACAATTTCAGCACCAACTTTCTGGTCATGTTGTTTTATGCTTTTTACAGTCTTTTCAACTGATTCAATGGAACGTACTAAAGCAACTCCACCTCCAGGAACAATCCCTTCTTCAACCGCTGCGCGTGTTGCGTGCAGTGCATCTTCAACTCGAGCTTTTTTCTCTTTCATCTCAATTTCAGTTGCAGCACCAACGTTAATTACAGCCACCCCGCCTGCCAATTTGGCCAGACGTTCCTGCAGTTTTTCACGATCATAATCAGAAGATGTATCTTCGATCTGTGCGCGAATTTGACTGATACGGGATTTGATTCCTGCTTTATCACCACCACCGTCAACAACGGTCGTGTTGTCTTTGTCAATAACTACAGACTTGGCTTTACCAAGTTTAGCAAGTGTCAGGTCTTCGAGTTTCATCCCCATATCTTCGGAAACGACATCTCCTCCTGTAAGAATCGCGAGATCTTCGAGCATCGCTTTACGACGATCACCGAAACCTGGAGCTTTTACAGCTGCACACTTCAGGGTACCTCGTAGTTTATTGACAACGAGTGTTGCTAATGCTTCCCCTTCAATGTCTTCCGCAACGATCAAGAAAGGATTTCCTGTCTTTGCGATTTGCTCAATTGCAGGAAGAATGTCCTTCATGTTAGTGACTTTCTTTTCCACCAAAATTATATATGGATCTTCGAGCGAGACTTCCATACGTTCTGAATCAGTTACAAAGTACGGAGAAAGATACCCGCGGTCAAACTGCATTCCTTCAACAACTTCTAAACTGGTATCAGCAACCTTTGCTTCTTCAATAGTGATAACACCATCTTTGCCAACTTTCTCCATGGCCTCAGCAATGATATCCCCTATTACGGAGTCATTGTTTGCTGAGATAGTACCCACCTGAGAGATTTCTTTAGATCCGGAAACTGATTTGGAAATACTGTGCAAATGTGCAGTTGCAGCAGATACAGCTAGGTCAATTCCACGCTTGAGATCCATTGGATTTGCGCCTGCTGCCAGGTTGCGGTGACCTTCTGTCACAACAGCTTGTGCCAACACAGTAGCAGTGGTGGTTCCATCACCGGCAACATCTGAAGTTTTAGACGCAACTTCTTTAACCATCTGTGCACCCATGTTTTCCAGCTTGTCTTCCAGTTCAATTTCTTTGGCAACTGTTACGCCATCTTTAGTGACCAGTGGTGCACCAAAAGATTTATCTATTAATACATTGCGGCCTTTTGGTCCCAATGTAACTTTAACTGCATTGGATAAGGCATTTACGCCTTTAAGCAGTTTTTCGCGGTTTTCTGCCGCAAAAATAACTTGTTTTGCCATAATAACTCTAATTGTTAAATTGTTAATGTTTTATTAAGTATTCAAATTTACATAACGCCTAGGATGTCATCCTCACGCATAATCATATAATCTTCGCCATCGACTTTTACCTCGGTGCCGCCATACTTACTGAATAAAATTTTATCACCTTTTTTTACTCCCATCTCTTGAATGGAACCATTGTCAAGGCGTTTGCCAGGCCCGACTGCGACCACTTTACCTTCTGAAGGCTTTTCTTTAGCTGTGTCCGGAATAATAATACCGGAAGCTGTCATGTCTTCTGCATCGACGCGCTGTACGAGCACGCGGTCCTGTAAGGGACGAATCATAGTTCTCCTTTTAGGATTATAATTAATTAAATAAATTGAGCTTCAACAACGATAAGCGTATGCTAAGCCGTTTAAGTGAATCTTAAATTTCGAAAATTATTCAAATCTTGATTCAGGATAATAATTGTAGCGTAATAATTAATTTAACGCAAGTAAAAAATAGCACTCAACAATGAGTAGTGCTAATTTTTTAATTTTTCGATGTTAAAAGTTGGAACAGTCTTTTCCTTTAACCACATAACATCATGCTAAATATTATTAAGTAAAATAGCTTATAAATGGAAAAACAAGTAGATCAACAACAAATACGGCTTGATAAGTTGAATAAAATTCGTGATTTGGGAACAGAACCTTACCCATATTCATTCCAAAGAAGCCATACAATTCCGGATATTATCGAACAGGCAGAAGAACTGCTGAAAAAGCAGGAGCAAATAACCATTGCAGGCCGCCTGCTTGCTGTACGCGGCAAGGGTAAGGCCAGTTTTGGCAACATTCAAGCCCAACACACACGTATACAAATATATGTACGTCAGGATGAAATCGGAGATTCAGAATTCGAAATGTTTAAGTTGTGTGACATCGGTGATCATCTTGGTCTTTCAGGAACACTGATGCACACTAAAACCGGAGAACTGACTTTGAGAGTGAGCACTGTCACTTTACTCTCAAAATCAATTCGGCCAATTCCGATGCCAAAGGTAGAGGAAAAGGATGGAGAGCGCATTGTTCACGATGAAGTTACAGACAAAGAATTCCGCTATCGTCAGCGATATGTTGACTTAATACTGAATCCGCAGGTAGCAGAAGTTTTTCAAAAGCGTACCCTGATATACCAGACTATTCGTGACTATTTACGGGAAGAAGGTTTTTTGGAAGTAGAAACACCGACACTGCAATCAGTCTATGGCGGCGCCAATGCTACTCCTTTTGTTACACATCACAAGGCACTGGATCAAAAGTTTTATTTACGGATTTCAAATGAGTTGTACTTGAAACGTCTCATTGCAGGAGGCTTTGATGCAGTTTTTGAATTTGTCAAAGATTTCCGGAACGAGGGTATCGACAGGACCCACAATCCGGAATTTTCTGCACTGGAATTTTATCAGGCCTATGTTGATTACAACGAAATAATGCGTCATACAGAAAATATTTGTGAACGCTGCGCGCTTGCGGTCAACGGCAGAACTGAATTTGAATATGAAGGGCATACTATAGATGTGAAAGCGCCGTGGCCGCGTTTAAGCATGCTTGATGCAATTGAAAAATTGGGTGGGATTTCGTTCTCAAAAATGAGTGACGCAGAAGTCCAAAATTTACTTAAAGAAAAAGGATGGGAGCTTGATGGTGATTATAATCGGGGATTGGCAACTCAGCTTGTGTTTGAAGAAACTTGTGAAACTCAGCTTATTCAGCCGATTTTTATCACCGATCATCCAAAAGAAACCAGCCCGCTTTGTAAAAAAAATCGTGAAAATCCGGAGCTGCTTGAGCGGTTTGAAGCCTTCATCCACGGCTGGGAAATTGCTAATGCGTATTCGGAACTGAATGACCCCGTGATTCAGCGCCGTTTGATGGAGGAACAAGTCGAGCGGGGACGCGGTGGTGAAAAGGAAACTCAACCCCTAGACGAAGATTTCCTGCGGGCAATGGAATATGGAATGCCACCGATGGGTGGAGTTGGTTTTGGAATTGACCGGATAGTAATGCTACTTACCGGACAATTGACAATTCGCGATGTTATCTTCTTTCCAACCATGCGTCCTGAATCGTGAGGAGACATAATGTCAAAAAATATCTCTGAAAAGCTCAAAACTCCTGAAGCAAAACTGCCTCCTGCAGATTTAGATTTTGAAAAATTGAACGGGCTGCTTCCTGTGATTGCACAAGATGAAAGTTCCGGAGCAGTTTTGATGCTGGCCTACGCCAACCGGGAAGCAGTGCAAAAAACTCAGGAAACTGGTTATGCACACTACTGGTCACGATCACGTGATGTGCTTTGGAAAAAAGGTGAGAGTTCTGGTCATTTGCAGAAAATTGTGGAAGTGCTGGTGGATTGTGATAATGATACTCTGCTTTACAAAGTCCATCAATCCGGACCTGCGTGTCATACAGGTGCGCCGAACTGTTTTTTCCGGGAATTGAAAAACGAAACGACAGTTAAATCAAAATGAACTGGGATATTCAACTTAATGAAGAAGTAGATCTGTTGCGGGAAACAGTCCGGCAATTTGCTGAAAAACGCATTGCACCGATTGCTGATGAAATAGACCGCAACAATGAATTCCCTCAGCATTTGTGGAAGGAGCTTGGCGAACTGGGACTCCTGGGTATTACTGTTCCGGAAGAGTATGGAGGCTCCGGAATGTCTTATTTAGCTCATTTGGTTGCAGTTGAGGAAATCTCAAGAGCATCTGCTTCGGTCGGCTTGTCCTATGGAGCACACTCGAATTTGTGTGTAAATCAACTTAAACTGAACGGCAGTGACGCGCAAAAGAAAAAATATCTACCAAAACTTTGTTCCGGTGAAAATGTCGGTGCGCTGGCCATGTCTGAATCCGGAGCAGGTTCGGATGTAGTAGGTTCAATGGCTTGTCATGCAGAAAAGCATGGTAACTACTGGATCGCCAATGGTTCAAAAATGTGGATCACCAATGGTCCTGACGCCAATGTGCTGATTGTTTACATGCGCACTGCTCCTAAAAATCAGGGGTCAAAAGCAATGACCGCTTTCATTGTTGAAAAAGAAATGAAAGGTTTTTCAACGGCTCAGAAATTGGACAAACTCGGTATGCGCGGTTCCAATACATGTGAACTTGTTTTTGAAGATTGTGAAATTCCAAACGAAAACATAATCCATGGGGTCAATCATGGAGTAAAGGTACTGATGAGTGGACTAAATTTAGAAAGGATTGTGCTTTCCGGAGGACCACTTGGAATCATGCAGGCAGCAATGGATTTGGTGTTGCCTTACATCCATGAACGCTGGCAGTTTGATCGGCCGATTGGCACTTTTGAACTTATGCAGGGAAAGCTTGCGGATATGTATACTTCACTGCAATCTGCCAGAGCTTTTTGTTATCGCATTGCAGAAAATTGCGCTAATAACCAGGTTTCACGCAGAGATACCGCTGCCTGCTTATTATTCGCATCAGAAAATGCAGTAAAAGTTTCACTGGAAGCAATTCAGGCTTTAGGGGGAAACGGCTACATAAATGATTATCCGGCTGGACGACTGCTGCGTGATGCTAAACTTTATGATATTGGAGCAGGTACCAACGAAATTCGGCGGATGCTGATTGGGCGGGAACTTTTTGATGAGACTGCTACCTGATGCCGTCCTGACCACTCTATCGGCCAAGGTGCTCTCTCGCCTCCTTTTCACCGTCAGCACAGGATTCTCTGATGGTATCCAACTGGCTATCGTATTCAACAAAACAGAAATAAAACTGCTCGTTTTTGCTCAGCCGATATTTAACCACCTGAACTTCTCGTTTCAGGTTCTGGTAAGGTTTCAGTCCCGGACGGGATTCCACACGGCTTTGTTTTTCGATGACTTCCCATCCCTGCCGATTAAGTTCCAATACATTTTGAATTTCTTTGGAATCGTTTGCAAAAATTTGATGTATCCCAGTCCAGTTAAAAACCAGCAAGAAAACGGTGGCACTCAGAAAAAGATTTTTCATTTTACCACTTTTCTATGGAGGTACGAAGATCGAGTTCAAATGTCCAAGCTCCCGCTGATTGACGATAAAGATGAACATAGCTTTCAACAATACCTTCGAGATTTATCATACCGTCTTCTCCTAGTTTTTTAGCAAGTTCAGGCAGATGACGCATAATCTTGTCTCCGGCTATGGCACCGTCAATTACAACATGTCCTACATGAATTCCCTTCGGACCATATTCCTTGGCCATCGCCTGAGCAAGTGTGCGCAATCCTGCCTTTGCTGAATTAAAGGCACCGAAATTAGCGCGCCCACGCAGTGAGGCGCTTGCACCAGTGAATAGCAGAGTCCCCATACCGGACTTGACCATGTGACGGACAGCCTCCCGGCCAAAAAGAAAACCACCAAAGCAGCATGATTTCCAGCTCTTCTTGAAATATTCTGCATCCATATCGATGATTTGACCTGGATAATTATTGCCGGTATTATAGATTGCCAAATCCAGCCCGCTGCCTGCTTTTTCAAAAAGCTTAATCACCTGCTCTTCGTTGGTTGCATCCGCGCAAACAGCAGTTGCCTTACCTCCTGCTTGTTCAATTTCAACTGTCAGCGCATCAAGTCTGGACTGAGTTCTGCTGGCGACAAAAACATGAAGTCCTTCCGAAGCAAAACGTTTAGCCAGTTGAGCTCCAAGTCCCTGTTCTGTTCCAACTCCGATGATGATTGCTTTTTTCACATAACCTCTTTTTATCTACTCAGATTCTACTGACATTAATTAAAAACTTTTTCTGTTTAAACCGTAAAATAATAATGCCGCATTTGTTTGTCTTTTCAGGTGTTTAAACAAACATTCTACAATCATTGATTTTTATTCCGGCCTGATTCTCAGGATTTTTCCACTGTCAGTTGATAGATAAAGCCAACCTTCCGGACTTTCGGTTAAAGCACGTATGCGTTCTCTGAGCCCCACCAGAAGTCGTTCTTCGGTAATTGCACTTCCGGTGTTATCAATTTCCACACGATTCAGATGTGTCAACTTTAAGGCACCAGCAAACAAATTTCCCTTCCAGTCCGGAAAGGCTTTTCCGGAGTAGGCTATCAAGCTTCCGGGAGCAATGGATGGGACATAGAATTTGACCGGCTGTTCCATGCCTTCTTTTTCAGTTCCTTCTCCTACTGGTAAAGGGTTCCAGTATTCCTTTCCATAGGAAATTATCGGCCAGCCGTAGTTTAATCCCGGCAGGATTAGATTGATTTCATCTCCTCCGCGGGGACCGTGCTCAATTGACCAGAGACGCTGCTGATTTCTGTCATAGAACATTCCCTGTGGATTGCGGTGTCCATAACTCCATATTTCCGGCAATGCGCCCGTTTGATGCACAAATGGATTGTCTTCAGGCACATTGCCATTCAAGTCCAAACGCAGAATTGAACCGGCATGTGTGGACAAATTCTGAGCATTGGGACGTACACCTCGGTCACCAACTGAAAAAAATAGATGCCCTGCTCCATCAAATGCAATGCGGCTCCCGAAATGTCTTCCGGTGCTGCTTGCAGAACGAGTAACGAGCAGGTCCTCTAATGCTACAAGACGGTTGCCTTTTCTTCTGGCCCGCGCCAGTGCGGTAACTCCCTTGCCTTTCTGTTCTTTGCTGTAGGTAAAATAAATCCAGTCTCCCGACGTATAATCAGGAGGAACGGCTACATCCAGCAGGCCACCCTGTCCTGTACGAATTACTTTTGGTCCGCCGCTAATACGGATTATTTTCCCGCTTGCAGGAGCAAGAATTCCAATCTTCCCGTTACGTTCGGTAAATAAGATTTGATCCGGACTGATAAAGACCATACCCCATGGAACACCAAGTCCTTTTGCGATTGTCTTTATCTGGAATGTTACGCCACCTCTGCTTGTCTGCAAAATTGTTTCACCGGATGCCGTTTGAATCATCCAGAAGAATGCAAAAACCAGCCACAGAATCTTTTTCGCCAAACGAAGAAATTTGTAATTTTCCATATCAGGCGTACTTATGCAGGAACTTTTCCGGCTATTTTTTTGGAATACGTCCCAGGAGGTAAAACTCATCATTTGCCCGCATGTTAGTTAAATCTGCCATTCGATTGGATAAGGAAAAAAAAGCTGAAATTGCACCCGTGTCCCAAATGTCATCATCAGAAAAACCGTGTTGACGCATTTCCTCAAAATCAGATTCGTCCAGATCACTTGACTCTATTGAAACTTTGACTGCAAAATCAAGCATTGCTTTTTGCCTTGGAGTGATGTCAGCCTTGCGGTAATTAGTTGCAATCTGGTCTGCTAGATGCGGGTTTTTCTCTCGAATTCTTAAAATTGCACCGTGTGCTACGACACAGTAAATACATTGATTGACACCAGAAGTTGCAACAACAATCATTTCGCGCTCGCCCTTCGTCAGTCCTCCCTCTTTTTCCATCAAGGCATCATGATATGCAAAAAAAGCTCTGAACTCATCCGGACGATGAGCAAGTACCAGAAAAACATTTGGAACAAATCCGGACTTTTCCTGTACTGCCAGGATCCTTTCCCGGATGTCTTCCGGCAATTCTTTAAGTTCGGGAACCGGGAAGCGGCTGATTGTTTTAGCTGACATTATGGTGCCTTTCTTTTTATAGTTTGTTGTTGATCGTTTTTTTTGGATTACATCAGAGATTTTAAATCGTTTCCTTAAAATTCTTCCTCGCATATATCTGGTTGAAGTTATATATTATTGGTTCATCTTGTCAAGAAGTAAATTGATTTTCGATGCAGCCGGTGATTTCGTTTAACTGTATCCTGACCAAAATAATAAATGAACCTGATCGGAGACATCCAGGGGAATTACCGAACTCTGCTGGCACTGCTGAAACAGATGCCGGACGATGATCCTGTTTCGGTGGGAGACATGATTGACCGCGGGCCGCGCTCCATGGAAGTGCTTGAGTTTTTCCGGAATCACGGGAAGGCGTTGCTGGGAAATCACGAGCATATGATGCTCGATTATTTCTGTGACAGCGGAAATTACATGCCTGGTCTCTGGCTGATGAACAGCGGAGATGCAACCCTGAATTCTTTGGGACTGGAGCGCTCGGGTTCCCTGCCTGAAATACTGCAGGATTTCCTCGAATCACTCCCCTTGTCGCTGATCCGAGACGGACTGCTTGTGACTCATGCACCTGTTCACAAACGCTGGAGCTTGCAGGATATTGCTTCTAAAGACCACCTTGAACTAAGTCCTCTTGATCAGAGTGTGATATGGAACAGGGAAGACCCTGTTCCCCGTGACGGATATTTCCAGGTATTCGGTCACAACGGCTACCGTTACGTCCGGGCTCATTATTTCGATACAAGGTTCATGATCCGGCCTGAATCAGCACATGCGGTTTGCATAGACACTGTTCGGGGTCAGGTTTTGAGTGGACTGCATTGGCCCTCCCGCCGGATATTTGAACAGGAATATGTTGATTAAAGGCATGAAGAAAAACACTTTCAGCAAGAATTGAACAAGCAGGATGCAGACGAGTTATCCATTTCGGCAGAAAACCTGAAAGCATCGATGTATTATATCCTGCAACAGGAAAAGTGATGTTAACCTTCATAAAAAATTTCAGGATAAAGAGATTATCTGTTTTCTCTGCATTTCTTTCAGTACTCGTTCTTCTCTCGAATTCCGTACAGGCAGTTGATTGGGTGTCCAAACGAACGCAGATGATCGACATGCACCTCACACCGCGGGGAATCTGGAACCCTGCCGTGCTCAAGGCGATGAAACAGGTGCCGCGCCACGAATTCGTACCGCAGCACATTCGCAAACTGGCTTATGCCGACCGTCCCCTGCCGATAGGCGAGGGACAAACCATCAGCCAGCCTTACGTGGTGGCCTGGATGTCTCAACTGCTGGAGCTCGAAAAAGGCATGAAGGTGCTGGAAATCGGAACGGGTTCGGGTTACCAGGCAGCAGTGCTGGCGGCCATGGGAGTGAAAACCTATTCCATGGAAATCAGACCGAACCTTGCCCGTGAGGTCAAAATTCGGCTGAAAAAACTTGGTTACAAGGTGGAGGTGCGTCAAGGTGACGGTTATTACGGCTGGAATGAGCATACACCCTTTGACAGAGTCATCATCACCGCGGCTGCCAATCATGTACCGCGTCCATTGCTCGACCAGCTAAAACCCGGCGGTAAGCTGATCCTGCCCCTCGGCAATGTGCGTTACTCTCAAAACATGACTCTGATAGAGAAAGACTCACAGGGCAAAATGCGTACTTCGCAGCATGGACAAGTTCGCTTTGTGCCGATGGTCGGAGCGGCACAGGAATAGCCGTTCCCTCCTTCACCCTCCCCGAATTTCCAGGGTCAACCACGCGGTTCCATAAGCCAACGCACCCAGCAGAAACAGAATCGACTGTCCGGCCAACTGTGCGATCCATACTGCGCCGGCCGCTCCCGCCACTGAAGCGCAGGCGTTGGCACACCAAGCCATGGCCACCCGGATTCTTCTTTCCTCAGTATGCTTTCCAAAGACCGAAAAATGCTTCAGTCCTGCCGGGAAAGGAATACCCATCAGCAGCCCGCTCGCACTAACCGCCAACCAGGCCCACAGCAGCCGTATAATCCATTCTTCGCCGGACAATTCCCTGAGCAAGTCCGGGAGGTTTCGGAAGCAGAAGAACAAACCGAACAGCAGCAGCAAAAAATAAAATCGTATTCCGGTTCTCGAGAACCTACTGCTGAGGAAAGAACCGAGTCCTGAAGCCGTTAGCAGTCCACTTAGCACCAGGGCGAAGGAATAGACCGGCTGTCCCAGAAATGGGGTAAGTTTTTCCAGCAATGCGATTTCCACCAGCATGAAAGCTAAACCAATATTGGCAAAATATAGTAAAACTGAAACGGTGTTTTCCATCCTGCGCAGGTGGGGCAGAATCGGAATGCCAATCAGCAGCAGCGCACTCAGACTCACTGCGGCAAACAGCAGGGGAACAAGCAGCCCGGCTTCAACCAGACCTTCCCACTTGCCGCCGAGACTCTTTCGAATATCGTCTAGCCTGTTCCAGTCCAGGAAGAGTTCAAAATATGGCCGGTCATCGGTAACCGGTTTCAGGTCAAATGGAGTCCTTGAATGAAAAGCTGGAGGATTCGCCAACAGTTCCCGCACTCCTAGTGCATAAACTGGTTCCTGCAGCTGGATTACGCTATTCCTTTCTGTTTCAGGCATGTCCGGATAATAAACTGGAGCGAATCCTCTGCTGAGGCAGAATTCGCGGAAACGACTGCTTTCTTTAGGTGTCCAGGCTTCCCGTGAAACCAGCACCATCAAGGTACTGAGTGTCCGGAACACTCCCAGCCTCTGGTCCGGTTTCCAACCCTGACGGCGCATTGCAGTGATAACGGTGGCCAGCAGCCGCATCTCACCGCGAGGAGGCGGAAGCAGAAAACGGTGCACAGCCAGCCAACCGCCGGGTGCCAGGCGGTTCAGCAAGGACTGCATACCTTCAAGGCTCATCAACTGATCGGTTTTTAATGGATCCATGCCTGTGCTGCCGACCGGGGCAGAGCTTTCGATTGCAACCAGAATCCTGTCAAAATTCTGCTCCGGCTTTTGACAGGATTCCGGACAGTCTTCTGCCAGAAGTGCGCGTGCTTCAGTGGCCCGAAATTCAATTTGCGGGAAACGGCTGTTTTCAGCCAGCCTTTCTGTCAGCAACGGATACGGCGTCTGAACCAGAACAGAAGAAGTACCGGCTTCAACTGCAGCTAGCGCCTGCTGCCCCCCAAGTGTTTTCAGTATCAGCACATTTTCCGGTGGTGATTGTTTAAAATACAGCACCCACTCCGGAAGGTGACGCAGATAAGATCCAAGTGAATCGGGAACCAGAGGTGCCACTCCGGTAAGACTGTCAGCATCCAACGTCAATCCAAGCTGATCCGGAAGAGATCCCCGAAATTCCAGACTCAAGCCTGGTGCAAAGCGGGCCAGCGGAGTTTCCAGCCAGTCAATCCGTACGGAAGCATCGCGTTGTGTTTCCAGCAGTTTGCTGCCGGGATAGCGTAAAGCATGGGGAAGATTCTTGTAGTCGCTGATTCTGAGTTCCAGTTTCCCCAGCCAAAATGAACCGCAGAACAGGATCAGCAGGGTCACTAACGCGAGCACATTTTGCTTCTTCCCTGAAGCTAAGCAGAGGCTGCTGCATGCTGCCAGAAGCGCGGGTATACCTAGACCTTCAATTTCCGCCAACCACGGGGCCGTCAGGAAAAAACCCGCACATCCGCATGCTGCACCGATAAGATCGCTTGCGTAAAGAAAATGCGCGTGTTCGGTGTATGCTTCCAACAGCAGGTTCAGCGTCAGTCCCGCCAAAAAAAAAGGGAACGCCAGCAGCAGGAAAATCAGCAGCAGCCAGACTCCTTGCCGTGGATCCAGCGCCATCAGTGCCGGATCGAATGGCAGGTGACTGCTGAGCAGGAAAAGAGGGATCAGAAGCAGTGAAAAACAGAGGACAGGAAGGAGAGGCGGGATGCGACGGGAGCTGGACAAACGAAAAGCCCCGGCCGCACCGTAGCCCAGCAGAGCTCCGCTGATGATCAGGAATGCATAATGATTCCACAGTTCAATGGCCAGCAGACGCGAAAGACTGATTTCGTACATCAGAGCTGCCGATGAAACCAGAAACATGCCTGCTGGAATACGTACTCTCATCTTCTCTGACAAATGTAGATCTGAACATTTCTGAACCCTCCGCTCATCTCCGGGTTTCTCTTTGCGGAAGCAATTATGCGGGCATTGGAGTTTTCACCCCTAACGACTCAATCGATTTTCAAAACCTTTGCCCCCCTGATTCTCCTCGTCTTGAGTTCAACCAAAGTCTCGTTTGCATCTTCTAATGCGAATTCCTGAATTTCGGGTTTGATTCGAATTTCGGCCGCCAGTGCCAGAAACTAACTCACGTCTTTTCGACATATGTTGGCAACACTTTTGATTTCCTTTTCCAGCCATAAATGGACGGGATAGTCCAGGCCCAGAAGAGATTCCTTATCCGCCTCTTCTTTGCCAATCGCGTTGATGGCCAGTCTCCCTCCTGGTTCAAGATTTTTCAAAGATTCAATTACAGATAACCATGCCGGTGTGGTGTCTATTATGCAGTCCAGTTTTTCCGGTGAGTCCTCTTCAATATCCCCTGACCAAACAACGCCAAGTTTACCGGAAAACTCTCTCTCCTTCACACTTCTGGCAAAGACAAAAACTTTTGTATTCGGATACTGATGTTTCACCATCTTCAGAACCAGGTGACAGGAAGCCCCAAATCCGGTAAGACACAGATTCTGTCCGTCCTTGAGACCGGACAATCTCAGGGATCTATAACCAATTGCACCGGCACACAGCAGGGGAGCTGCCTCAGAGTCGTTAAAAAAGTGGGGAATGTGATAGGCAAAGCCTTCTGCTACTTTCATATACTGGGCATATCCTCCATTTGCATCTCTACCGGCAGCTTTGAAATCCGGACATAGATTTTCATTGCCTGCCAGACAGAACTTGCATGTTCCACAGACAGAGAAAATCCAGGCGATACCGACACGATCTCCAATTCTGAAGGTGTTAGCTTCGCTTCCGGTTGCTTCGATCCGGCCAACCACTTGATGTCCCAGTACAATTGGCAAACGCGGCGGGTGTGTTCGCCCCTCAATCTCATCCAACTCGGTATGGCAAACCCCGCAGGCAGAAACCCTGATCAAAATCTCATTCGCTGATGGGATGGGATCTGGCAGTTCTGTCAGTTCCAACGGAGCCTGATTTTCTTCGAGTCCGCAGAGTTCATTCAAGATCCTTGCTTTCATTTTTTTCCTGGCTACGCAGAGCGGTCTGCATAGAAAGGTAACCGGTGAGGATGCCGTCCTCGTAGTTGAAAAGAGCGTCTGTGGATAGTTCCGGAAAATCCTGGGGGTTGCGGATGTCTTCCGGAGTTGCATCAGCTACAAGTTCGCGTGCAACTTTGAGAACTTTGGACCGCTGCTGATCAACCATTTCTTGAATCAGTTGTGCAATTGAGGATGTGTCACTCGGCATTTCTGCATTTCGAATTTTGTTAATTTTCCATCCCGTCTTTGGTCATAATCCGCAGTTTAGCACGCAACTTGAGTATTGTTTTTGAGCGGATTTGTGATACCCTGGACTCTATTACACCCAGAATTTCTCCTATTTCCTTCAAGTTCATTTCTTCTTCATAATACAGAGCCAGCACCATCTGTTCACGTTCCTCCAGTTGACCAATTGCTTCAGCCAATTTGGTTTTCATCTGCTGCAATGACAGTATGGAAAAGGGATCTTTTTCTCCAGGTTTAGACAGGATTTCCAGTAAACTGACACTGTCTTCCTCATTGGAGTAACCTTTGAATTCTTCAATGGATATTAAAGGGGTGGGGCTGGCCTTGCGGATGAATTCGTAATATTCATCCACACTCATTTTCATCTGCCCTGCCATTTCCTGGTCACTGGGTTCACGGCCAAGTTCAAAAGACAGTTCCCTCCATGCAGAGCTGTGTTTATTGGTGTCGGCACGAACCGAACGCGGCACCCAGTCCATTTTACGCAGTTCATCAAGAATTGCCCCTTTGATGCGGAATTCAGCGTATGTTTTAAACTTAACATCTCTGGTGGGATCGAACTTATCCACTGCATCCAAGAGCCCAATCATACCAACTTGATACAGTTCTTCCTGGTCTACTCCTGGTGGAAAACGGGCGGCCATTCTAGTCACAACTCTTTTGACAAGCGGGGCATATTTTATGAGTTGATCTTCCCTGCTCTGCTGAGTTTTTTCAGTATAGGGATTTTGCTTGGTGGGCATGATATTTACTCATTCCTCAGGTTCCGGAAATGTTCAGCAGTAAATCTACCATACGTTCCTTTGAGGCCACCTCAATATCTTCTGGAACTTTTTGTCCTACTGTCAAATAGGAGAGCGGTTTTTTGAAACGAATTGCATGGTTGAAGAGCGAACCGTAGGAAGCACTTTCATCAAGTTTTGTAAAAATAATGCTGTCAATTGGCATGCAGCCGAATTTCCTTGTTACTTCACTCATGTCACTGTCTTTGCTTGTTGCACTCAGAACCAGGGCATTATGTATCCGACCGCGTTCGTCAAATATTTCACGCATTTCATACAATTGCTTTTCGTTACGCTGAGAGCAGCCGTCAGTGTCAATAATGATTGAATCATAATCCTCATAGCTGTCAATCACACGGTTCATTTCAGCTTTATCTTTAGCAACACTGAACGGCACCTTGATTTTTTTAGCAAAAGAGCGAATTTGTTCAGCTGCAGAACTATGGTTTGTATCAACAGAAATCAGGGCTACTTTTCGTTTGTATTTCAACATTTGTTCAGAGGCTATCTTTGCTACAGTAGTTGTTTTACCAACTCCGGTCGGTCCAAGCAGCGCAACTATTTTTTGTCTTGGTTTGAGACCTTCCATGCCCCTGGTAATTTTGATGATTTTCATCAGCATTCGGGCAATGAAAATTTTTACATACGCAAAATTTTCTATATCCTCTGCGGTCATGTTTAGCTGTGCTTCCATAACCAGGCGTCTCGAAAATCTTTCTTCGAGACCGCTGAATTTCATTTGCTGATAAAGCAACAGCAGATTTTCAGGCAGATCCGGTTCTGCAATACCGCCTGTTCGTGAAGCCAAAATGTGCATCATGTGCCGCATTTCTCCAAGCTCATGTTTTAATTCGCCTATTAAATGCTTGTCTAAACCGTTAGACTGACTGCTCAAATCTCCTAAAGTAATCCTGATTCCCTGAAGATCTTTTTGAATTGGGAGCATCATCTTCCGTGTTTCATCTGTAATTGAAAGCACAGATTTGTTACGCGGTGTAAGGAAAGTGTCAGCCAATACTGTTTCAGAAGCTTCAGCGCTGCCGCTGTATGTCTCAAGTGCCTTGGTAGTAGGAACAGATCTGCTGTCCTTTTTCTTTTCACTGGCGGAGGCAGTCACTTCCAGCATAGTTTTGCCGAACAGCCCAAAAGCACCCGTGTTCTCTTTAACTTGTCGGGTTGAAACGATCATTGCGTCAGATCCCAGGTCCTGCTTGATGAATTTCAGAGCCTCTTTGATATTATTTACGCGGTAACGCTTCAGATTCATAAGATTGCCAGATTACAAATTTTGTTTTAAATTTAATTTTTTCAGCCCTGAAGACCTGAAACTGTGCTTAATTATTATTGACCTAACCACTCAACTCTACAACACCAAGAGCTTCTATACGTACATCCTGAGCCACCTCATTATGAGAGAGTACCACAAGATTGGGAATGAAACGTTCCACAAGTTTTTTAACATGAGGGCGTATCAGCGGTGAACAAAGCAGAAGAGGCTGATAATTGTTGATGGTAAATTGTTCTATCATCCCATCGATACCATTTATAATCGCCTGTGCCATGTTAGGATTCAAGCCAAGATATGCACCCTGTCCGGAATCCTGAATTGCAGTAGCAATTTGATTCTCTAAATCCTGGTTCATTGTAATCAAAGGCAGCAAACCGTCCGGAGTTTGATATTGTCTGGTAATCTGCCGCGAAAGACTCTGGCGGACATGTTCGGTCAGCAAATCAGGCTCTTTAGTAATCAGAGAAACATCTGCAAGAGTCTCGAGTACAGTATGAAGGTCGCGGATAGAAACAAGTTCTTTGAGCAAATTCTGCAATACTTTCTGCACCACTCCTAATGATAGCAGTGATGGGATCAATTCTTCAACAACTTTTGGTTCAGATTCAGCATGAGAGTCAATTAATTTCTGAGTTTCCTGACGGCCAATAAATTCAAAAGCATGATTCTTCAGGACTTCCGTCAAATGAGTTGCCAAAACAGTAGGCAGGTCAACAACTGTATAGCCGGCAAATTGGGCGCGCTCCTCATCTTCTTCTGCAATCCAGATTGCCGGTAATCCAAATGCCGGTTCCACTGTATCCACACCTGGAATCTCCTCATCTACATCTCCGGTTTTCATGGCAAGGTGATGTCCCATCATCAATTCATTGCGGGCAATCTCAATTCCTTTTATCGTAATTGAATATTCTCCGGGAGATAGTTCAAGATTGTCTTTGATGTGTAGCGGAGGAACGATGTAGCCGAAATCCAATGCTATTTGACGACGTATAGCCTTGATCCGTTTAAGCAGTTCACCATCCTGCTCTTCATCAACAAGCGGGATCATACCGTAACCCAGTTCCAGGCCAAGTATATCAATCGGTAGAAGTGATTCGATATCTTCCGGTTCTTCACTTATTTCTTTCTGGAGACGTGCTTGTTCTTCCTGATGCTCATCCTCTGAAATTTGCACATTTGAACGTTTACTTACTTGTGCCAGACTGAAAGTGAGAATCGCGAGCAGCATAAATGGAACTATAGGCAGACCCGGAATTAACGAAAAAGAGACCAACACCGCAGATACAACATAGAGCGCTTGAACATTACTGAAAATCTGTGTATGCAAATCCACAGATATTTTATTATCACCGGAAGCTTTAGTGACCGCAATACCGGCCGCAAGGGAAATAATCAGTGCAGGTATTTGTGAGACAAGTCCATCACCAATGGTTAAAGTTGCATAAGAATTAAATGCGTCTCCGACAGACATGTCGAACTGGGTGACTCCAACCAGCAGACCACCTAAAATATTTATTGAGGTTATTATCAGGCCCGCAATTGTGTCGCCACGGACAAACTTGCTTGCACCGTCAAGGGCACCAAAATAATCTGACTCACGCTGGATGGTTGAACGGCGTTGACGGGCTTCGTCTTCATCGATCAAGCCTGCGTTTAAATCCGCATCAATCGCCATCTGCTTTCCAGGCATGGCATCCAAAGTAAAACGTGCGGCAACTTCCGCAATACGACCTGTACCTTTTGTGATAACAACAAAGTTAATGATTACCAGAATCAGGAAGATGATAATTCCGACAATTTGATTCCCGCCGACTACAAATTCGCCAAAAGAATTGATTATCGTTCCTGCTGCACCCGGTCCCTGATGGCCTTCAAGCAGGATTAGCCTCGTAGAAGCTACATTGAGAGAAAGACGGAAAATAGTTGCAATCAGCAGTACTGAAGGGAAAGAGGAAAACTCAAGAGAGCTTTTGGTAAATAACGCTACAAAAAGAATGAGTACACCGACTGTGATGCTTAAAGCAAGGAGTAGATCCAGTATTACAAGTGGCAGAGGAACCACCATTATCAGAAGTATCGACATCACGCCTGCAGCGAGAACGACATCTGACTTACTGACTATATTATTTAGGGGAATGCTTGCTGCGGCCACCGGTCATCCATTACCAAGAAGGTCGTTAAAATTACTGCGTCTCTAAACTGAAACGCTCGGATGTGCCTGTTGCAAATACTGCTCCAAAAACAATTATTGAAAAATATTCTACTTAACCTGGGTGAATCAATTTTGAGGGGGTTGAACTGCTAAAACTTTATCTCTTCCGGAGGCGGTAAACGAAGGCCAGAATTTCTGCAATTGCTTTATAAAATCGTTCCGGGATATCATCACCGATTTCTACATTTGCATATAAATCGCGGGCTAGTTCCGGTCGTTCAAGGATGGGAACATTATTTTCACGGGCAACTGTCCTCATTCGCAGGGCTAAATGGTCAGCCCCTTTTGCAATCACTTCTGGAGCTGACATGACATCCCTGTCATAAAGGATGGCTACAGAAAAGTGGGTTGGATTAACGATCACCGCATCTGCTTTCGGAACTTCCTGCATCATTCTTGCGTTAGACATCTCCCGCTGAATCTGACGTATTCTTGCTTTAAGCTGCGGGTCCCCTTCTGTTTGTTTTGTTTCATCTTTGACTTCCTGTTTTGTCATCATCAATTGTTGCTCATGATGCCAGCGTTGGTAAAAATAATCAAAAATGGCAATTGCCACAAGTGCCAGAACTATCTTGCCTGCAACTTCTGCTACCACAGTAAAATTGTATATGAGAATGGACTCTGGAGTTGAAACAGATAGTCCATTTAATTCAGTGATTTTATCAATGTAGGTTAAATAGCCGACAAAACCTACTATGATCAGTTTTGCCATACTCTTGAGAAAATCTGCCAGTGACTGTGACGAAAAAAGTCGTTTGAGGCCAGTCAATGGACTTATTTTGTTAAACTTGGGCGAGATTGCTTTGAAGGTAATCTGGACTCCGACCTGCAGAACGGAAGCAAATATTCCAGTAAATATAATTACTGCTGCAAAAGGTGCAAATGCAGGAAGAATTATGGAAAGAATTTCTCCCGATAATGTAAAAATGATGTCGATTGATAATTCTTTTCTTTGCGCCAGGTCCCGAAAAATTTGGGACATTAGTTGCCGCATTGCATCAAGAATTATGGGACTGGTGGCAACAAGGGTCAGCACGATCCCGGCAAGCAAAGCTGCAGAAGACAGTTCCTTGCTAAAGGCTACTTGTCCTTCTTCTCTCGATTCCCTACGCTTTTTTTCCGTTGGAACTTCGGTTTTTTCCTGACCTTCTTGTTCTGCCATTTGTCTTCAAGAATCTGATGCTGTTAACTGTAATGTTTAATACAAAACGAATGTGCATTGGGTCGTTCTAACAAAAAAATACTGTTGTAATTTCATTATTTCCTAATCAACCACCCAGCAACTTGATGGCTTCAAAATATTGTGTGTCAAGCTTCTCAAACATTTGATGTACTGCCTGTGCAAAAAAGGGCATTCCGAAAAACAGAAACAGAAAACCAAGCATTAATGTCAGTGGGAAACCGACTACAAATACTTGAATTTGCGGGACCGAACGTGCCAAAAGTCCAACAACGGCATTTGCGAGAAAAAGAGCCACAATCAGAGGTGCTCCGATCTGCAATCCGATCACAAAAACACTTGCAGAAAGTTCAGTTAGATTTTCAACTAAAGGCCTGCTGATACTTGCTCCTCCCGGAGGTAGAACCGAGTAGCTCCTGACCAGAGCCTGAAGAACAATCAGGTGACCGTCCATTGCTAAAAATATTAGTGTAGCAGTTGTATTTTCAAATCTTCCAACTAGAGATATTTGCTCCTGTGACTGCGGGTCGAAGACATTGGCCATACCCAGTCCCATTTGAAATCCAATGACTGTTCCTGCAAATTCGACTGCTCCAAACAAAAAACGGGCAATTATGCCCAAGACCAGACCAATCAACATTTCGCTGGCAATGAGCATAATGTAATGATCTGGACGATCTGGATAAACAGTGATCAGTGGAATAAAAGGATAGAGAATCAGTGCCAGCATGAGACTCAGAACTACCTTGATTTGGGGTGGAATATTTGAACTGCCAAAGACCGGTGCAGTAGAGATTATTCCACTGACTCGTACCAATACCAGAATAAAAGCCAGTAGCTGACTGGCATCATAACTCAGCAGATTGGCCATAAAGTACAGGAATTAACAAGCCGCAAAACACGGCACTTGTTACATAGGATTATTATTAATAGACACATAAAAACGAGATTCTGCATCCCTTTTTAAGGTGTTCAGGCAGGTTTTATTTGACAGTTTATTCGATAAACGCAGAGCACTGAGTCCATAGATAAATCAATCATCAACTAATATTTGACTGGAGTAATCTGCACGGGAAAATGCATTCTGCGTAAGTCGGCTGCGTTCTTCATTTGACTGACAATTGATACACATTCTTGCCAGGGGAACAGCCAGCAGCCGTTTCTTGGAAATTGCCTCGCCGCATTCGTCGCAGTATCCGAAGTCATCTGATTCAATTTTTTTAAGGGCAATCTCAATTCCTGTAAGTCTTGCCTGTTCTCTATCCTGCAGTAACAGATCCAACTCCCGTTTCTGTTCTTCTACAGAAGAATCGATGGCGTCGCCAATATCCTTATTTATTTCTGGTTTATTTTCTGTTTTCTCCTGAATCCCGGAGAGTAGTGCCGCCTTCTCTTCCAATAACAGGCGCTTTATATCTTCCATGACAGCTTAATTATTTGTTAGTATTACATGTTGGGGTAAACACCATTATTATTACGTACAGTCAAATTTAAGCAAATTCTTTCTGCAAAATCAAATCCAATTAAAGCTTTTCTGAAGATAAAGCAAAAATATATTTTTTGTATGAACAAAACCAGAGCATAATTAAACCTCCGGACAACTGTACCTGCCGGCAATATACTGCTTCAAAAGGCTTCTTTTGCAAAAATTATTATAATTAAATGCGTTAGTAAAAAACCGGCTTTTGCATTGCACTTGCGCCAGAAAAAACAACTTGTCATAATAATGACTCACTGTGTTTGGAGAATTTTGTGAAAATGATGTTTAATTATTGTTTAAATTAAGTATCGTGTCCTCTTAATTGTTCAACAGGATTTTGATAAAATGAAAGAATTAGGATCAGGTATATAATAGTGAGAAGACTTGCGGAAAATTGTAATATTTGCGGTAAAGTGATTTCACGTTTCCAGGCACATAAAATGATTTGCCAACACTGCAAAGAGGTTGTTTGCCGCCAATGCCTTGTGGATGTATCACATATAAAAACCAATTGGAATATTTGTCGAAAATGTGAAGGAGTTTATAACTGATGCAGCAGAAAAATAATAAGTGCAGTAAATCAATTTTTATTTGTTGTCTTTACATGAGTGGATTTATGCTGACTGAAACTGCAATTTTCGGTCAGGAAAGCTACCTCAGTGAATTACTGCCGGGTACCGAGTCTTCATTTCAGCACTTGAATTTGGAGAGTTCTAAAATAACAGGGAAGAGCCATTTCCGCTACGAAACATTGATAAAGGAAGGAACCCGGTTCGTTGTTGAAAAAAATGAAAACACAAAGACTGATGGCGAAGTTTTTACCCGGAAGACGCTCTGGTTTGATGCAGATTCCGGGATTCCAAAATGGTATGAGGAAGAGGATTTACGAAAGGAGTTCCGGATAACAAACAGCTATACCGGACAAATCATGCACACCAGACTAGTAGAAGACGGGCAGATTCTGGAGTTTAAAACAAACTTGAGCGCCGAAAATGCGATTCCTTTTGAGGTCGTTATTTTTTTTCTGCGAAAATATTTAAAACAAATTCTGCAGACCAAAAAATTTTCCTTCACCCTTTTTATCCCGCTGCTGGCCATTGAGTTGGAAAAAAAAGGACTCCCACGTTCAATGAGCATGATCAGCATGTGGGCTGAAACACAGGAAAAAATCAGAATTGACACTCCACTTGGAGTCATGAATGCACACACGATTCTGGTTTCACCGCAATCCGGATTGTTACGCGCCCTTCTGCCTCGGGAAAAAACTCATTTTGAATTTACCTTTGCAGCAGCCTCTCCCTACCATCTGCTGCAGTTCAAAGCAGGCAAAACCAGACACGTTCTGACCAGTCTCATTCTGCCAGAATAATTTTGAACAGAAAATCTCTGCGGTTCCGAAAATTGCAGAAATTCTGTCATCAATTTTTGGAGAGCAGTCTGGCGGTTAATCTGAATATTCTGCTTCAAGTGAACTTCCTGCGTCAATAAGGTGCTGCATTTTACGTCTCCAGACAATTCCCTCGCTGGCCCAGCGGATGACAACCCTGACAAATTCTCGACCAAAACCGAGCTTACGACCAATGTGCAGAAGAAAGTCGATTTCGTTTGCACCAAGGACATTGTCAACAGAAATAACTGAGGTCAGGTCGATGAATATTTTCACTTCCATTTCTCTCGTTGCGCCGGGAAAACGGTCTAATTCCGGAAGCTTTTGGTCTTTCACGGCCCGCATCATGTTATTCACTTCTGTCTCAGAGGGTAAAAAAGCGAGAGCCCGTTCAAGGTATTCAAGCTCCTCGGGAGCAACTGAACCATCGGATGTTATTGCACCGCAGATCGCATAGGCAAGCCACTGCTTCTGGTCGTCTTCCAGCAGTTCCGGTTGTAAACCGGATGTTAATTGAGATTCCATTTTTTCCTTAGCTGACTTAAAATAAAGAGTAGAATTCTTTTCACTAACCTTATTAACTGAGTTTTCCGCAAAGCGCAAGAAAATGAGTTTAAAATTCCTGATTTTTTCTCATTGAAGAACAAGTTAATGTTAATTATTTTATTCTCAGACCATAATTAAATGCTGAAAACAGCATATCCCGTCCTGACAGAAACTGCTCTTTCATTGATGTTCTGAAAGATCTGGTTTAGAATGAATTCTGCTGCAAGGTGATGTTACAGTGCAAATTCCTGTTTTGAGATAAAATAAAAAAATTGTTAATTCCTCATGTTTCAATCTGTTTACACTGAGAACATTCTTATTTTCCTGCAAAAATAAGTATGAACCAAGTATCTGTTTACATTCTTGACATCAGCGTGCTGCTTTGTGCACCAGGAGCTCTTTTCGAGTTTCCGGATAAAGAGATTGTAATTCCAGTCACAATTCTTGAAGAACTGGATTCACTGAAGCTGGATTTGGGAGAAAAAGGGCGCTCTGCTCAAATTGTCAGTCAAATGTTAGATGAATGCCGGCAATATGGTAGTTTAGTAGAAGGTATTTCCCTGCCGAATGGAGGAAAATTACGAATTGAGCTTACAGAACCAGAATCGGGTTTGCTGCCGTACAGCCTCAATTTGAAACGAATTTCCAATAGAGTCCTGGCTGTTGCCTGGATGTTGAGTCAAAAAAACAAAGACCTTATCCTTGTTTCACAGGACGAAAATTTACGAACAAAAGCTAACACACTCAATGTTCCAACACTTTCATACAATGGGCAAAGACCGAATGACTCAAACCTGTATACTGGAATTCGTCAAAGTGAGGTCAGCAAACAAAAATTAAGGAGCCTCGGTAAACAGTCTTATATTTCTCCGGAAGAGGTTTTTTCAGATCAAAATGAAATTTGTGAATTTTATCCGAATGAAGGCCTTCTTTTAAGCTGTAACGATGTTCCAGATGAACAGATATTAGCTACATATCAGCAGGGTAAGAAGAAGTTCGAACTGGTTCCCAAAGAACAGGGGGTTTGGGGCATCAGGCCTCTGAATCCTGAACAGCGCCTTGCACTGGCCTTGCTGATGAATCCAAAGATTTCTGTGGTAACACTAAGTGGAATATCTGGAACTGGAAAAACTTTGCTGGCTCTTGCTGTCGGTTTGCAGCAATTAATGGTGGACAATATTTACTCACGTATGCTGGTTTCACGCCCTATATTCCCAATGGGACGTGACCTGGGTTATCTTCCGGGTGATACTCAGGAAAAACTTGCTCCGTGGATGCAGCCGATTTTTGACAATTTGGAATTACTGATCAATAATCCTGCTTCAAAAAATGGTTCAAAGCATGACCGTTACAATGAGTTGATGGATCGTGGAATGCTGGTTGTTGAGCCGTTGACTTATATCCGGGGACGTACAATTCCAAATCAGTACATGATTGTTGACGAAGCCCAAAATTTGACTCCACATGAAATGAAGACGATATTAACACGTGTTGGTGAAGGAACTAAAATCGTTTTAACAGGTGATCCAAACCAAATAGACAATTCAGAAGTTAATCTTTCTTCCAACGGACTAAGCACACTGGTTGAGCGTTTCAAAGAATCCCCGCTGGCAGGACATGTACGCTTTACAAGTGTTGAACGCTCACCGCTGGCTGAATTGGCGGCAACTGTTTTGTGAATAATCTGGAATCTGAAAATCTGGTTAAGAAAAATAATGAATATGCGAATTTTGAATTTTCTTTAGATTTTCATGGACAAAAAACTTAATAATTCCATCTGATTTTGTTATAATTGGTAACTGAAACTTTAAAATAAGAAACTTGTAACCTTAAATCTTCCATGTCATTAAACTGGAATTTTGAACCTCCTCCTCCTTCTGAACTTGCAGACCGTGAAGTCCGTTTAACCGATTCTCATTTATCCGGAAAGCAAATTGCTTTGCTGATAACCGGAAGCATAGCTGCTTATCGAATGCCGGATCTGATTCGTGATTTCCGCAGGGAAGGTGCAGATGTAGTTGTTTATGCAACGACTGAAGGATTACGTTATGTTGCCAGGGAGGCTCTTGAATGGTGTTCACAAAATCCCGTCATTGAAGGCTTTACTTCGGATGCAGAACATTTGAGTGACTCCACACCTTTCGATGCCTTCGTTGTTGCTCCTGCTTCGTACAACACATTGAATAAGGCGTCTTTGGGAATTGCAGATTCTGTGGTCACTGCAGCAATTGCTGCAGCCCTGGGTAGAATGGAACGACAAGGAATTCCTGTCCTGTTTGCCCCGGCAATGCACGGTGCAATGCATAACAGTATCTTAACCCGTTCAATGCGGACTTTGCAGGAAATGGGTGTTACCTTGATTCCACCGCACCAATCTCATGGAAAAAACAATCTTGCTCCGCTGGAGCTAATTGTAGCTGCAACAATCCGGGCACTCAGCGAGTCGCCACTTCGTGGAAATTCTTTGCTGATCACCGGGGGGCCAACCCCTGTTCCGGTGGATAATATCAGAAGGATCACGACACGTTTTACAGGTGCTCTTTCCATCCAATTGGCCCGTGAAGCATGGATGCGCGGTGCGGCAGTTGAATTGATTCTCGGCAAGGGAAGCCGCTCTGCTCCGGAATATATAAAAGCAAAAACCGCAGCAACTTTTGAGGATTATAGAAGAACCTTAAATGAATCGCTGCAGGAAGGAAACTATGATTGGGGAATTTTTACAGCTGCAGTTGCAGATTTTCAGCCGGAATCAGTTTTTGAAGGAAAACTTCCCAGTAATCAGAAACAATTAAGTTTGAAACTGGTACCGACTGTAAAGGTGATTGAAGAAGTTCGTCAGCATTTCCCTGAACTGAAAATGGTCACCTTCAAGTATGAAGAAAATATTTCTCATGAAGAACTGATGGAGATTGCAAAAAACCGTTTGTCTGAGAAGGGCGGCTCTCAACTGGTTGTGGCTAACCGTGTAGAAGAATTCAAACAGGATGGAACACAGGTGGCATGGCTGCTGGAATCAAAACAGGAACCTCAAAAACATATTGGCAAAAAAGATATTGCAAACGCAATACTTGACCGCATTGAACTTACTGCATGAAACTTTTGATGTAAGATTCTGTATTTCCCTGCGACCTAAAATATACGGCAACCTGCTTCAACAATTCACACCAAAACCAACAAACAACTCTCAACACTCAAAGAATCCCCATGGTTGATCGCTGGGCCAACACAGTCGTGCATCCGACAATGGATGACATCGCAAATTTTGTCCCCCGCCAAATTTCTGCCAACTCTATTACGTTCATTGGTTTCGGAATTGGGCTCTTAGCAGTACCTTTGCTTTGGCTAAAACTCTATCCTGCAGCACTGGCCCTGATATTGGTCAACCGTTTTTTCGATGGACTTGACGGTGCAGTTGCCCGCAGAAACGGTGTTACTAATTTAGGTGGATACCTTGATATCACCTGTGATTTTATTTTTTATTCTGCAGTAATTGTAGGATTTGCGCTGGCCAGTCCGGAGAATAACGGTTTGACAGCAACTTTTTTAATATTTTCATTCATCGGCACCGGGACCTCTTTTCTGGCTTTTGCAGTCATTGCAGAAAAACACGGAATATCTTCTGCAGCACATGGACAAAAAGCTTTTTTTTATCTGGGAGGTCTGACTGAAGGGACAGAAACGATAATATTTTATATCATCATTTGCCTGTTTCCGGAGTACTTTCCAATTCTGGCAGTAGTGTTTGGAGGTCTCTGTTGGATCACTGTTGTCGGCCGTTTTGGTTCAGCTTATTCTTTGTTGCGCTAAAAGGGAATAACCGAAACCACTCTGCACTTCGCCCTGAATGACAATTCATAATAATTTAAATTTTTACAAGCCATTCATGGTTTGACAAACAACTTACGGGGAACATTCGCCAGAGTTTCCACACCAGAATCTGTGATAACAATGCTTTCGGTTGTTTCCAATCCCCAATCGTCAAACCAAAGTGCAGGCATAAAGTGAAAGGTCATGTTTGGTTCCAACACCGTTTTGTCGCCTTTGCGGAAACTGACCGTCCGTTCGCCCCAATCCGGAGGGTAGCTTAATCCGATGGCATATCCGCAGCGGCTTTCTTTTTCATAACCATATTTTGAAATTGTTTTGCGCCAAGCCGCTTCAATATCTTCCGCGAAGTTGCCGGGTTTTGCTGCTTCCAAACCTGCTTCAATTCCTTCCAGAACAGCCTTTTCAACATCTAAATACTTTTGCGGCGGCTGGCCCAAATAAATGGTGCGGGAAAGCGGACAATGATAGCGCCGGTAACATCCGGCAATTTCAAAAAAAGTTCCGGAGTTGTTCGGAATTGGTTGATCGTCCCAAGTCAAGTGTGGAGCCGAGGCATCTGCGCCGGTTGGAGTCATTGGTACAATCGCCGCATAATCTCCGCCCCCGTCTTCTGTACCTGTAATTCCCGAATGATAAATTTCTGCTACCAAATCATTTTTACGCATGCCGGGTTCCATCACTTCAAAAATACGTGCGTGCATTTTTTCCACAATCTTCGCCGCTTTGCGCATGAATTCCAACTCTCTTGGAGATTTCACGGTGCGCTGCCAATTGACTAGTCCGGTTGAGTCAACAAAATTTACCTGTACTAAATTTCTCTGCAAAGATTCCAGACAGGATGCAGAAAAATAATAATTGTCTTTTTCTACTCCAATTGTTTTTTGTGCCCAGTCCTTTTCAGTGAGAATCTCGCTCAAATAATCCATCGGATGTTTCTCAGGATTCTGCACATAATCATCCGGATAACCAATGATGTTTTCCTGCTGCATGAACACCGTGAGTTTTGCTCCGTTGGTGTCCATTCCACGTCCATACCAAAACGGCTCACCCTCCAACGACAGTACCACACACTGATGCACATAAAACGACCAACCGTCGTAACCGGTCAACCATGCCATGTTGGACGGATCCGTGACAATCAGTACTTCAATATTTTTTTCATCCATACTTTTCCGCACCTTTGAAATACGGATTTCGTATTCTTCTTTTTCAAATGCGGGCATATTTCCCTTTGTTCAAGAGTTGTTTTGGTGAATTCTTCAAGACTGTGTCAAGAGAGCTGAAATGTAATGCCCGTAGAGTATCCGTAAAGAAGACGTCAAAAAGTCTTCTTTCAGCAGATAACAAATCACATTTTTGTTGGAAGGAATTATTTCAGTTTCCGGAGGGCTGATGCTTTTTGGAGCCGACTTGTCAAAGACAACTGAAATCGTGGCCCAGCCGTTTTCTTTGCGAAGGTCACCGTATTTATTCTCCAGTTCCTTTACTCTTCTTTCCAGATAAACATCATTTTTCAACACGAATCGGTGCTCATCAACACGGATCATTTCAGGGACCAATTTGTCTGCATCCGTTTCGACTTCAAATTCAATCAGGCTCATTTCATCACGATGCGCAAGTGCGACCTGAATGCTATATTCGGCAGCAGTCCCGTGAAAAATAGTAGTACCGGGGGCATTGCTGAAAGTGTTGCGGACAACAATCGTGGTTTGAGTTTTCAATGCTGCTTTGATTGCCCTCGGATGGATGACTTTACTGCCTTCGTTGGCCATACTGAGGATTTGTGGTGCACTGACTGCATCCATAAAATCCGCCTCAGAAATTTGACTCGGATCACAATTTGCGATTCCATCAACATCAGAATATATTTCCACCTTTTCTGCTCTCAAGGCAGAGGCCAACGCAACCGCGCTCGTATCACTGCCGCCGCGTCCCAGCGTACGCACATCTCCTTCGGCGGTTGCTCCCTGGAAACCTGCCACGATCGCAATTTTTCCCGCCTTTAACGCACTCCTGATCCGAGACGGATTGATTCCCAATATTTCAGCGTTTCCTGGATTGTCATCTGTTAATATTCCTGCCAGACTGCCAGTGAAGGCTTGTGCCGGTAATCCGTTTTGACCGAGCAAGTGGGAAAAATATGCAGAACTCAGGATTTCTCCAATACTCATCACTGAATCTAACTCTGCCGGATTTACCGGTTCACCAAGATCTTTCAGCAGAGAAATCAAAGTGTCGGTTGCATAAGGCTCACCTTTGCGTCCCATTGCGGAAACCACCACAACTACCTGCTTGCCGGACACAGCATGCCTGCGGATATGTTTAATTGCGTGGGTTCGTGATTCTTCACTGCGGACACTGGTTCCGCCAAATTTCATCACGATGATTGAATCAGAGGAGCCGTTATTTTTCTTCATATTTACTCGGAT
>Ga0257111_1000138_pt1 | contig 29224 bp, 26 predicted proteins | sample LP_taG_6_FD_191567 | JGI IMG/M metagenome (GOLD analysis project Ga0257111, IMG submission 191567) | Marine microbial communities from Northeast Subartic Pacific Ocean, Canada - LP_J_2015_P26_500m | ecosystem: Environmental > Aquatic > Marine > Oceanic | place: Canada: Northeast Subartic Pacific...
TCAAAGACCTGGTTCATTGAGTGAATGCCATGATTGACCAACAGTACCCCTGTATTCTCTAGAGCAATCTCGGCATCAAACTCGGCCTCGATGCCGTCAACTTGAAACTGTGCCAATCTGAGATCACTGATTACAGGATTTGGGTATTCGTTATAATCAATTATAGGGTTGTCTTTAGGTCTACCACTGGAGCGAGTCCATCCCTTAGGTTCAGTAGGATAGGATGTCAACATTAACGCCTTGGGGTCATTGACCCACTCGATGGTGACACCAGCATGCTGATTTTTATTGTGGTCATGAATGACTTTCTTTGCAGTTGTATAAACATCATAAGTTTTGGAAAACCTGGCTCCTGCAGTTGTTAGATCAATCATTACGATCCGGTTAATACCTATTTTTAACATCCGTTCTACCGGTCCATCGACATTATAACGATCAGGATCACAGAGATGCCAAGTCGGATCATCGGAGCCACAGTATCGCAACGGATCACCATCAGGAATCCCTGGATTGAAAAGCATTCTTGGGTTTGCCAATTCGCTCGGATAGGGGCTTATCCACGTCATCTTATCGACTATAAAATCGACTCCCAATTTATTCTCATAATCATCCAAAATAGAGCTTAATTCTGCTGTTGTCTGGCGCTTTGATTCTGGATAAGGGTCTATACCACCAATGCGTTCATACTCAAAAGAATACTTACCAAGTTCTTTAGAGGCGTTGCCAAATTTAAGCATTTGGGGCCAATAATCAGAGTTCCAAATTATTTGTTGGTAAACAGGACTGTTCTGATCGTAGGAAAATATTTGCATAGTGGCATCCCAGAGATGTTTTTCTCCATAAGTCTCATTACCGCCATGAGAAACATAGAGCACTCCAACCCTTGGTTTTCCATTGTAAGGAAGGTCACCTGTTTGCAATTGGCTTGAGTACTCAGAGCAAGCTGAGAGACAGACGGCCATCAGAAAGGCTATTGAATATTTAAATCGCCTGCTCAATTCACCTACAGCCCTAATGCTCCTGGATTCATTAAATTCTTTGGGTCCAGCGACTTTTTTATTGCTTTCAAAGCATCAGCAGCTAATGGCTGTCTGCCTTTTTGATAGGGATAACTCTTTCCAACTTGAAAATGAACCGCACCAAGTTCTGAATATATTTCTTGAATTGATGCACGAATCTCAGCAACTAAAGCTCTCCCTTCTTTGTTTTCTGGATAAGTGGGGAGCATATCAAGATAGTCTTGATCCAAGAAAAGTTTATGATAAATAGTTCGATCATCTTGCCAATATAAAGCGACCTCATAGAGGAAGCTATGAGTGGAATAAGTCATATACATAGCCCCTGTATAAACCGAGTACTTTTCCATTTCATCTTTTTTTTCAGCGTAAAGATCCATGAGGCGATTATGCATTTCCTGCATTTTTGAAAAAGCTAACAACCCATGCATAGGCACCCACCTCTCTCCTTGGGGTCCTAGTATTGGATAGAGTGGCATAAAAGGCATAGCGCCTAGAACGGTTGGAATGGTGTTTGCAATTTCTGTGCCATAAGGAGACACTGCTTTTCTAGTCTGTGCCAATTTACTTTTGACTTCACTGGTTGAATGGCCTTCAACAACAAAATGAGCTGAATAATCATAACCTGTTAAAAATCGTTTTCCTGCAAGGGCCATCTTACCGAGTTGCACAAAAGCCTCAAACGGATTACGAGCTGTTTTCAGCACAGCATAAGCAGCTTTGAGAGCGTCAGTGACTGAAGTGCTGCCAAGCTGACCCTGTTGTAATTTAGGGTCCAAGCCCCAATTGCTTGAAGTGGACTCTTCTCTTGCGGCAGCTGCCATTGCCTGACTCATGGCATCATAGCTCTTAAAGCCAAAAGAACAAGTGAGACTATGACTGGGTAATTTAATAAGACGAAGTGTAATGCTTGCCTTTACGCCCAATGACCCTGCATCACCAGAAAATAAGCCGGTTAAATCAGGTCCATAGTGTCTGAAAAATGGGGAGCTTTGTTCCATTGCAGATGAGCCTGTTTTAAGAATGTCACCATTTGCTAAAACAATGTCATAACAAAGTATTGACTCAGGGGATCCTCCGTATCTACTGGTTCCCATACTTACACTATTTTGTGAAGTTGAACCACCAACTGTCGCTTTTAATCCTGAAAAGGGTCCCCAAAAAGGAGTTCTTAGATTACTTTCAGCTAATGCATCGGCCATTTCCGCCCAAGTAACCCCTGGTTCAACAGTGATAAACATGTCCTCTTCATTGATCTCTACAATCTGATTAAGTCGGGAAGTATCGACAATTATTGATTCAGCGGTAGTGGGAAGATAGCCATCGGTGTATGATGCTCCTCCTCCACGCGTTACTATAGCAACACCTAAACCTGTTGTTACCCGAACAGCTTCTTGAAGCTCCTCTATGGACCCTGGTTGAACAACTGCTATGGGTGTTTCTATAGATCGATAAACATCCATTGAGTAAAAAGACAGAGATTCCTGATCTGTCAAAACATTATCTTTTCCTACTGCTGCTTTTAGCACTTTAACAACATTCTTATTCGCTTCGGACATCTTGTTCCTCCTAAAACTCAATTAACCAGTCATGTTTATCTTCTGGTAGATACTTAATCTTTACATCATCTAGTTGGTTAGAAATTCTTTCTGCAAAAATCTCTCTTAAGTTGCCTTGCCAGATAAATATGGTTAGCTCTTGAGAAAAATTTTCTAAATCCTCTTGAATATCATATCCAATCAAATCTTTTGCCACTAGCTTTAATCCTGGTCCGGCTTTCAAAAATTCGACTGCTTTTTTATGGACACTCTCAGCTTCAATATCTGGCGGACGTTTCAATGCAGTTGAGGATTTTGCTTCAAACCAAGGAAAAAAGAGTTCACTGTCTCTTACAAAATACCAGGACCTCATAAGATGCTCTCCATATTTACTGGGTGCAATATCAGGCACATAATTCTCAATATATTTTTCTTTTTCTAAATCATTCAAACACCAAGGATCTATTAAGACTAGATTGTCTATACTTAGACTCTTTTGTTCAGATAGTCTTAAAGCGATAGGCAAAGAAGCCCCAATACTAATAACGGAGAGCTTTGAAATGCCTAGATAATCAAGTGTCTCTTTAAGCATTCTAACTATTGATTGAGGAGAATAGTTGGTTAAATGCGTTGGTCCTGTTTCGCCATGACCCGGAAGATCCACGAATAACTTTAAAGAATCTTTTATCACTTTAGAATGAAATAATTCTGCTTTGGACGATTGACCTAGATCATGGAGGATAAGCACTATGTTTTCTATATTATTGCCTTCTACTGAATAATAGATAGGACCATTAGTTGTGGGTGCAAACCCCTGTTTTCCTGACTGCAAACGATCGCTAGTATTTCTGTGGGTGTAATCTTTATTAGAAGAATATTTCTTAAAAATCTCTCTGGATCTATCTCCCACTGCCTCTGGATCTGACAACAGTTCAATAACTACATTGTTTGGTAGATTACTGAGTCTTCTGGGATGATGAGCAATCGGGTCACCCTTATAGTTAATAAGAAAAGTTGGTACTACTAACTCTCTTATGCGTTCTCTTGAGGGATATAAAAAAGCTGCTTGATAAGCTGTTTGTGAGGCTTCATTGCATCGAAGTAAATCTAAAATATAGGGTTGAAGAAGTTCTGGGTTTGAGGGATCCATGCTCAGCCTATTACCTAATTCTTTTTTAAACCAAGGGAAAAAAATTTGCTGGTCTCTAATTCTTGACCAAATCCATGACATCTGGCTTCCCTCAGGTGTAGGTTCAAACCATTTAGTGTAGTGTTTTAGGATGTCAGCTTCTTCTTCAGGCTCTAAGACAACCAATCCATTTACCACCACTGCATTACAGAGTTCTGGATAAAGACGTGCGAATTCGGTGGCTATAATTGCTCCAGTATGAAAACCATAAAAACAAGCTTTGTTTATTTCTAATGCATCAAGAAACTCCTTTAAAGCTTCTGCGTATTGAGATATGTCTGGTTCAATTCCATCAACGAAGTCAGAAAGACCAAAGCCTGGAGTATCCGGTGCAATAACTGTGAATTCATCACTGAAATCCTCAATAACACTTGCCATCTCTGCTGATGATGTTGGGCTTTGATGTAAAAGAATCAAAACCGGTCCAGAGCCTGACATTCTATAATGGACTTGACGAGAGCCCAGATTGACAAAATGTCTCTGAATGGATAAATTTTCTATGGACTGATACATAACAATGGACTTATTATAGCTTCATATTCACTTCAGATAACATGACAATTAATTACAAATCATTCCCAGTCGGTCCTTTGCAATGCAACTGCACCATTATTGGTAATACATCAACTGGAAAAGGTTATCTGATTGACCCTGGTGGAGATGCAGAGAGAATCTTAGAAACAATAGAAACAATGAATGTATCCATTGAAGCTATTTATCATACTCATGCCCATTTTGATCATTTCTTAGCTTCAGCAGAAATTAAAGAAAAAACAGGTGCTCCAATCTTTCTAAATGAATCCGATAGATTTCTTTGGGACACCCTAGAAATGCAATGTAGTTATTTTAATATTGATTTTAAACCCACACCGCCGCCTGATTTTAATATTGAAGATCAACAAGATTTAATCCACTGTGCTGGGGTTTGTATTCATACACCAGGACATACACCAGGATCTGTTAGTTTCCATTTTGAGTCAGAGAAACTATTGATCGCTGGTGATACATTGTTTCAAGGATCGGTAGGCAGAACAGATTTACCTGGAGGTGATTTTAAAATGCTTAAGAGTTCAATCCAGGAAAAAATTTATTCTCTAGATGAATCCACCGTTGTTGTAACCGGTCATGGGCCCCAAACAAGTATCAAAAAAGAGATGGAAAGTAACTTATTTATTAGGTATGACACCTAATTGTTACTTAATTATTTCTGCTCGTGCTTCTTAAAATAAGACTGAACGAGAAATGACAATCCCATCCCAATAACTAAAGTCGCAACCGATAATTTACCTCGGTGTGCAGTTTCACTGGTCCATATTTCGCTGTATTGAAGCCAAAAAAGTGTGTATATAGAGATCAAACAAGGCACTAAAGCAATAATGATTTTGATTGCCTGACGAGCCTTTAGCATTAAGAAATTGAACATATAAAAAATACTATCATGAAATATATCCATCGTATACGATAAGGAAAAGTTCGATTTTATGGTTAATAAAAAAGAATCATCTTGTATTTCTAAAAGGTAAACATATATGAGCACTAATCTTAAAACAATATTGAAAAATAGAATCATTAATAAATGGAGTTTGTTCTGTCTTATTTCTATTCCAATGTCTGTGGTAATGGTCATTGCTATGATGGGGGTTGATATGTCAACTGGATCTGGCGTTTCGGAAATGATTGGGTTTTCTGTGCGCTGGGCGGTGCCTTTAATCTTCCTGGTAGTGGCTATATCTTCGATTCAAATTCTGTTTCCTGGATCTTTCTCAATGTGGTTAATGCGAAATCGAAAATATATCGGGTTATGTTTTGCAGTTGCAATGGCATGGCAAGGCTTGTTTATTTTTATAATGTCGTACTTTTTCCATGAGTACTACTATGCAGATGTTTATTTTTTCAGAGATGAAATAGAAGGAAGCATCGGCTATATTTTCCTTCCCGCTATGGTGGTCACATCCTTTAACTTTGGTCGTCAATACTTGACTTCAAAACAATGGAAGTTGCTACACAAGAGCGGTATCTATTTCCTCTGGGCCTATGCCTTTAGCACCTATTGGTGGAGTCTCTGTAACGGGCTCTCCTGTTATGAGAACCTGGTACCGCTTGACTACGTATACTACTGGAGCGGTTTTCTCGCGTTCGCACTGAGAATTGCAGCCTGGGGTAAACAACGCTGGCAAGCGACGAATAAGCATGCCGCTGGGAGCAGCACGCCGCTCGCGTTCAAGGTATCGGGCGGTGCCATTATCACCTTTGGTCTTGTTTGGTCCGCTTCCGGGCTTTATTGGCAAGAACGTGTTACTGATTTTTTGACCACACCAGAGTGGTCTGCGGACCTTGAACTGTGGCTGCCTTTTTGGCCTTATGAGCCTTTTTTATCACTCTTCATCATTGGATTGGGTACTATGCTGATAACCAAGGTCAGGCATGCAGATAAGTCTATCTGGGCAGTAGATAGCTAGTATCTATTACAGTGGTTTTTTAGAGCTAGGCATAAGCTTTATAGTTGAAGTTGCTGTGGCAACCAGATGATCCTCTTGGCTCAAGGTGCTAGTCAGATAAGCTATGCTCTTTCCTATACGCAGAATCTTTGCTTCAGCCACTAAGGTTCCTGGGTGTGCTGGAGCTAAGAAACTAACATTGATATCCAGAGACACTGGGTTAAATTTAAAATCCAATAAAGCTATAAGTAGATGAGCCATGCAAGTATCCATCATCCCAGTGATAAACCCTCCCTGAACTATTTGTGCCTCAGAGTGACAAAACTCAGGAACAGCATCGAATTCCATAATTGCAGTTTGTTTTTCTGAATTCAATTGAGTAGCCTTACCCCTCAAAGAGTCAAGGCAAGGCGGCTTATGTGCTTCGAGTAATTTCAGTTTCTCTTTATCAGTTAACTTCAAATTATTCTCTTTGGATAGGAGTAAATATTAAAACGTTCTGAATTCAAAAAACCAACTAAAGTAATTTCATATTCCCAAGCGGCCTCAATTGCTAAACTGGAAGGCGCACCAATTGCAACTATCATAGGGATGCCTGCTAACGCCGATTTATGCACTAACTCAAAACTGGTTCTGCCGCTCAGCATTAAACCACAACTAGAGAGTGGTAATGTATTGTCATTTATCTGTTGGCCAATTAATTTATCCAATGCATTATGACGACCCACGTCTTCATATAAACCCAGTATCTCTCCGTTAACATTAAAAAGAGCCGATGCATGAAGTCCACCGGTAATACCAAATGCATCTTGCTGTTGTCTTAGGTTCTCAGGGAGTTGTCTTAAAACAGACTCGTCAATTTCTAGATTACTCGCATTACTATCAATGGGCTGTATCTTAGAGATGCCTTCCACCATTGTACTACCACAAATACCACAGGATGAATTAATATAAAAATTTCGAATCTTATCTGGGTCCAATTGCACAGACTCATGGAGCTCAATCAATACAGTATTCTCAAGATTGGAATCATCAGCTAATTCCTTGTTTCTGGATACTGAGAGAATATCGTTTTTGTTATTAATAACACCTTCAGAAAATAAAAACCCTATTGCTAATTCAAAATCATTACCCGGTGTTCGCATGGTAATAGCAATATTTTTATTGGATCTTGATGAAGTAGGGCCAAAGCAGAGACTAAATTCCAGTGGTTCCTCAATGGCAACCTCATCTGATATTTCTTGAGTAATACCTTCAGTATTTTTATGAACAGTAATACGAGTTGATTTTTTCAAAGCTTAAAAATCCTACTATTAAGCATCAACTTCAGGCAACTTATAATCTTTGTACTCTTGCCTCAGTTCAAATTTCTGAATCTTACCAGTTGCTGTGTGCGGCAATGTGTCCACAAAAACGACATCATCAGGTATCCACCATTTAGCAACTTTACCCTCATACCAAGCTAGAATCTCCTCTTTTGAAGATTCTTCACCCTCTTTGAGTTGCACCAATAAGAGTGGCCGTTCTGTCCACTGTGGGTGATAAACACCAATCACTGCAGATTCTGCTACTTTGGGGTGGTCAGTGGCTGTGTTTTCTAAATCAATTGAACTGATCCATTCACCACCAGATTTAATCACGTCCTTGGTTCGATCAGTGATTGCCATAAAGCCCCTTTCATCAATGGTGGCGACATCTCCAGTTTCAAACCATCCGTCCTCCTCAAGAGTGGTTCCAGGTTCAGCTTTAAAGTACTCTTTCAGTATCCATGGCCCTCTGACTTTGAGACTACCGAACGCAACCCCATCCCAAGGGAGTTCATTGTTTTCGTCATCGGTTATTTTCATCTCAACACCATAGACTCCTCGCCCGGCTTTTAATTTAGCTTCAAGAAGCTCTTCACCTTCTAAATGTTCCATACCAGGTTTAAACATATTCACTGTTCCTAGTGGGCTCATTTCTGTCATTCCCCAGGCAACATGAACATAGACGTCATATTTATCCTTCATTTCAGTAATAACAGACGATGGGCAAGCGGCGCCACCAACATAAAGACGTTTGAGAGTAGGCACTGATTTTCCTGATTCATTTAAATAGGCAAGCAAGTTCAACCACACTGTAGGCACCCCCATAGAAACGGTTATGCCTTCTGTTTCAATTAAATGTTGAAGTGTTTCACCATCACCCATCTTTGCTCCTGGAAGCACAATTTTAGTACCTACCATCGGTCCAACATAAACTGAGCCCCAAGCGTTCACATGAAACATTGGAACAATAGGCAGAATACAATCACTTGCTGATACCCCAAAGACATCTGGCATCGCTTGAGCGTAGGTGTGCAAAATAGTGGAGCGATGATGATAAAGAACACCTTTTGGATTCCCTGTGGTGCCAGATGTATAGCACATAGAACATGCGGTTCTTTCATCTAAATCAGGCCAATCATACTCACTTGTCTCTTGAGCTAAAAGGGTTTCATAGCATAGTAGTCCAGGAAGAGAGGACTCTGGCATTTGCTCCTCTGATGTGAGCACAATAAACTGTTTAGTGGTTGTCAGCTGGTCTTGAATGTTCTCTAAAATAGGCACAAACATCGGGTCACAAAAAATAACTTGATCTTCTGCATGATTAATAATGTAGGCCAATTGTTCTGGGAATAATCGTGGATTAACGGTATGGCACACTGCCCCTGAACAGGAAATAGCATAATACAACTCAAAATGTCTATGGTCGTTCCAAGCTAGAGTCCCTACATGGTCACCAAGAGAAATACCTAAAGAATTTAGAGCATTAGCTAATTGCCTGGTTCTAGTAAATGCCTCTTTATAGGTGTATCTAAAGTTTGGGTTATCAGAGGAAATAGAAACAATCTCTTGTTCAGGAAAATTTCTTTCAGCATGCTCCATTAATGAAGTAATGAGAAGCGGTGTATCCATCATTAAATCTTTCATCGCAATTTTCCTTTCATCAATAGTTTCATACTAATTTAACCCCCTATGTAATACATTTCTACTTTCTCTTTATCCTTGTTGTTTTGATTAAGATATCTTAGCTCACTGTAACGGTCATTTCTTGATTGCCAAATTGAGACTATCTTTTCTTCTATCGTCTTATCGTCCATGTCTGATCTTATCCATGACTTAATATCCATGCCTGTTGATGCGAACAAACAATTGTATAATTTGCCATCTGATGACAGTCTAGCCCTGGTGCATGAGCCACAGAACGGATTAGTCATTGAAGAAATAAAACCGATCTCAGTTCCGATATCATCAAAGATAAAACGAGAAGCCACCTCACCTTTATAATTCTGCTTAATTGGACTAAGGGACCATTTGTTTGATATCAATTCTATGATTTCTGAGCTGGGAATCGTTTCTTGCTGCTGCCAGTCATTAATAGTACCCACATCCATGTATTCAATAAATCTAAGTATTACTGGTTGATCTCGAAAATACTCAACCATTTTTAGAATATTGTTTTCATTGATTCCCTTTTTAATCACAGCATTAATTTTAATACGCTGAAAGCCTGCTCGTTGAGCTTCATCTATGCCGCTTAACACTCGATCCAGATCACCTCTCCCGCCGGTCATCAATTTAAATTCATTAGAATCAATAGAATCCAAACTGACTGTTATACGATCAAGGCCAGAGGCTTTTAACTCATAAGCATATTTCTTTAGCAACACTCCATTGGTGGTAAGAGCAATATCCTTAATGTTATCAATAGTGGAAAGGTCTCCTATAAAATCGGTTAGATTGACCCTGAGTAAAGGTTCACCTCCCGTGATTCTTATTTTAGTGACACCAAGTTTGGTAAAAATTCTTACCAGTCGAAGCATTTCATCAAAACTCAATCTTTCTTTGGACGGTAGGAATTTAAAACCCGGATGAAACTTATCTTCAGGCATGCAATAAACGCATCTAAAATTACATCGATCCATCACGGAGATTCTAAGGTCTCTGAGCGCTCTTCCTAATTGATCTTTAATGGGAGGTATATGAGAAAGATTTGTCATTGATCTGAAGAGATCCTATTTACCATCTCCATAGGTGTGATGTAGTTATAACGTTGCTCTTTTGCCACCGCCTCAATAGTGACTTCTCCGTTACAAATATTTAACCCTTCACAGAACCCTTTATCATTTAATAGGGCTTGGCTAAACCCATTATTAGCGAGGCTCAATACATAAGGCATGGTCGCTTGGTTCAAGGCGTAGGTGGAAGTCAAGGGTACAGCACCAGGCATATTAGCCACACAATAATGCAATACGCCCTCTTCGACATACGTTGGATCTGAATGGGTGGTTGCATGACTGGTCTCGGAACAACCGCCTTGATCAATTGCTACATCGACAATAACAGACCCAGGCTTCATCAATTTGACTAAGTCTCTAGTAATGATCTTCGGTGCAGAGGCGCCAGGAACCAATACTGCTCCTATCACTAGGTCAGCAGTTTTGATGCAATCTTTATTATTTTCAGGGTTGGCAATCACGGCATTTAATTTGTCACCAAAGATAGATTCCAAATAATCAAGTCTAGCTGTAGATTTATCAAGAACAGTGACATTGGCTTGCATACCAATAGCAATCTCAATCGAATTAATACCCACAACACCGCCGCCAATAACGACAACATTAGCAGCCTCAACATTAGTTACTCCACCAATTAAAAGTCCTCTGCCACCCTTTGCTTTTTCCAAACAACTTGCTCCTGCTTGGATTGCCATCCTTCCTGCAACCTCACTCATTGGAGTAAGCAATGGGTAACTGCCATCGTGCGCTTGCACTGATTCATAGGCAATAGCCCTTACTCCAGAATTGATTAGGGCTTTAGCTTGATCAGGATCAGGAGCTAAATGCAAATAAGTAAATAAAATTTGGTTTTCCTTAAGTAAGGCACATTCTTCTAATTGAGGCTCTTTTACCTTAACGATCATCTCTGCTTGATCAAAAATTTCCTCTCGGGTCTCGACAATCACTGCACCTGATTGTTTAAACTCTTCGTCTGTTTTACCTATACCAAGACCGGCATTAGTTAGAACCATTACCTGATGATTAGCTTCAGTTAATGCTTGAACGCTTTCAGGTGTTAAGCCGATTCTATATTCATCAGGTTTAATTTCCTTAGGTACGCCTATGAGCATTAATTTACCCTCTTATTTAACAGTTGGCATGGAGAGATTTAAGTCCTCATCCTCATCAATATCAGGCCATCTGGTGGTGACAGTCTTGGTTCTTGTATAAAACCGAACGCCGTCCATACCGTAGATATTTGATGACCCATACATAGAGTCCTTCCACCCTCCAAAGGTGTAGAATGATAATGGTACTGGAATCGCTACATTGATTCCAACCATTCCCACTTGAACAGAATTAACAAATTCTCTAGCTGCGGATCCTTTGGTCGTAAACAAAGCGACGCCATTACCGAATTGATGTTGATTAGCTAGCTCAATAGCTTCTGAAAAATTCTTTACTCTGAGCATTACCAAAACAGGACCAAATATCTCATCAAGATAAATACTCATGTCTTTTTGCACATGATCAAAGAGGGTTGGCCCTAGAAAAAACCCTTCACTATTTGAAGTCATGGGGTGTTGTCTTCCATCAAGCAAGAGTGTGGCTCCTGATTCAACCCCTTGATCTATGTAGTCGATCACTTTGCCTTTATGGTCTGCAGTTATTAGTGGGCCCATCTCATTATTAGGCTCATCTCCAGGTCCAATTTGAAGATTTTTTGCCTTCTCTAAAAGATGTTTTGTAAGCTCATCTGCAACACTCTCCACTGCCACTGCAACTGAGATAGCCATACACCTCTCTCCTGCTGAACCGTAGGCGGCACCAATAATTGCATTGGCTGCTTGTTCAATATCAGCATCCGCTAGAATAATGGCATGATTTTTTGCACCACCCAGTGCTTGAACGCGTTTTCCATTGGCTGAGGCTTTGCTATTAACTGCCTGAGCAACTGGTGTTGATCCAACAAAACTGAATGTCTTAATAGTGGGGTGATCAAGAATTGCATCCACCATTTCTTTATCACCATGCACCACATTCATCACCCCTTCTGGGAGACCTGCTTCTTGCATTAATTCAGCTAATTTCATAGAGCATGAAGGGTTTTTTTCTGAAGGCTTTAGGATAAAAGTGTTTCCACAAACAATAGCAATAGGAAACATCCACATTGGGACCATTGCCGGAAAATTAAAGGGTGTTACACCTGAACAAACCCCTATTGGCTGCCTTGTTGAGTAACAATCAATACCGGTTCCAACCTGCTCACTAAATTCACCCTTCAAAAGATGCGGAATACCACAGGCAAAGTCCACCACCTCAATCCCTCTTTGTAGCGACCCAGCTGCATCCGAGAGAACTTTTCCATGTTCTAAAGTGATCAAACGAGTCAGTTCCTCTCGATTTAACTCTAGTAATTCTTTGTACTTGAATAGAACTTGGGATCTTCTAGTAATTGAAATCTTCGACCAAGACTTAAAAGCAAGCTCTGCAGCGTTGACTGCTTTTTCTAGATCATCGCTGTTGCCCATGGGTAATTTTGCAATAACTTTACCCGTTGCTGGATTGTAAATATCTCCATACCGATTAGACGATGAAGGCTGATGTGAGCCATTAATCCAGTGTTCAATAACTTTGTGTTCCATGGTTTTCTTTACCCTATTGCAGCAATTGATTCTTTGACAGTTTGAACGATAGTTCTAACCTGATCTTCTGAGGCAATGAAAGGCGGGCACAAAGCAATCGTATCCCCTGTTGTTCTTACTAACACTCCCCTCGAGAAACATTCTCTAAAAACATTTACTGCTCTAGCGGTCGGTTGACCTTCAATAGGCTCAAGCTCAATAGCCCCCAACATTCCATAATTCCTGATATCAATTACATAATTTAAGCCTTTAACCGTTTGCAATTCCTCTTCAAGAATCGGCGCTAATTCGCTGGCTCTTTGAAATAAACCTTCTTCCTCATAGACATTTAATGTGGCGAGACCAGCAGCAGCGGCTAAAGGGTGACCTGAATAGGTATAGCCATGATAAAATTCTATACTGTCTTCAGGACCGGTCATAAAGGTTTTATAAATTTCTTCCTTCACCATAACTCCACCCATAGGTACCATTCCACTGGTCATACCTTTAGCAATAGTCATGATATCTGGAGACACATTAAAGGCTTCTGCTGCAAAGCTTTTACCTGTTCTACCAAATCCGGTAATCACTTCATCCATAATCAAGAGGATGCCATGCTCATCACAAATCTTTCTTATCCGATCTAAGTAACCTACAGGAGGTATTAAAACCCCAGCTGAACCGGCGATTGGCTCAAGGATCACAGCAGCAACAGTTGACGGATCATGCAAGGCTAATATGTCTGATAACTCATCTGCTAAATGCCCTCCCCATTCAGGTTGCCCGACAGAAAATGCATTGTGTTCTAGGTTATGAGTGTGTTTAAGATGATCAACTGCTGGTAATAAGGCACCAAACATCTTTCGGTTAGGGGACATGCCGCCTACTGATATTCCACCAAAACCAACTCCATGATAACCTCTCTCTCTTCCGATTAATCGGGTCCGATGACCCTCCCCTCTTGTTCGATGATAAGCGAGCGCTATTTTTAGTGCGGTATCGACAGCTTCAGAACCTGAATTAGAAAAAAACACATGGGTAATTCCATCCGGCGCCATATTGACTAGTTTATCAGCCATTTCAAAAATCGTTGGATGACCTAGTTGAAACGCAGTTGCATAATCAAGTGTTGCAGCTTGTTTTTGCACTGCTTCTACAATTTTTGGATGGCAGTGACCAGTATTACAACACCACAAACCCGAAGCGCCATCAAGGACTTGTTGATCCGTGTTTGTGGTATAGAACATGCCACTCGCTTCTTTAAACATTCTAGGGTTTTTCTTAAAATATCGATTGCCAGTATAAGGCATCCAATAAGCCTCAAGATTAGGGAGTGAATTACTCATAATTCTAGTCCTTATTAATTGTTATAGCACCACCTTAATGAGTTTTTATAAATTTAACAATATTTAAATTGATTTTTTATAAATTATTGTTTTTAATAGGTATTAATATTTTTTGTTTAATATATTTAACGTTTTAACAGCATGCATGACGACATAGACATTGGAACACGACTCAAAAAACTAAGACATGAGAGGCAAATCTCACAGCGACAATTAGCCATCAAATCAAAGGTAAGTAATGCCATGATTTCACTTATTGAAAGCAATAAAACTAACCCATCATTAGGGATGTTAAAAAAGATATTAGACTCAGTGCCCATTTCGATAAGCGATTTCTTTGCTATGGAAATCAAATTAACTAACAAAGTGGTGTATAGAAAAGATGAGCTTACTGAAATTGGTAGCGGCCCTATTTCCTATTTACAAATAGGACAGAATCTAAATAATAATCAACCGCAGATGCTACTTGAACGATACAAACCAGGAGCAGACACAGGTAAAAGCATGCTTACTCATGAATCAGAAGAAAGCGGTTTAATTCTTGAAGGACGTCTAGAACTCACGGTGGGTGATCAAATTTACTATTTAAGCACTGGAGATGCTTATTTATTCAATAGCAGTGTTCCTCATCGTTTTAAAAATCCCGGTGCCACTGATTGTGTTCTTGTTTCAGCATGCACTCCACCAAGTTTCTAGTGCAATAAATGGATAACGCAAAGAAACTAAAATAAAATAAGCTGAAACGTAATACTCAAAATGACAGAAAAGAAAGAAAAAGAATTTATTCCCGTAAACATTGCAGTGCTAACAATCTCGGATCGAAGAACATTAGAAAATGATGAATCAGGTGATCTTTTGGTTGAGCAATTGCAAGCCTATGGTCACAAATTAAAAGAACGTAATATCTGTAAAGACGATCGGTACCAAATTAGAGCTATTTTATCTGAGTGGATTGTAAACGAATCTGTGCAAGCTGTGATTACCACAGGTGGAACAGGCATCACAGGTACAGACGGTACGCCGGAAGCCATCCAGCCATTATTAGATAAAACCATTGATGGGTTTGGTGAGATGTTTAGAAGCTTATCCTATCAGAACATCAAAACCTCCACCTTACAATCCAGAGCTTTTGCAGGGGTTGCGAACGGAACATTTGTTTTTTGCCTACCAGGATCACCGGGCGCATGCAAAGACGGTTGGAATTTTCTTATTAAAGAACAACTGGACAATCGAACAAAACCCTGCAATCTAGTCGAATTAATGCCTAGACTTAAAGAATAGATTTATCAGCGATGCATCAAACTGATCGATTAGAAGTTCACATGTTTCCTTGTTTAAGTGATAACTATGGCTTCTTGATTCATGATCATGTCAATAACCTAACAGCCACTATTGACACACCAGAAGTAGCAGCTATAGAAAAGGCACTAAATGAAAATAACTGGTCTTTAACCCACATCATCAATACCCATCATCACTATGATCATGCGGGAGGGAATCTTGAACTCAAGAATAAAACTGGATGCACAATTATTGGTCCCGCAGTTGATCAATTAAGAATTCCTGGCATTGATCAATGCATTAAACATGAAGAGACCTTTCAATTTGGAGAACATAAAATTAAAGCCTTTCATACCCCCGGTCATACATTGGGTCATATGGTTTATCATTTTGAGGATCAATCTTTAGCCTTTGTTGGTGACACACTGTTTGCTATGGGTTGTGGCAGATTATTTGAAGGCACGCCAGAACAAATGTGGTCTTCACTTAGTATTATTAAACAATGGCCAGACAACACAAAACTCTATTGTGCACATGAATACACTCAAACAAATGCAAATTTTGCGATCGGCATTGAGCCAACTAATAATGAATTGATCGATCGTAAAACGCTGGTTGATGGTCTTCGCCTAGAAAACACCCCGACTGTTCCCACCACAGTCGAGTTAGAGAAAAAAACCAACCCTTTTCTTAGAGCAAATCAAGAACAAATAAAAATAGCCCTAAATATGAATGAATCATCAGACATTGCAGTGTTTGCTGAAATTAGAAAACGCAAAGATAATTTCTGATATTTGTTTCAATTGTTTAAATTATAATAGATTAAAAGCGCCCGTAGCTCAGCTGGATAGAGCGTGTGGCTACGAACCACAAGGTCGGGAGTTCGAATCTCTCCGGGCGCGCCAAGGATATTATGGAAATATATAAAGAATTTTCAATCGAGGCAGCACATTCATTACCCAATGTGCCCAAGGGGCATAAGTGTGCAAGATTACATGGGCATTCATTTAAAATAAGACTCTATGTGGAAGGTGTTCCTAATGAGAAAAATGGCTGGATTATAGATTATGCAGACATCGCTAAAGCTTTTGAGCCCAGCAGAAAAATATTGGATCATTCACATTTAAATGAGATCGAAGGATTGAATAACCCAACAAGTGAAAATTTAGCTATTTGGGTATGGAGTCGTATAGCCTCTGATTTTCCAAAATTATCAAAAGTTGAAGTAAAAGAAACCTGTACAAGTGGCTGTATCTATCAAGGAGAATAAATTAATTTTAAGGAGTAAGTAATGCGAAGAATAATCACTGGACATAACAGCGAAGGCAAATCAGTTGTAAAGATTGACGGAGGACCATCAAGATCAGTTGGTGAAGAAGTTGGAGGTTTATTTGAAATTTGGAACACTGATGATAGCTCTATTGATAGCACTGACTCGATAGATAGGGCGGATACAGATATTGTGCTTTCGCCAACTCCTGGGGGGTCAAATTTTAGATATTTCAGAATCAATCCAACGCCAGAAGGAATTTCAGCTGAAATGCTTGAGGAACTTGCAGCACAGGCATTTCGAAGTATAGGTGCTGAACATGAAAGAGTGGATACAACCAGACATCCCACAATGCATAAAACAAAAACGATTGATTACATTATTCTACTCGAAGGTGATGTCACTCTACTCTTAGATGACGATGAGGTTAAATTACAACCTTTTGATGTGGTCGTACAACGCGGAACCAACCACGCGTGGATTAATAATGGTTCAGAGCCTGCTTTATTGATAGCGGTTTTAATTGATGCCAATATAAAAGAGTAATGTAATAACAATGCTCTATATAAAAACCTTCATAGGAATTATTTTTCAGGTTTCACTATTAACACTATTTCTATTATTACCCGCACCAACTTGGTATTGGTATGATGCCATCTTTTTGTCAGGATTTTATTTTCTATTCAATGTCATAACTTCATTTTGGATTTGTGCGTATTACCCTGCCAGCATGGAAGCCAGGGTAGAATTTAATTTTAAGCGACAACCAAAAAAGGATAAGATTGCGACCTCAATAATTATTTTAGCCATGGCATTAGCTCTGAATTTTATAACGGTCGATGTTTTCTATCTGCATATCTTTGAAGCACCAACACCTATGGCTAAATATTTAGGGCTGGCCATTTTTGTTATTGGTTATAGCATTATTTTATGCACCATGGTCCAAAATGAATTTGCCCAGTCAGTTGTAAATATCCAGGATGAAAGAAACCAGATGCTTGTTGACACAGGTCTTTATAGTTACGTAAGACACCCCATGTACACAGGTTTAATGTTTTTCTTTTCAGGCATCGGCTTATGGTTGGGCAGTATCTTTATGGCAACTATCGGTGCCATTATTTTAATGCTAGCTTTCATTCCTAGAATCTTAATTGAAGAAGAAACACTGAGTGGAGAATTGAACGGGTATGAAGCATACCTGCTAAAAGTAAAATACAGAATTATCCCTAAAGTCTATTGAGCTATTTCAAGGTAAGCGTGGCTTTGCCTTTAGTTGCTGCATTTAGATCACCAAATCTCATACTACGCCAAGCATCAAGATCATTTTTTACATAAGCATCCAAAAATGTGATGCTGGTAGCAGCAGCAATCCTCAAGGCCTCGTGTTGAGGTGGTCCTGGAACATCAGTTCTACAAATAAGTCCGCCTAAATAATGATCAGCCCCTTCTATCAACACATAATGATGAGGAGACAAGGAACGTGTTAATGAATCAGGAATCTTGTATTTAAAAGGTGCTTTAATTCGATCTGAGCCCACATCACTAAAATCCTTAGTGCCAGTTGAAATTAATGTAGGCACTCTAACACCCTTCCATGGTTCCTTTGGCATTAACGTCATGGTTCCTGGGTCACTAATCATTAGCAGCACCTTAAAACGAGTTTCATCAGAAGTTTCTGCATAGCCATCCATAGGGTTCAATAAAGTCATACCAGCTACGATCATAGCGGTGGCTGCGCCCATTGAATGTCCAGCTGCAACCAATTTGGTTCTATCAAGTTTATCTTTTAGATCAGGAACTATTGTTTCTATGAGATCCAATGAATCAACAATAAAGCTCATGTCCTGTCTTCGTGTATCAGTTACTTGAAGTATTTGTTGATACATTTCTCTCATATTGTCTCGTTTTGTTTTGAAACCAAGAGAGGTTGAATCCATATGGGTCGGCTGGATGACAACATAACCATGGCTCGCCCAATAATCTGTAAACCCCTTATACATGTCTCCCTTTGAACCATTTCCATGAGAAAAAACAATAACAGGAAATCGAGTCTTGCCAACAGGATAAGAAATTCTAACGGGTAACTGTTTGTTTAGTTCTTCAAACTTTAAAGAAAATTCTTCGGTTTTAATGTCGTATTGAGGTTCTTTAACAGTAAAATTTTTTGGAATCACAGCACATGATTGAATAACAAAAAGAGCAAGAAAAATAAATATGATAAAAGGAATCTTAATCTTACTAAGAGATGACATAATAAAATTATAAACATATTTTTTGCCTACCTTTGTCTTTATTTATTACAATTCATAACCATGAAGAAAAATATTAGACAACCAATGCATTTCATTTGCCTACTCTCAGTGGTTCTCTTAATCAATGCTTGCTCTGAATCTGAACCAGAAGGTCAAGAGATAACCATCTCAGGACAAATAATAACCGGCGAAGACTCCCAGGGTAAAACTTTCAACTTAAGTATTTTTCATGCTCAATCTGGGATTGGATTTCAACAACATCCTCTCTATGAAATAGAATCATTTACTAGTCCATCACAGACGTTTAATCACACATTTCTTTATAATTCTTCAGGAAATTCAGGTCTGGTCGTCTATGCTTGGTTGGATATTGACGAAGACGGTATCATGTGCACAACCCAGTCCCGTAATGATATTGCTGGAATTGATTTAAATGAAGATTTCCCAAATTCAAATCAAAGTTTCACGATTGAATTGACTCAACAGTGTGTTGGCCCTGATTGGTTTTACCCAGCGACTAATTAAGTCCCAATTGGTTCTTTGGGCCTTGGTGCTACTTTTCTTACATAAATCGCAAATAGGCTAACAAATATATTACAAAAGCCTATAAATATAAATGGTGCTGAAGGGTCAATGGCATCAAATAGTCGTCCTCCGACTCCAGTGGAAATGAGAATACCTAACGCACCAGCAAGATTAAACACTCCGACAATTGCTCCTCGTTTCATTTTAGGGGCCTCTTGACCTAATAGTGTTGTTGCAGCAAAAAAAGCGCATTGCTGTCCCACACCTAGAAGTATAAAAAAAGGTCTTGCTCCAGGGTCGAGAACATTATCAATAAAAAACATGGAGAGATAACCAGCTGAGGCTAGCGCCATACAAACACTGACAGCAAGAATGCGATCAACTTTATCAATCAAATAACCAATAATTGGGGATGCGATAAGAGCTGAAATGGAGGCTGTCACGAAAACTAATCTTGCAGCTTTTGTTGCCTCCGAAGTCGTCATGCCCATGTCAATTCCAGTTGCAACACCCCAGAGGACAAGAAAAGTTCCTAAAATAACTAAATCACTTCTAGCCACAAAAGCTGATGCATAAGCTAAAAGTATCCTTGGGTTTCTCCCTTCCTCCAAACCAGACTTGATTTGCTGAATATAGGGAATTTTCTTTTGCTCTTCTGTTGGGGTTCCTTTCTGTAATCCCAAGGCAACCACTGTTGAGGTTATTAAACACATGCCGGCAACAACCCACATCGCATACATCCCTGCTGTTACTTGGTCGTAACCCATCTGTGCAAAGTTTTCTGGTAAACGTGCGAACACTAAAGACACAATGATGACACCCGTTGCGTTTAAAATCCCAGTAACTGCAATCATTTTGCCACGCGTGTGATTTTGTGGGTAATCTGCGGTCACCGTGCCCAGCATCCCTGTGGCTGCTCCCATGCCAATGGCAAAAACAATTCGGTACATAGTTAACTCTCCTATCCCTGTGGCTAAAGGATAAAGAAAGTAAGATAAGCCCATAGCAAACATACCGAATGAATAGACTTGTCGTCTTCCGATCTTATCGGCAATTAAGCCAACGGGAAGAAAAATAATTAACAGAGCAATTTCTGCTACAACTTGCAGATCTCCTACAATCGTTCCAATTTGGTTCCGCTGATAGCTAAGATTTTCCATTAACACGTAAGTGGTTGCATAAGATATAAACGTTAGCAAACCAATTGTGGTTAAAGCTCCGTAACAAATAGAAAAGAAATTAGTTTTAGTGACACCTTCAACTAAATCAACTCTGAACTTACCTTTAGGTAAAAAATTCAAACTTATGAACGATTGATTCATTGATCCTGAAACTCCTTTCAACTGTCGAAAAAAATAATTAATGATTATAGACTGAAGACTTCTGATTATTATAGTTAAGTATGACAATAAACAAAGACATAGAAAATATAATTTATTCCATGTTTGATGCTTTTAAAGCCGGAGACACAAAAGCAATTGAATATCATCTCCATTTAATTCATGAAAATAGTTAAAATATTGCTCTTATTAGCTGCTATTTGGTTGCTCACTCTGTTCTCCTTTCGGGTACTCAATAATGACAAAGTAGCCGTTGTAGTCACAGATTGGGGTCAACCCGAAGGATTCTCTGACAGTTATTATCAAGGCATTGCCCAAAGAAGCCGTATCGGTATTCAAGCCATGAGTGAAAATGAGGCGTGCTCTGAACATTTTGTTGGCAATTACCCCTATCGTTCGTCAATGGGTAGTTACCCTCATGTGAACTCCTTTTTAACCAAGGGTTTCGAGCAATATTATGATAACTTTGGCATGTATCGTTTAGATAGCAATCAGGGGTTATATATCAATGTTCTAGACGAATCTGTCATCTTATCTCAAGAAGACGCAGATCAGTATGAAAGAATAAAAGTAACTGGTTCAGGAGATGGCTATGGGAGAAGAAATATCCTCTCAGTAGATCCTAGAGACGGGCTAGACCCTTTGCCAGATTATTATAAAATCCTAGCTCCTAATGGAATTCAAGATGTTAGAGAACAGGACGTGGTGTTCTATCGACGAATCAATAAATTACTAGGTGCAAATAGAAAATCCACAGGTATGAACCCGATGACAGATTTTATGGAAGAGTATCTTACTGATTTTATGAAAAACAATTTTGGAAACCGAGTAAAAATTAGATTTGGTATGTATGAGAAAAATTCTGGTTACTCTGTAAGACATGATGATGTGGCTTGGACAATGGCTAGATGGGGAGGCTTTACTAACATGCTTCTCACCCGAGAAACCACCGATCATAACTTCTATGCGAATCATTTTATGACTCGTAATAAAGTCTACTATAGGTTGTGCAAATCTGGTCTTAAAGATCGAGTAGCACTCAAACAAATTAGACAAGTTGGACGCACTCCTGAATACAACTTGATGCTGTTACACAATATGAAGCGCTACCTAGATCAATATTCTGATGAGGAGGAAATTTCCTTAATCTATGCAACCTATGGGCTTCCATGGCCAGGCAGAAATCCTGAAGGACCGCTTGGTGCACCTCATCCTTGGATCAAAGAGGTTTATCATGAAAATGCTTTTAATAACTACCTTAGCTTTAAACGCTATGTGGAGGCTGTTTATGATGTCAAACAAGGTGGTCGTTGGAACATCAATTTCAATCGTTCTGATGGCTTCGGGAGCAACGATAGTCGAACCAATAGCTTGTATGGTTATTCTAGATTTCCTAGCCAAATCTTTGGTCACCCTGAAGATGTATTAAGGTTTGAAACTATAAGAGATCAGTTAAAACAAGCTATCCATATTGATAATAGAGAAAACATTATCATTGTCCCTTCTCACTGGTATTACAATGGTCAGGACACTTCATTGAAGATTCGAGAACTGAATAACTTACCACTTAATAGCATTGAAGAAATGAATCAGGGTATTTTTGATATTTCGTGGTGTGAACAATACGATGAGGATGGGTTGCTAGATCAAATTCTAGATCAAGGACTAAATTGCCCAACAGGTTATTCAAGAATCACTTTAATGGAGACCTTTGATGAGGTGAAAGAAGAATTCAATATTGGCTATGCTCAGCGGATTAGGGGAGGAATTGAACAGTTTGGAGTGCTACCAGATTTAGGGATTGAAATAATGGCAAGTGGTGATATCACCTATAAGGACGGAGGTTTAGTTGAAATAACAAGTGGTGAGCTTAAAGGAACCAAACTTATTATCCGGCCAGACTTTCACCCGAACAAACCAGAATCTTTCTCCTATCAAGACAGTTACAGGCATAAAAACTCAAATGACCCTTACACTGACGCTAATGCTATCAGACCGTTTAATGAGTTTATTAACTATAATAGCCATCTAATCAGTGCTTGGTTTGATTTTACTGCTCTCATTGGCAGACAAGCTAAAATTAATTCTAATGATCCTTTGCCAATAATGAACAATGCCATTTCTGAAGCTATATATTTTGGACCTTATCGAACAATTGTGAACTCACCTGCTTCAGTCTCAATCCCTATTAATATCGCTAAAATTGAAAATAAAGATAAAATCAGAGCTTATATATTTAATGACCTTTCTAGAGAATATGATCCAGTTTTTGAGGTACCAGGTGGGCAAAGTATTCGGGTCGATTGGGACAAAGGAATTGTTTCATTCGATACTCAAGTTCTTGGTATTTTTGTTATCGGAAACTAAAAAAAATACTTTATTGACAAATGAACCACTCAAGAAAACTTATTTGGCTTCCCAGAGACAGTGAATCTAGCCTATTAATTGATTACATGAACTTTTTAAATATTGAGCATAATCAAACGTTCAAAAATTATGAACAACTGTACCGGTGGTCGGTAGAATACCCCGAGAATTTTTGGTCATCTTTTACTCAGTTTGCAGGCATTAATTTCAAAAAATCTTCGTCTAAGATTCTTGAAATGGGTGACCAAATGATTGATTCAAAATGGTTTGTTGGCTCTAAACTTAATTTTGCAGAACATCTTATATCTAGGAAGGATAGTCATCCTGCAATTATCTATAGAGATGAAAAGGGCCGTCGAAAAGAATTATCTTATAAAGAGCTTTTTGATCAAGTGCGTTCATTTGCTAAAGCTCTAGTTGATCAAGGAGTCAAAGAAGGTGACGTTGTTGGCGCCATCATGACCAATTGCCCTGAAACCATAATTGCAATGCTTGCCAGCAGCGCAATAGGTGCTATTTGGACTTCTTGTTCACCAGATTTTGGTGTTGATGCAATTTTAGACAGAATTGGACAAGTTAAACCCAAGGTATTGATTGCTATCGACCAATATGAATACAACGGGAAAAAATTTAATTTAATGGAAAAAATAACAGCAGTTTCAAAAAAGTTGGAGGGCTTATCTAAAATCTTTGTGGTTCAACATTTAGATACAAAAATTGATTATAAAAGCATAGAAAATGCTGTTCCATTTAGTGATTATTTGAATCAAGATGAAGCACTACAATTTAATGCCTTACCCTTTGACCACCCATTGTTCATAATGTATTCATCTGGAACCACCGGTAAACCAAAGTGCATTATCCACTCTGCTGGGGGAACACTTATTCAACATATGAAAGAACACCAACTGCATTTGAACTTGAAACCAGATAACAGACTATTCTTTTTTACTACATGTGGTTGGATGATGTGGAATTGGCTTGTCAGCGCATTGGCAAGCAAAGCTACGATTATTCTTTATGAAGGGTCACCATTTTATCCACATAATGAGTTTTTATGGGCTATTGCTGAGGATGAAAAGATCAGTCACTTTGGTATCAGTCCTCGTTATATCACCACGATGATGAAAGAAAACATAAAGCCATTAGAAAAGTACAATCTGAAATCACTACAAACTATTCTTTCAACTGGCTCACCATTACTCTCTGATCATTTCCAGTATATACAGGATGCTATCAAGAGTGATGTTCAGATATCTTCTATTTCAGGAGGGACGGACATCATTTCATGCTTTGCCCTGGGTAATCCAATGGTTCCTGTGTTTGATGGAGAGATTCAGTCCATTGGCCTAGGGATGGCTGTTAAAGTTTTTAATGACGCGGGACAAGAAGCGGCGAAAGAAGAGAAAGGTGAACTGGTCTGTACACAGCCCTTTCCTTCCATGCCTATTGGGTTCTTTAATGACCCGGATAAAAAAAAGTATAAACAGAGCTATTTTAATAAATTTGAGAACACATGGGCACACGGTGATTTTGCAACAATTACTGAAAATAATGGTGTAATCATTTTTGGTCGATCAGATACCACTTTAAACTCAGGAGGGGTAAGAATTGGGACTGCTGAAATCTACCGTCAAACTGAAAAATTGCCTCAAATACTGGATGCTGTGGTAGTTGAAACAACTAAAAACTCTGAGCCAATTGTAACTTTATTTGTGGTATTAAAAAAAGAGGAAAAACTCACTAATGATTTAGTAAAAAAGATTAAATATGAGCTTAAAACCAATGCCAGCCCAAGACATATTCCGAAACATATAATTCAAGTTGATGATATACCCAGAACCATAAGTGGCAAAATTTCTGAATTATCAGTCAAAGCAGCAATTGAAGGAGAAGAGATAAAAAATATTGATGCCCTAGCAAATCCTGATTCACTATCTATTTATAGAGAATTTGCAAAGGAAAACTGACCTCATAATTAAATGCAATTAACATAAAAGAAATAAACAATTATTGATTACTTCACTGGAGCTGGAGTTTGCTCTATCGCATAAAGTTCAAAACTTGAAAGACTTGGTGTTTTTGGATCATAGGTCTCAGGAGCAGTAAAATACTTTGGATAATTTTTTTCTACATAATCCAATACCTGTCGACTATGAACTTCTTCAAGATCTTCGCCTGAACCCATAAAGGCTGAGTATATCATGTGTCCTGGGGTATCACCCATCAACATCCACGGAAGCCATGGGGTAATTCGATTCCAAGTGCCACTAAAAGGCAATGAAGTATACTTTGGATCCTGCATCTTTTGAGCATCAACATGATAAGCAAAGGCTTCACTCACTTGCATCATGGGTCCTGAAGATTCGCGTTTCCATTTGTTTGGATTAAGAGCATTTGGATAAAAAAGATTGATATGTATTTCCATATCCAATCGATTACCTCGTTGTTGCCATGGCAAGATAAATGGAATCCTTGGTGGCTCTTCTTGGTTTAAATCTCCAAATTTTGGTGGCGAAGGAAAGTAATCTTCAATCACATAATTAAAAGGATCATTAGCAATAGGAACAACCCTAACCACCTCATTGGTCATAGGATTTTTATATTCCTCTAAAACCTCACCAGATCTCAGATCAGTATAAAGAGCAACCTCTCTAAGAATTTTGGCAAAAGACCCGTCAGCTTGCTGTTCTAGCCTAGACATCCCAAACCCTGCTACACCAAAAACATCAAGTATGGGTTTATTGGGTCTAATAGCCATAATATAACCTTTAAACCAACCGGTTTTTTGTTTTGATTCATCCAAATCGCCATTCAGTCTAGAATAGGCGAATTTATTACCTATGCCTGTTCTAAGGTCTAAATAAGGTCCATTTAAGGCGCCACCTGTAGCTCCCCCATAGGCAGAGGGTAAATCAGCATTAGCCTGCTGTGAAAACACACTTAGAGCTGCGGCACCTGCACTTAAAGCTCCTAAATTACCGATGTTCTTGAAAAATTGTCTTCGTTTCATTCTTTTCCCCTATATTTAAGAATTTTTTTTCTTCTTTTCACTAAATAGTACGAATAAAGCAAGCATTAATAAACCAATATTCGCAATACCTACCATAGTAAATGGAGCAGTTGGGCCAATCGAATCAAATAAATTCCCGCCAACAAAGGCAACAATAAATATGCCAAGAGCTCCAAAAAAACTAAAGCCTCCAATTACAGCTCCTCGACCTTTAGCTGGAGCTGAACTACCAATCAGGGATATGGCTGATAAATTAGCAAATATCTCGCCTAGTCCAAGTAAGGCAGCACCAATGTACATTTCACTACTCAAAGGGTTATCAATAAAACCTAAATATAAGTAGCCACAAGCTGCAATTGCCATGGCTATAGCAAGCGTCAATACACGATCAATTTTATCAATAAAGATACCAATAAAAAATGCTCCAGGTATTGCAAATGCTTGGACCAGTACATAAAAAAAACCTGCTATTTTGATGGCTTCAGCTCCCGTCATTCCTTGAGATATTCCTACCTGATAGAGCCACAAAGTAAAAAAAGTACTGACAACTGATAAATCGCCTCTTGAAACTACTCCAGCGGTATATGCCAGTGCAATTCTTGGCTCCCTAGCTGCTTTAAAAGCAATCTTAAGTGTTGCAAAATAAGGTTCTTTTTTTGAAGACTGAGCTGGCGCTCCTTTTTTCAGGTTAAAGAACAGTACCAATGAAACAAAAATAACTAGTCCTGAAACAAACCAAGCTGTATAAATGCCTGACCAAATCGGATCAAAACCCATTTCGCTGAATTCATTGGGTAGATTTCTGAAAGTACTGATTAATAGGACCAGTCCCAATCCATTAAGAATAGAAGTCGCAGCAATCATCTTACCGCGTGCTATTTCGTGAGTATAATCATTGGCGACAGTAGGCAACATCACCGTATTAGCAGCACATCCAAGTGCCACAACCATTCTAAAAATTATAAGCTCAGTTGAAGTGGTTGCTAATGGATAGATAAAATAACCTATGCCTAAAATGAAAAAACCAAATGAATATACAAATCGTCTACCGATACGATCTGATAATGCTCCACAAAAACCAATCACAAGAAGCACTACAACCTCTTGCACTGCAGTCAAATTACCTGCTAATTTGCCTTGCTCTGATTTAGGAATATTGAGTATATTGTCAAAAATATAAGGTCCAAAAACATTGACAAAAGCCATGGTCGCAATGCCAAAAAAAGCTCCAAAAAACAACGTGAATAAATGTCTCTTTTCAATATCGGGCATCAGTTGCCATGGACCAATTTTTATGCCCATCTCTTCAATATTATTCTTTGATGTTTCGTCTAGTTGATCCATAATCATTGAATTAAATAATTAGAAATATAAAGCATAACAACAATGGTCTATCTATGATAAAGAAAATATTAAAAATACTTTTCTCATTAATTCTCATTATTCTTCTTGTCAGCCTTTTGATGTTACAACGGATGGGAACATTTAAAACGATTACCAAAAATACTCCAGAGATTTGCGAGAGTTTTAAGATGAATGGAAGTGCCGAGGATATCGAGATAGATTACACAAGAGGGATTGCCTATCTTTCTATCCAAGACAGAGAAGCTTTGATTAAAGGAGAAAACACCCAGGGGTTCATAGGAAAAATTGATTTAAATAAAAAACCCTATCAGTTGGTCTCTGCCCTAACAAAACAACCTGAGCATCTCAGACCACATGGCCTAAGTTTATATATAGACAGCTTAGGCAAGCGCCATCTAGCAGTTATCAATCATCCTAAGAATAGAGGCAAAGAACCCGAAGTGATTGATCTCTTTACCGAGGCAAATAACGGAATGTTTGATTTTGTGAGAAGCGTCTCTGATCCATTATTCCAGAGCCCCAACGATGTCCTCCTCGTTGATAAGGAAAAATTCTATGTGGGCAATGATAAGGGCGGAGTAAGCACTTTAGATAAAATTCAAGAGCAACTGGGTAGACCTATGTCGTCGGTGGTCTATTTTGATGGTAGGTCAGCTAGAATTGCTATGGATAATTTGTCCTCTGTCTCAGGAATTAACCTATCACCAGATCAGTTAACGGTTTATGCCTCAGAAACAAATGCAAAAAGAATCGCGGTTTTAAAACGTAATTTGATGGACGGATCCTTGGTAAAAGTAAAAACATTAAAATTATCAGGGTCACCCGATAATATTAATGTTCTAAAAGACGGGAGTTTAGTGGTGGCAAATATTCCTAAGGTATGGGCATTAATACAGCATTTCATTGCCCTCCAGAACAATGAATATAAGCCTGCCCCATCACAAGTCATCAAGATTGATTTTGATGATAGAGGAAACCATACCGTCAAAGAACTCTTTATGAGTGAGGGTAATGATATGTCAACCACGAGTGTTGGGGTCATCTGGTCTGATAAATTATTTATGGGCTCAATTGATGATAAGCAAATGTATATTTGTGAGTTATAGTTAAGTATATGAGTGCATCAGCTTTAAATGATTTTGAATCACATGTCTCCAATGAGAGAACTCACTTATCTCAAGTGAGAAGAGCCTTTACAAAAAGCTTAGAGATTCAGAATGTTGATCCTGGTCTAGTACATTTTTATGTCGCTTGCTCAAATTACTTTTATTTCTCTCTGAAACGCTTAATAAATCAAGACTACATCCTCCATGATTTACTCTTACCTCATGTGGAAGCTGACAACACAGAGTATAAAAATAAACTTGAAAGCCTATCAAAGGGTTTAGGCGCTATGGAAGAATCGATTATCCAACTTAATAACGCTAAAGATAAATTAGTCAAATCCGGTCTGTATGAGATAGATTTATTTAAAAAAGAAGCGGCTCACTTTCTTGATGTTTTTTTAAATATGCTGGCAACAAATCGTCATTCTACCTATGATTTAGAAAAACAAGTTTTTAAACCTGAAGATTGGAAACAAATTGCAGGGGTGACTGCAGACAGCATTAATAGTGAAAAAACTCTCTATAACGATGTA
>Ga0257111_1000140_pt1 | contig 28827 bp, 36 predicted proteins | sample LP_taG_6_FD_191567 | JGI IMG/M metagenome (GOLD analysis project Ga0257111, IMG submission 191567) | Marine microbial communities from Northeast Subartic Pacific Ocean, Canada - LP_J_2015_P26_500m | ecosystem: Environmental > Aquatic > Marine > Oceanic | place: Canada: Northeast Subartic Pacific...
GTCACTTGCCATTAAAAATTGCCCAAAACATGCTGCAAATCTTAAGAAAAGATGCTTGCCTTCTGAATCTATATTGTATTGCCTAGCAGGAAATCTGTTAAAGTAACTTTCCATACTTGGATGATGTGAATCATACATGATTGGGGTTTCAACCTCAACACCACCATAATTACGAATTTTATCTGTAACATATTGTTCAATTTGAGATTTAATTAGACGGCCATTAGGATAAAATCTCATATTTCCTGAATCAGATGCAGGTTCATAATCAGCAATTGCAAGTTTTTTCATCAGATTTACATGTGGTGGAGGTTCATCCACACTTCTTTTTTTCGCAGATTCATACTTTGCGAGTATTTCAAGTTGTTTATGATTTGAAAAATTAAATTTTTCAATCTCTTCCATTTTACCATCTGGTGTCATTATGTACCAATATGATTTGATCTTGGATTCAGATTCTAATGCAGTAGATATTTTTTCTTTAGTTAATTCCTTAGAAAAAACTTTGGAACTTTCTGCAAGAGGGTGACCTTTTACTTGTATGTTAAAAGCTTTTGTCCAACCAAATGGTGCACGCATTACTTCAATTCCAGTGGATGATTCTTGCATCTCTTTTAAAATTTTGAGACCTGTGCTAGGTGATGCAAGATTAGAGCTTAAATGTGCATATGGATAAAGCAGTAATTTATTGCAACCTATTTGTTTCATTGATTTTTGGATATCAATAATTGCATTTTTTGCAACATCTGAATCATCATTCTCCTCAACTGCAGTAAAACATACTACAACTTCTTCTATGCGAGTTTTTTTAGGCTCTATTTCCTCTGCAGATTTTATTTCTTTCTTTGTCGGTGTATATTCTATACTGTCACAATGTAATTGTAAAATACGCATAATCTCACACAGATTTAATTATTGAATTAAATGTTATCAATTAGATTACCTATCATTAACTAAATCCAGCACCAAATTCATCACCCTTAGTCAATGGGTCAATATCTGGTGATTGTTTTAATTTTAGATATAAAAACGCCTCATTAACTAGCTCAGATGCCTCATCCTGATCAAGTCCATAATTTTGCTTTGCAAAATCATGATATTTTTTTAGTATGTTTTGTTCTTGTTCGTCAAGTGAAATATTATCAGATAAAATTATTTCAGCGATTTTTTCAATTCTTGAATTATGTTCAGCCTCATCCATAGATAAATCATATAACTGTAATTTAAAAAATATAACAGCTATTCATTTTCATCATGACCTAAAACATGTTTAACACAGTAATAATCATCGTTCATTGTACAATAGTAAAGTGATTCTTCGTTACACAAGGAACAAATTGGTTTGTTATCTTCATTGGCCAATTTACGATGATATAGTCTGTTCGACATTACAAAACAAGTTTATTCATGCTGTTTAAAGTAATTTTATGGATCATCATAATTTTGATGGTAAAGACATTCCACATATTCAATTAAATTCAAATATGACGATTGAGGATTTGGTCGATGTTTATGCTTCAACTGGTTATAATGGACGAAAATTGGGTGAAGCGGCAAAACTTTTTGCAAAAATGATTGAAAATGATACAACAATTTGCTTAACTATGGCTGGTGCAATGACACCAGTTGGTTTTGGTGGAATTGTAAAAACACTTATTGAAAATGGGTTTATTGACTGGATTATAACGACTGGTGCTAATGTTTATCATGAAGATCATTTTGCATGGGGATTTCCTGTAAAGCAAGGTCATTTTGATGTAGATGATAATTTACTCTATGAAAAAGAAATTGTACGTATTAGAGATGTCTTCATAAAATATTATGAAACGCTAGAAATGGAAGATCAAGTAATTCAAAAAATGTTTAAAGAAAAATTTGTTAACGAGCCATTTACAACTGCTGAATTTTGTAATATGTTAGGAAAAATTAGTCAGAAAAATGCTAAATATCCTGAAAAAAGTTTTGTAACATCTGCATACAAATATGATGTGCCAGTTTATGTCTCAACATTAAAAGATTCTTCTCTAGCACTGAATCTAGCAATTCAAAGATTAAAAAATAAGAAATTTAATTTAGATTTTGTTCGTGAAATTTTAGAACAAGCTTCTATAGTTTATAATTCCAAAAAATCTGGAATTCTTGAATTAGGTGGAGGGGTTCCAAAAAATACAGCACAACAAACTGGTCCATTACTTGATCAAATATTAAGAAAAGATCATGGTGGTCAAGATTATATTATTCAAATTACTGATGCACGACCTGATACTGGTGGTCTTTCTGGTGCAACTTTACAGGAAGGTAAAAGCTGGGGTAAAGTTCAAGACTCACATAATGACTTAGTAACAGTTTATGCAGACGCAACAATTGCTTTTCCAATTCTTGCTTTATATGTTCTAAGCAATCAAAAACCAAGAAAACATAAAAGAATCTATAAAAAACTTGATAAATATTTCAATTCTTTACAATCAGATGCAATCAAAGTACCAAATAAATTTGCAAAATTATTAAAAGAAAATAATATTAAACTGGATTAACTATTAACGCTTTTTTTGTTTTCCTTTTCGACGCGCCTCTTTTTGATCAGCCCATCTCATATGTTTACCTTTTTTTCTTGCTGGCACAATTAATAGCTATTTTCTCTATGTATTAGGTTTTCTTAAAATTTATCATATCTTGCACGTTCTAGTGATCTATCATCTTTAGTTTCTTTTTTCCACTCTTTGTAATGTGTCTTACAAAGAACTGATTTTTTTCCACTAGATGAAACATCTAATCCAGCATCTTGAACTTTTGTAGTACTAATGGAGCGCACTCCAATCTCATCACATCCTGAAACATGGCATTTTCCACCCTTTGCAACAATCCCCATAAATAATTTTTATAATTAAATAATTAATAAACGAATCATTTTCCAATTGTTCGTTTATAAAGAGGAATTATCACTGTAAATCAAATGGGTGGATCAAAAAATAAATCACCAGCACAAAAGGATAAATCACAACAAAAAAATACAGAACAAAAAAAAGTAAAAAAATCTAAAAATGATGATTCAAAGATTGAAATTGCTGTTTCCGTTAACGAATCTCAGGCTCTAAAATATTTCAAAAGTGCTAATGCAATTACTGCATATGATTTAGCAAAAAATACATCAGTTAAAATTTCTACAGCTAATTCATTCCTACGAAAATCACTTGAAAATGGAATTGTGAAAAGAATTGGTGGTTTTAGTGGCCATCACATTTATCAAACGGTTTCAGAATAAAGTTTCAAAATATCCCCAGTTTTCAAATCATTTAGACTGTCAATATTAGAAAGTAACTTACCAATTGGTGTCATAGGTTGTACCCCTAAAACATCATTAAGAAAAAAACAAATGCTGCCACCAGTTGGAAAATATGCTATATCGCCTTTCTTAAAATCCGTTTTTTTACGTTCCAGACCAGAATCAATGTTTGTTTTAATATATACAATTGATTTGGCCATTCTATGCACATTATCATGTATTGGCATTGATCTTATAATCAATCCAATAGTTCTAGGAGAAAGATGTCGTTTTAATTGGCATGTGATTTTTGCTTTGTCTTTTATCTCTAAAAAAATATTAATGATTGAAACAGAATTAGAAGACATTTTCTATCATTTAACTGGTAGAATATATAACCGCATTTATGGATTTTATCATGTCAAATAATGACGATTTAGCACATATTTCGACATATAAAAAATTACGTGAAAACGAACTAACAAAAGATGGTGTTATATCAGAAAAAGATCAGGAAATAATTGATAAGGAATGTGAGATTATTAATAATCGTGATATAATAGCACATGACCCTGAGCATAAAGCAGTAGAAATTATTAATAAAAAAGGTCGAGTTGCTACTGGACCACCTACGTTAACCAGGTTTGAAAAAGCACGGATAATGGGTGCACGTGCACTACAATTATCATTCGGTGCCCCAAGCTTCATCAAAATCCCAGAAAATGCATCAACATCACTTGAAATTGCGATGGAAGAATTAAACGAGAGGGTGATACCAATTGTAATTAAAAGAACATTACCTAATGGTGACTTCCAAAATATTCCCTTAGAACAATTCGATAGATGAATCGTCTATAAAATTTAAAAGAACCAAAAAATTCTTGCTAGTATCCATGATGGAACAAAGCAAATCAAAAGGATCAACAGATAAATCCGATCAAACACCATTTTTAGTAAGTAATAAACCCGTTATGGAAACCGCGTTAGAATTATTTGAACTGTTAGCAAACACTGATGAAATTAGAATTAGAGGAAAAGGAGAAACTTGTCCTAATACTGTTTCTGCTGCTAATATAATTACAGAACAAATGTTAAAAGGAAAAACAAAAATTGGAAAAATTATTGTTGATAGTTATATTACAAATGATAATTATATGATTTCAATAATAGATATTGTTATTAAAAAAATTAATTAAAAGACGCTTCCTGGACCTTTCAAAAGTATATTTTCACATTCTTTACAAACCTCATCATCAATATTAGTTTCTAAATTATGATGTATATCACAGATCAGCAAACTTGATTTTATGTAATTACATAAACCGATAAATTTTGATAAATTGGATGGGGTATATGCTTTATCAGATGATAAACTATCACTAATATCATTAATCATCACAGCAACTTGTTTATCGCCTAGAAGCTTTTCAATCAGTTTTGGATCACCGCGTGTACCACGAATATAATTGCTAACTGCAGCTTGTGTTACACCTAACATTTTTGATATTTCATCTTCACGAATATTATATTTATTTGCAAGATCTTTAGCCAAAATTGCACGTAATGCAGGAATTAGGGATTTTGATTCAATTTCAGCAGGTAATAGCATAATAAAATAGATTATCAATAATATAAAAATCCGATTGAAATTAGCTATAACTATTTACTCATAATTCGCATATAATTTCTGATACTGTATGAATATATCAGAAAAAAATGTTAGGATGCTTTTAGAGGAGATCACTTCACAATGTGATGCAGATTGGATTGCATTCTCTGGTGGACTTGATAGCAGTATATTGGGACAAATAAAAAAAGAACAAGGTTTGAATGCCATAACAATTATCACCAAAGATTTTCTTGGAACTGATTTAGAATATTCACAAATTATGGGAAAACATATTGGCGTTAATTTGGAGTTAAGATATGTAAATATCAATGAGATGTTAGATGCAGTAAAAGGTACAATTAAAATTTTAAAAAACTTTAACGATATTGAGATTAGAAATTCAATAGTTTCTTATCTTTACTTAAATACACTAAAAGAAAAAAATGTGAAAAAGGTAATTACTGGCGATGGGGCAGATGAAATCTTTGCAGGATATAACTTTTTGATAAAAAAGAATCACGCCGAACTCCGAACAGAATTAAGAAGGATGAAAGAAATAATGCATTTCACGTCGCAAAAAATTGCGAGTGAGTTAGGAATATCAGTTCAAATGCCATATATCAATGAGAATATTATAGGACTAGCTGAAACATTACCAATTGAGCAGTTAGTAAATCAAAAAAATGGCGTCAAATTTGGTAAATGGGTTTTAAGAAAGGCATTTGAGAATGACTTACCATCCAGTGTTATTTGGAGAGAAAAAACTCCAATGCAAGACGGTTCAGGCACAACAGGTCTAACAAAAATGTTTGACTCAGTTATTACAGATGATATTTATCAAGAAAAAACAAAAAAAATTAAAAGCAAAGATGGCGTAACAATAAGAACGAAGGAATCATTACATTACTACGAACTCTATAGAGAGAATTTTAAAGTTCCTGAATATGATGGTAACAAAAATATTTGCCCAGATTGTAATACTGAATTAGTAACTAATTCAAAATTTTGTAGGATGTGTGGAAAGTTTCCACTCTAAAGTTATTTTTTATATTTTTTTGGTTTTTTTACAAAAATTCTTTTACATCCATTACAACAAAAATAATATTTTTCCCCATCATGCTCATGAATTAAAGCTAAAGATTCATCCATCTCTATTCCGCAAACAGGATCAACAGGCACGGTAATTGATATTAATTTAATCTATAAGTGTGTTATCGAATTTAGCCGATGTTTACAAGAAAGCCTACAATAAGTAATGCACCTGTAATTCTACTAAAATATAATGTTGAGTTCATAGCTGAAACAAGGTTAGTTAATTGTTCATAGTTTTGTTTTAGTTTGTGTCCAGATTTTATTATGAGTGGGATTGTAGCTAAAAGGATTAAACATGAAATAGGAAAAATTTCAAAAATAACAGCAGCTATAGATACCCCATAAACGATAGCAGGAAATACCCATAATATTGAACATGCCTTTTGCTTTCCAAGACTAATTACAAGTGTTTTTCTTCCTTTTGCCTTATCTGCATCATGATCAGGAAATGATGTAATAAATAAAACAAGCGAAGATAATACTCCAACAACAATCCCTCCAAATATTATAGATTCATTGATTTGTGATGTTTGAATAAAATAAGTGCCAATTACAATCAACGTTCCTTTTATGCTGACAAAAACTTCCGCTAATCCCCAATTAACAATTTTTGTTGAGTAAAAATAAATAGAAATCACTGCAAAGGCAAGAATTATTCCTATAATTATCCCATCTGTAATAACAAAATATACTCCAATTATCGCACCAATTACCAGAAAAACTACACCGCCAGCATAAACTTGTCTAGGTTTGAGTATACCTTCAGGTAAAACCCCTGAGCCACCACTCATTTTTGTCCGTTTAGTTGTAGTATCAATACCACGCTTGAAATCCCAATAGTCATTAAACAAGTCAACACTTGCATGAAGTGCAAGTACACCTAACATTGTTAAAATGGCATCAAATACTGTTACATTACTAGTATGCCACCAAGTAATAGCTAGACCAACTGAAACCGCTATAACTGAAGCAAGTAAAAAACGAATGCGGATGACACGAAACCAAGCAGATATCATTAGACTAAAGATTCATTACTTACACTAATTGGTTTTCTTCCCATAAATCCAGAATCCTTTTCATGCCAAAATTTAATCTCTGTTTCTCCCTCTTTCCAGCAAAGCCAAATTTCCTCATCAAAACGTTTTGCAGGAAAATCAAGCAGACCTTGTTCAAGTCCTTTTAATACTACACCTAAACTTTCCAAATCCTCCATTGATTGATAAAATTCAGTAACTCTTTTGTTCAATTTTTGTTTTAGAATAATATAGTCTCCCATAGAAGTTTTTGACGTAAAATCTGAACCAATCTGCTGTTCAATTTTCATGATCTCGTTCTTTAACATTTTTGAATAATTAAATTTCTTAATTACTGTTGGAAGAATTTTGTTCGCATCAGTTAGAGAAAAATATGTAGTCATAAAGCACACCAGATAATCAATAATTTAAAGCATCAAAATCATAATGAGATACGATAATAATCCCAGCGTTCAGGATCAAATTTTGTGACAAATTCCGCTTTCTCCATACCATCAGCACGACTTGCGATAACATCTCTAAAAGCAAAACTTGTAAGATAATGATAATTCATTGTATGTGCCTGCATCAGGAATGATTGTCTTAGTCTGTGTCCAGCACCGAGTCCCCAATAACCCATGCTAAGTGCAATTGGTTCTAAAAATACAGTATTTTTTTTACCATTATTAAAATCATTGATTTCAACTCTTAAATTATAATTTTCTAGTGGTCCACCCTTTGCAAAGCCAATAATCGGTCCATCTTTAGTATTCAACCGTAAAGTTGTCAAAATGGTTTCTGAATCAGTTAGTGACTCACTAAAATTATTTTCATTAAATCGCAGGGGTCTTGGTAGCTGTAAGAAAATTGAATTCAAACTAGTAACAAACTTGGCATCCTGTTTAATTTTCATATGTTCCATTTTAGTCACAAATTTTAGTTTTTTACCCGCAAAATCATTTTGGATCTTAATTTCCTGGTCACGCAGTTCTGTAAAACTTTGAATATTCTTCATAAAATTCTCATTCATCTCTTTTGAAAGGCATTGTAAAACTAAACTAGACATTTTGAACTCATTTTTAACTAAATCATCAAAATATGCTACAGAACGCTTAACTAATACTTCCGGATGCCAGCCAAGAGCATGTGAATTCATTTTTGCTACATGGATAGCTTTTGAAAAGTTACCAAGCGCATAGCTTGTCATTCGATCAATTACTGAAAGTAACCAGCCTAACCAGATATAATGTTCTTGTTTTTCTGGGTTATTTTTTGTAATTTCAGAACGTTCAAAACATTTTTGCATAGATTTTTCACCATTCTCCTTTAATGTTCCACTCCAAGGATACGCAGTTCTAAGTATTATAGCCTTGATAATTTCAAAATCTGTTCCTGATTGTGCAATTAAATTTTTAATAACATGATCTGATGATAAGTTTTTTAAAACATTATCTTCAGAGGGCTTATCAATAATTTTATCCGGTTCAAAGTCATGAAAAATTGCTGAAACAAAAAGATACTTTAAATCTTCATCCGATATATTGATAATTTGTTTTGAATTACCAACTAATAATACACCTAAGGGAATTTCTAACAAGTGGTCAATATTATGATAACCATAATATGCTTCTCCTAAACCGTTTGACTGAAGATTATTAATGGTATAATCAAGCATAATTTTATAACATGGTGCATCAAATCCATTTTTTTCAGCTAAGATGACAACTTTATTCTTAAGTTGTGTAATATTAGTAATATCAGAAATATCTGAAGACAGTTTAGTCATTTAATCACTTTGAGTTGATACTTCATTGATGGCATATGCATAGATAGGATATACTTCGCCAGTCACTCTATGATGATATTTCCACTTTGTATTACTGAATGTTTTTTTTGTGAATGATTTTTGTGTTTCTGGATGCAATTTACTGTAAACATCTCCTCCAATGAGAAGTTGGTTAGGTTTCGCCATGTTTTGAATTTTAGCTGCCATATTCATCGATGGACCTAAAATATCAACATGAGATTTTCTTTTGTCTGAACCATAACGTACTATAATGTTTTGGCCATGATCAATACCAATCTTTGCTGCAAGAGGAGGATAACCACTGATTGTGAGTATAGGATTAATACCATCGGTTATAACTCTCAACATGGATTTTGCACAGTTTATTATATTATCTGCAGGATAAATCAGATCATTTTCTGCATTGAAATATGCAAGTACAGCATCACCTACAAATTTTAGCATATAACCACCAAATTGAGTAACGGTGTACGCCATTTCTTGAGTAAATGAACTTATGATAGTAACAACTTTTTCCTCTGGTAACGATAATGTAAGATTAGTTGAACCAACTAAATCTACATACATCACAAAAATACGCACCCTAGAATTAACATGGTTACGCAAAAACTCTTCAGATTTGTCAACAAATGGAGGATATTCTATACCATTTTTTACAGAATTTAATACTCGATTCTGAGATGCTTTAATTAATGTATTTGAATCGACAGTTTTTTCACCATGCTGAAAAATCATATCAATATAAGATTTAGAATCTGAAATTTTCCTAGTTTTTATTAACCCTTTTACTTTTTTAGCTCTTGTTGTAACTGCTTTTTTTATTTTATTTTTTTTCAATTCACATCAATTAATCCTTCAATTTACTTTCTTGAAACGAATCAGAACCATACCAACAAAATCTAAAATAATCTAAACACCATTCATGAAACATATCATTATCACTGTAAAACATTTCGGTAATATCTGCTTCACCATTATTATTTGGAAAAAAAACACATGCCTCTTTTTCATTTAAAATGGTAACTATTTGAACAGATTTTTTCATTTTTCTTTCTATTAGCCCCTTTTCCATTAATCCATAAAAACCTGATTTTTTGAGCATTTCTCTTCTACCATCTGGCACAATTGCAGACTCTGAAACAATGTATTGATACTTAATGCCAGTTTTAATTTTCATAACTATAGGATCAAAAAGATCTGCTGGGATTTCTGATAAAATTTCGTAAATGTATTCATTTGCATTTTTATAAACAGATTTCCATTTTTCCAATGTTTTAGTTACACCTTTAATATATGAGCCAGTTGCAAGCTGGCCTGCTCTCATAATAAATTTTATTGGAATATCACCAAAGTTATGATCTGAAAAATAATCTTTGTGTTGTGACAAAAATAATATTGATGGTATCTCAACACACATTGTTTGTCCAAAAGTTGTAAGACTGTACTTACCTTCTCTATCTTTTGTTATCAACCCGGTTTGTTCTAAACGTACTAAGTTTCTATGAACCTCTTGTTTTGTAGCATCTAGTTCTTTCGCCAGTGGTTCGATCCTTTTACGACTTCTTTCTAATAATTTAAAAAGAATATTGAGTCTCTGAAGACTAGCAAGTTCTAGAAAATTTTCCGATACTTTTTCATAAATTTTTGTCATTTTGCTGTATTTCTCGACATGTTAAATAAAATGTAACAATTTTAATTTTTTGATAATTGTAAGCTGATCTGATGAATTATCAGCTAAGTAGCTTACAAGAATATATGATCAGGATAGTAAATATCACTATATGGTAAAAATAACCACAAAAAGAGGCACTTCAGTTACGGATGCAGAAAATATCCAAAATTGGGCAGGAGAAACGTTCAAACAGATTCAAAAAGAACGATTAACTGCAGCTGGTCCAAATACCGATCTAGTTCAAAAAAGAGGAACTAGTACAATCAAGGTAAAAGACATACCAGATGTTCCACTACCTTCATTGAAAGGTCAAAAAATAACCATAAACAGGGGCACTTCAACAGTTACCCTTTAATCTTTTTTTTGAAAATTCATATTTTACCCAAATGTGTAAATGATAAATAGTTGCAAATCTTTGTTAAATCATGCCTACAGTATCAACAGGAAGAGGAACCGGTACTAGAAAAGTCAAGAAAGCAACAGCATGGGCTGGCTCAAAATATAAAAAAGCCCAGGCAAAGAAAAATGTTGGAAAAACTATATCGACTGGAAGAGGAACCGGTACTAGAAAAATCACTGCTACCAAGTCAAAAGCTGGAAAAAAGAAAAAGCCAAGCATAAGATCTGGTAGAGGATATGTTAGTCGCTGATATTATTATTTTTTCTTAAATTCAGCACTTCACTATCTATTTTTTATAAATTCATATATTCTTTTTATATTTCATAATAAACATTATGGGAAATAAGATAAGATGTTCACACATTCTTGTACAAAAACAAAGTGAAGCAATTTCTATACTTGATAAAATAAAGAATGGTGAAAAATTTGGTAAACTGGCCAAAGAATTCTCTACTGATACAGGTAGCGCGAAAAGAGATGGAAATCTAGGTTTTTTTGGAAGGGGAAAAATGGTTAAAGAATTTGAAACTGCGGCATTTAATCTCCAAGTTGGTCAAATTTCAGAACCAATCAAAACACAATATGGTTATCATATAATTAAACGGCTTTTATGACTAAAAAAAATCATCAATAGTATGTTCAGTTTTTTTCAGATGTTTGGTTAATTTTTCAGCCATGTTACTTGCTGATTTAATCTTGCGTTTTCCAATCCAATAATAAGCCTCGTCTATAGTATCCTTTGCAATTAATATAACCAAGCGACCACTATCTTTTCTACCAGTTCTTCCCCTTCTCTGAACAAATCGAATTGAACTTGGAACATTATCATAAAAAATTACTAAATTAACATCGGAGATATCTAAACCTTCTTCACCAACCCGAGTTGCAACAAGTACCTTAGTTACACCTTCTCTAAATTTTTGAACAGTTTCTACTTGTTTTTCTTGTTTCAATCCGGTGTCGCCAGACTTACCAATCAAAATTTCTGCTTGTATATTCATATCAGTTAATTTTTTATGTATAACATTAACAGAATCACGATAACTAGAAAAAATTAATACTTTTGATTCAATATTACGTAAAATCTCACATAACTTATTAATTTTAGGATGTTCAATGCCTTTAGATTGTTCATCCTTTGCTAAATTAATTGCAACTGTAAAGTTTAGATCAGTTTCAAAGAGCTCTTTGATTCCTGCACCCTTTTTATTTTGTGTTCGTTCACAAAATTTAAGAAATGATGTAATTCCATGTGCTTCAAAAATATTTAATGCATATGTTATTCTAATTGCTGTAAATAATGGTTTTGCAGAACGAATATTTTGTTTCAGAACAAATTGTCTAGCATTTAATAACTGTGACAATGATTTATTATCAGAAAGTCTAAGACCGTTTCTTCGAAGTTCTATGTAACGTTGTTCCAATGCAAGTTTTATGTGTCTTTGAATGATTTTCATTTCAGGTGTTAAATCAACCTTAATCCATTCAGTATCAGTTTTCTGAATATATGGTATTACATCAGGACTTGAATCACTACGTTCAGCTATATTTTTAATATGTAAGTTATCACAAATTTCTTTAGCTTTTTCCTTTTCACTAGGTAAAGTTGCAGTCATTCCAAGTATTAGTGTACTATCAATATTCAGTTGTTCTGCGATTGTAGCATATGCATAATCACCTACTGCTCTATGTGCTTCATCAAAAATTACCAAACTAAATTGGTTAACATCAACTAGTTTTCTAATAATATCATTTCTTACTATTTCAGGTGTTGCACAAATTATGCTATTTATCCAAAGTTTTTTTCTTTTTGCCATAAGATCTTCACCAGTTATCAAAGCAATATCATCTAATCTCACTGTTTTTTTTAAAAATTCATAATGTTGATTTACCAATACCCTAGTTGGTGCTAAAAACAATATACCACCTTTTCTCTTAGTAAGACAATCAGCAATAACATGTAATGCAATAGTTGTTTTCCCTAATCCCGTTGGTAATATAATTAAAGAATTTTCCGTTTTTGCTTGTTGTGCTAAATTAATCTGATAATCTCTTATTTCGATCGTATCTTGAACAATAAATTCATGTTCAACACTTTTTGACAACAACATTATCACTGTGTACTAATTTATGCTTATTCTGATTTTATAGTTTTGAATCAAAAATTTTGTAGATTGTGGTAATTCATTTAAGGCTTTTTTAATCAAATTGATAATTAAACTTCAAGAATTGATCTAATATTATGTGTTGGTTATTATAAAAAAATTGAATTAGCTAAATATGATAATTGTTTAAGTTAAACTTTCATCTTATATTAGAGAAGATAAAATTACTTTCATGTCAACATCTTTTCAGAGACCAACATGGGATGAGTATTTTATGTTACAAGCTGAATTGGCCAAATTACGTTCAAACTGTATGACAAGACAAGTCGGTGCAGTTATTGTACGTGAACATAGACAAATTGCAACGGGTTATAATGGAACTCCACCTGGTGTCAAAAATTGTTTCGAGGGTGGATGTAAAAGATGCCAAGATAGAATTGATGGTAAAATAAAATCTGGTGCATCGCTTGATCGATGTTTATGTAATCATGCTGAAGCTAACGCAATAATGCACTGTGCAATTTTAGGAATACAGGCTGGAAGTAAAGATGCTGTTTTGTATACTACATTTGTCCCGTGCCTAGAATGTAGTAAAATGGCAATCACTATAGGAATTAAAAAAATATTTTCCCTTGACGAATATCCTGAGACAGATTATAAATTGCTTGAAGAAGCAGGTGTTAAAATTGAAAAACTTGATAAAAAAAAAATCCAATACTGGGCAAAATCATTAATAGATCAATAACATGTCTAGTCTAAAGCAGGAAAGGAAATTTGAAGATGTACCATATGGATTATTAATTTCTGCTGTGTATAATAATCAAAAAAAAGCAGTTGTTTTAAAATTTTACGATCCAGAATCAGAAATGATTTTTTTATGGACAGATAAATCAGGCCATAAACCATATTGTTATACTAAACTTGCCATTGAAGATATACCAACTAATATTTCTGAACGTGATGATGTTCTTGATATAAAATCTGTAGAACGATTTAACATGTTAGAAGACAAAACAATTACTGTTTCGAAGATTTTAGTTAAAGATCCTTTAGCAATTGGTGGTACTCAGACTAATAAAAGCATAAGAAATTTAATTGAAACATGGGAATCTGACATAAAATATTATGAAAGCTATATCTATGATAATCAACTAATTGTTGGTAAATATTATAAAATAGAAAATGAACGTATAGTACCATTTAATTTACAAATTTCTGATGAAACTAAATTATCATTAAAAAATACATTATGGAATAAACTGGATAATTCCAATTTGCCTAATGCAAATGAATTTGAAGAACATGTTTCACAGTGGGCTGATCTTCTTAATCAACCAATACCAAAAATTAAAAGAATAAGTCTTGATATTGAAGTTGAATCAGAAATTGGGCGTATTCCTGATCCTAAATTAGCTGAAAAAAAAATTACAGCCGTAGGTTTTGAGGCAAGTGATGGTTTGAAACAGATATTTGTATTACGTAAAAGTGGTGTAGAGGAAGGTGTCAATGAGCTATTACCAGATGTAAAAATTGTGTTCTATGACGAGAATAAAGAAAACGAAATGATTTCTGATACTTTTGAATTAATTCAAAAATATCCATTATTAATAACATACAATGGTGATGGTTTTGATCTTCCGTATTTGTATAATCGTGCTACCAAATTAGGTATTACAAAAGAAAAAAATCCTTTGTATATGATGAGAGACTCTGCAACACTCATCAAAGGCGTGCACCTAGATTTGTATAGAACGATGTCTAATCGTGCTTTTCAAATCTATGCGTTTGGACAAAAGTATACTGACTTCAAATTAAATAGTGTAGCAAAGGGACTGTTAAATGAAGAAAAGATAGATTATGGTTTAGAACTTAGTGATCTAACATTATACCAAACTGCAAGATATTGTCAAAACGATGCTAGAATAACTTACAATCTTACAAGCTTTAGCAACGACTTGTTGATGAATTTGCTAGTAGTAATTAGTAGAATTGCAAGAATGCCAATCGATGACATATCTAGAATGGGTGTTTCACAATGGATTCGAAGTTTATTATATTATGAACACAGAAAAAACGGTATTTTAATCCCTAGAAGAGATGACTTGGATAAAAGATCAGCTGGTGTTGCAAATGAAGCAATAATCAAAGACAAAAAATTTCGTGGAGGATTAGTTGTAGATCCAGAAGAAGGAATACACTTCAATGTTACGGTGATGGACTTTGCTAGCCTGTATCCTACTATTATAAAGGTGAAAAACCTATCATATGAAACAGTTAGATGTCCACATGAGGATTGTAAAAAAAACACTATTCCACAAACAAATCATTGGGTTTGTACAAAAAAAAATGGGTTAACTTCTCTTCTTATAGGTTCATTGAGAGATTTGAGAGTAAACTATTACAAAAATATGGCAAAAAAAGATACACTTACAGATAAGGAAAGACAACTTTACACTGTAGTTAGCCAGGCACTTAAGGTAATACTCAATGCAAGTTATGGGGTTATGGGTGCAGAGATTTTTCCACTATACTTTTTACCTGCAGCTGAAACTACAACTGCAACCGGTAGACATATAATTTTAGACACTATCAATGAATGCAAAACTATTGGGATTGATGTGCTTTATGGTGATACTGATTCACTTTTTGTAAAAAATCTTACAAGTGAACAAATTAAGAATATAATCAGCAAAGCAAAAATCAAGCATAATGTTGAATTAGAAATTGATAAGGAGTATAGATATGTAGTATTAAGTGGTCGAAAGAAAAATTATCTAGGAGTCACAAAAAATGGAAAAGTTGATGTTAAAGGTTTGACAGGAAAAAAATCCCATACTCCACAGTTTATCAAAACATTATTTTATGAACTCTTAGATATATTATCAGAAGTTAAAACTATGGAAGAGTTTGATAGGGCAAAAAAGAGAATAGGTGATAGAATTTCAAATTGTGCGAGAAAAGTGCAAGCAAAAGAAATACCATTATCAGATCTATCATTTAATGTAATGTTAAGCAAGGCGCCAAAAGATTATGTAAAAACAATACCTCAGCACATACGTGCAGCAAAACAGATTGAAAGTGTTAGAGAAATTAAAAAAGGCGACATTATTTCATATGTTAAAATTTTAAATAAACCAGGAGTAAAACCTGTAGAATTAGCAAATCAAAGTGAAATTGATTCATCAAAATATATGGAATTTATGGAAAGCACATTAGACCAAATTACATCATCAATGAATTTAGACTTCGATGTGATTTTAGGAAAACCAAAGCAAACAGGTCTGGATCAATTCTTCTGGAATTAAAATATGATAGAATTAGATGAAACAGTTATGGGAGTTATTGGTATTCTAGCTGGTATCTTAATTTTATCTGGTTGGGTTCCACAAATCCTCAAAGGGTACAGAACTAAAAAACTGACTGATGTATCTTCTTATCTTATGATCTTAATTTTTGCTGGTGCAGTTTTATGGTTAGTGTATGGTATGGCCTTAGACGATGTCTACATAATGGGTGTGAATTTGGCTGCGATGGTTTTAACGATGATTGTACTATCTATGAAATTAAAATATGAGAGAGCGGCACAAGCAATTAGTGAGTAACATGTTCATTATTAGGGTAAATTTTCGTATGGTTTTTTTGCTATAGCTTTTCTGATATCTCTCAAATGTTTTGATGTTAAAATCACATTACTTTCTCTCACTAATTTAAGCGTATTATCAATTAGTTCTATAGCATTTTTGATATTAATTCTATATTGTTCTGAAAGAGGGAACATACAAAAGAGAAAGGTTAGGAAGTACAAAAGTCAGCTAGTTTCTGAACGTAGGACTTTGTTATTGTATGCTGAGGGTTAATGTTCCGTGTTTATCGATTAAGATAAGGTTTCTTTCAGTTTTTCTAGTAATACCTTTTGATTTAGAAGATGTTTAATTGCTAAATCATTCAAGTCAGGATCTTTATCACATTCTTCGAGTATTGAACGAGTTAACTTAAGCAAGTCATTAACCACACTCAAAGCTTTTTCGAATTTTTCCTTATCTGTTAGTGTCATTTTTCTAAGATTTTTTTGATGTCTTCAAATAAATCACGTCGCAATGGGTTCATTCGCCAGTCTGTGTGATATTTGTTGTCTAAATTTTTTTCAATTTCGTCAAGAAATTCCTTAATCGCTTCAATTTTGCCCTCCCAGTAATTGTCGTGTCCTGCAATCATATCACATCTCTTTTTTGGTTGTTGATCGTCATACCATTCCTTAAAGTTTTTCGGCATTGCCTTAACAAAATCACTTTTTTCCTTAAAGTCCATATTAATTCATACAATCTACCCTGCTATTTCATTTACTGAAAACCCTTTTTCAATAAATTATCTTCTCAAGCTATAAGATCAAGCTCATATTCTAGAATATGTACATCTTCATAGTTTATACATAGTATTTTTAGAGAAATCTCAATATGGAAACAGGTACCGTAAAATGGTTCAACCAATCAAAAGGATTTGGTTTCATCACACGAGAAGGCGAGGCAAAAGACCTCTTTGTCCACCAGACAGAGGTTGAAGGCAGCATTAATGATGGAGACAAAGTCGAGTTTGATATTGGAGAAACCGATAAAGGCCCAAATGCAGTTAAAGTAAAACGAGTAGAGTAAGATCAATAATTTTTAAGTTAATTTTCTTAATTTCTATAAAGTCACTAACTTTACAATATCCATCCTTTTTTTTTTGAAAAAAAAAGTCCTGTCCTGAATATCCTTGATTCTGCCTAGCGATTACATTATTCTAAGATACTTCTTAGTCATTTTATTTCTTCAAAAGAATGTTTGTAGCTGTTTGAGTTTGTTATGACTGAATCTTTTATGTAAGATTCTGAAAAACCGTGTACTTTTCTAATGTGTTCTATAATATCGCTACAAGGTTTTTGACAATTTTTACACATGTATTGCATACCCTGTATGATATATCACACTATACATATCCATCTAATCTCACTAGCGATTTACTGATCCTAGATATCAAATATTCATCAAATTATAGCGAAATACTGTCGAAAATCTCTTATAACTAATATAAACACATAAGCTAAATGTTCATAATTAACTGTAAAAACTATGATGAAATTGCAGGTGACAAAATTAACAAACTTGCATCTATTGCAGAAAAAATTTCAAAGAAGCATAAAATTCAGATTGCGTTAGCCCCACCACACCATCAACTTGCATCAATAAAAAAATCAAAGCTACTTGTATTTGCACAACATCTTGATGATGCTAAAGTCGGAAGTACTACTGGATATATGATTCCTGAAATTGTAAAAAAATCCAAAGTTAATGGCGCATTGATTAATCACAGCGAACATAGAATTTCGTCTAAAGAAATTACAAACCTAGTTAAAAGACTAAAAAAATTAAAAATGAAAACCGTTGTTTGTGTAAAAAATGTACGAGAAGCAGAAAAATATGCAAGGCTTAACCCTACATACATTGCAATTGAACCACCAGAATTAATAGGTACAGGCAGAGCAATTTCTAATGAACGGCCTGAACTGATTACAAAATCATTATTGGCTGTAAAAAAAGCAAGAAATTCAACAAAACTTCTTTGTGGCGCAGGAATTGTGACAACTGATGATGTCGAACGTGCGATAGAATTGGGCTCACATGGCATCCTAGTTGCAAGCGGAATTGTTAAATCGAAAAATTGGAATAGAGACATTGAAGGATTTGTTAAGGCAATCCTTTAAAAACGGCTCAATTTGATTTGATAATCTAAGTGATAGTGATGAAATCGATCTATGCGTTTGAAGAGGCAGATAGCAAAAACAGAATGCTGCTGGGCGGTAAAGGTGCTGGTCTAAGTGAAATGACAAGGCTAAAACTTCCTGTCTCACCAGGATTTACAATTACAACTGAGGTTTGTAACAAGTACTATGAAAATAAAAAATACCTTCCAAAAAATCTGATGATTGAAGTTAGTCAAAATATATCGAAAGTTGAAAAAAAAACTGGTAAAAAATGGAATTCTAATACTAACCCATTACTAGTTTCCGTTAGATCAGGTGCAGCAATTTCAATGCCTGGAATGATGGATACTATTCTCAATTTAGGTCTAAATGATCAAACTGTTCTTGGTTTAGCAAAAAAAACAAATAATTCAAGATTTGCTTGGGATTCATATAGAAGATTCATACAACTTTTCGGAAAAGTCGTATTTGGTGTTAATGATGAAAAATTTGATGAGGTATTGGATGCAGCAAAGAAAAATCAAAGGGCAAAAGATGATAACGAACTTAATGTTGACTCACTCAAAGATATAGTTACTAAATACAAAAAAATTTGTGAGAAACATACTAGACGTAAGTTTCCAACACGTCCAAACGAACAATTACAGTTAGCAATTGAAGCTGTTTTCAAGAGTTGGATGGGAGAAAGGGCTATTGTATACAGAGAAAAGAATAAAATTTCAAAAAATATTGCAAACGGAACTGCTGTAAATGTTCAAACAATGGTATTTGGAAATATGGGAAATGATAGTGCAACAGGTGTAGTATTTACAAGAAATGAAACTGATGGTACCAATAAACTATCAGGTGAATATCTTACAAATGCACAAGGTGAAGATGTGGTTGCTGGTGTAAGAACTGGAAAAGATATTTCAAAACTTCTAAACGAGATGCCAAAATCATATAATGAATTACATATGGCATGCAAAAAACTAGAGACACATTTTAGAGAAGTGCAAGATATTGAATTCACAATTGAACAAGGAAAATTCTATCTTTTACAAACAAGAACAGCAAAAATGACTGCATTTGCATGGTGTAAAACGTCAGTAGACTTTGTTAAAGAAAAATTCATTAGTAAAAATAATGCCCTGACTAGAATACCAGCAGAACAATTAGAGGAATTACTACATCCAATAATTGATAAAAAAGAAGTAAAAAAATTCAAAAATCTTGCAAAAGGTATCAATGCTGCACCTGGTGCTGCAAATGGTATAGTAGTTTTTGATGTTAAAAAAGCAGTTGCTATGTGCAATGCTAATCCTGAACTTAAGATTATTCTAGTCAGAAAAGTGACCAAACCAGAAGATGTACCAGCATTTTTCCCATCTAAGGGGATCTTAACGAGTGAGGGTGGAAAATCATCACATGCAGCATTAGTAGCTAGAAGTATGGGAAAACCTTGTGTTGTGGGATGCAGTAAACTGAAAGTTGATTATGAAAGAAAAAAATGTGTGGCAGATGGAGTGACTATTCGAGAAGGGGATATAATAACGATTGATGGAAGTTCTGGTAACGTTTTCGTTGGTGAAGTTCCCACAATCAAACCAAAAATACCTATTGAATGGCCAATTCTTCTATCATGGGCTCAAAAAGCAAAACGTCTCGGTGTACGTGCAAATGCTGATACACCGGATGATGCAAAACGGGCAAGAAAATATGGCGCAGAAGGAATAGGTCTATGTAGAACTGAACGAATGTTTAACGCGGCAGACAGACAAGGAATTTTTGTTGATATGATTATGGCAACAAATGTAAATCAAAGGAAAGAAGTATTAAAAAAACTTGTACCTCTAATGAAAGATGATTTTGTACAAATCCTAAAGGCAATGGAGGGCTATAAAGTAACTATTCGATTATTTGATCCACCATTACATGAATTTTTACCATCATCAAAAAATGAAAAAGTTTTAGCCAGAGCAAAGGAGCTGGAGGAGGTAAATCCGATGATGGGACATCGTGGTGTCAGACTCGGAATCACATATCCAGAAATTTATGAAATGCAGATTAAGGCAGTCTTCGAAGCAACTGCAAAGCTTGTAAAGAAAAAGATCAATGCGAAACCACAAATCATGATCCCACAAGTTGGCAGTATTGAAGAGCTTAATCATATCAAATCAATTTATGATAATGTGAAATCAGATATGGAGAAGAAATACAAGATTAAATTTAAAATAAATTTTGGGACAATGCTTGAAGTTGTTCGCGCATGTTTAACATCAGGTGAATTAACAAATACTGCTGAATTCTTTAGCTTTGGAACAAATGATCTAACACAGGCTGTCTTCAGCTTTAGCAGGGAAGATGCAGAAAGTAAATTTCTGGAAGAATATAAGAAAAAGGAAATTCTAGAAACAAGTCCATTCCAATCAATTGATGAAATTGGTGTAGGAAATCTAATGAACATTGCAGTTTCACGTGGAAGAAAAATGAAAAAGGATTTAGAAATAGGAATTTGTGGCGAGCATGGTGGTGATCCAGATTCAATCAGATTTTGCCACTCTATAGACATTTCATATGTTAGTGCATCACCTTTTAGAATCCCAGTGGCAATTGTTGCTGCTGCTCAGGCCGCAATAAACCAAAAACCAAAAAAATCTAGATAAATCATTATTAATTATTACTTAACTTTTTATATTGAAAATTAAGTAAGTTGTAACATGTCACTACCAAGTTTAGAAACCATAAAACGTCAACGAGAAAAACTACACATAAGTCAAAAAAAATTAGCGAATATGACTGGTGTTAGTACATCAATGATTAATCAAATTGAGTCTGGTAGAAGTAAACCATCATATGATACTGCAAAAAAAATCTTTGAAAATCTTGCAATACTTGAAGGTGAATCTTCATCACATGTAGCTGGTGAAATTTGTAAGACACCTGTTGAAAAAATGAAACCTAATCAAACAATTAATGATGCAGTAAAAAAAATGTATGAAATGGCTATAAGCCAAATTCCAATTTTTGATGGTTCAGAACCTGTGGGAGTAGTCAGTGAGGAGGGTCTCGTTAAAAAATTAGCAATAACTAATACCAACCAATGGAAAAAAATGCAATTAAGTGACGTTATGACATCAGTGCCACCAATTGTAAATTATGATACCCCAGCTAATGCACTGGGACCGCTATTACAATTCACAAAATGTATTTTAGTTTCAAAAAATTCTAAGATAATTGGTATTATTACTGCGTCAGATACGTTAAGAATGATGTAAAATAATTCATGTTTTTCTAATTTCAGTAAATGATACTCCAAGTATGTCTTTTCTTGCAATTCTAATAATATTATAAATTTCAGTTTTGGCTATTTCTGAAGAGTTACATAATAATCTTATCAACAAGCCATGATCATTAGGAAGAATGCTTGAACCGCCGTAAATTTCAGCGTTGTTTTTTAGCATAGTATTGATTTTTTGGTTAAGAACATTAACAAATTTTTTTGGTGTTAAAATGTATACAGATGCCACAACTGTATGATTACCAAAAATACCCAACGTATTCATTTTTTGGTTTTTTGGATCCAGTACAGAGTTATCATTAAATTTGATTTCATGCTTAGTATCACTACCTACTGTTCTAAGATAACATATATCATAAGAAAATAATTCTCCCATAGCAACCCTACCTGGCACAATTATTTCTGAATAAATTAATGAGGCATTTGGATCTACATTTAATAAAACTTTTTGATAGTAGCGAGAGTTTTTGTATGGTATTATTTGGTCTGGAATAAATTCCAAATAACAATCCTTGTCAACATTAATGTTGATCAATTGTGTTGCATAATTTGAATTCATTTTGTATATTCTTGTGGCACCTTGTGTGGTGATATGACTAGCAGCCTTATTCGTTAATGATATATCCATTCTATATCGATCACCCTGTAATATCCCCCCCGATGGGGACATGATAAACAAATGTGCCATTTTTGGAAGTGATTCATCATAATACAATGCTTTCTGTGTGTAAAGTGGAACTTGGGAATATTGTTCAGTAATCACTGTCTTATCATTCGTTGAATCATTTTCCAGTTTTATTTTTAAAATACCAACTTTGCCCGTTTTGCCAACTTCCAACTGCTTGATTTTTTTGTCATATTTCAAAAATTCTGATGGAATATCATCAGGCTCACAAAATTTTAAATCAGTCATTTTGCGTTCGTAACCAGTTTTTTTGGTGGCTGTTCAAACAATAGATCCTCTACAATATGACGCACTACTACATCAATACCCTCATCAGTTTTACAATTAACAAGAACATACGGCTTGTTCTTTCTAACAATTTTTGCGTCCCTTTCCATTATATCCAAATTGGCATCAACTAAGGGAGCAAGATCAATTTTGTTTATAACCAAAAGATCAGACGTTTCAATACCCAAGCCTCTTTTTCGCGGATACTTATCACCACCAGAAACATCAATGATGTAAATAAAATAATCAGCAAGTGCGGGGCTGAATGTTGTTGTAATATTATCTCCACCACTTTCAATTATGATTAAATCTAAATCACTATATTCTTTTTCCATTTGCTCTATTACAGACAAATTAATTGATGGATCTTCACGTACAGCTGTATGTGGGCATCCACCAGTGGCAAGACCAACAACTAAATTCTCTGGTAATAATCCCTGATTAGTTGCCAAATTTTGGCGCATTCTATCAGCATCTTCTTGGGATATAACATCATTTGAAATTATACTGATGCTGTAATTCATTTTTGCCAGAATTGGTACGATTCTTTCAATTAACATACTCTTTCCACATCCTACTGGTCCGCCAATTCCGATTCGTGGTATTCTTTTGTTCATGTCAATAAAACCAATTATGTAATAAACATCTTAGAAAATTTTTGTTCATGTGTAATTTGTATAACATCATATTCGGGTGCAAATTGCCACATATCATTCAATGATTTTGAAATGTATTTATCACAAGTTTCCGCAATAACAGGTTTTAATAAATGCAATATTTTTTGGCTTTGTAGATGTTCAATTATACCTAATCTGAGAGCTGCACCTACCATACTAACAGAAAATCCATAAAGAAAATGTAGTATTGCTTTTTGTTTTTTAATTCCTAATACGTTGGATGTAACACCTGTAACTACAGCATGTACACCTGGAGTTTGAGAATTTTTTATAGCATTATGATAACTGTCTAAAGCCTCATTAGTAACAAAAGAACTAATGCATTTCATCATTTGTGTTCCAGATCTGCATGAAGCTTCACGTAATTCCTTTACAAGTTTCATTGCGAATAATGATCTGTCACACATAATTATTTTTTCAATATCATTCAAGCTGGCAGAATCATAAGCATTTGAAAGTGCTACACAGTCAGAAGGGCCAATTTGCTGCACAATATTTGTCTGTATTAATTCACAAAGTGCATCCATTCCTGTTATCCTTTTTTCAGAAAATAATGTTTCCAGACCATTAGACATTGTATATAATCCAGTAGGAAAAAATGAATCAGAAATCTGCATCAAGCTTAAATCACTAAGATCAATGTTCATGTACATTCATACCCGTATGTGGAATAAAGCATTGCTCGTCTATTGATAAATTGATTTTATGAATTACTTCATGAAACAATCTTTCAAACAATTCCATTTCTGAATCATCATGGATTGGAAAGGAAATGGTTTCATTTCTGATTGAAATCGGTCTGTGTCTATTTCCGATAATATGACCAACTAAAAGAAACAAATCCTTACGATTTTCCTTAAATTTAACAGTTAGTGTTTTTTCCGGAAGTTGTTCTATTAGAATAGTTTCATTAGATCCTGAAATAACATCACCGTGTTGTAGTTTTGTACCAGGTTCGAGTACAAACCCGATATCAAACCCATCATCAGTTTTTTTTCTCAAACGTGTTTTTTCCATCTCAATTCTGGATAATAACAAACGTCTGAATTTTCCCTGCTCTTTTGAATCTTCAATTTTTTTTGCTAGTTGGTCATCTTTGTACATATTTCCTAGAATAGTGTTAACAATTAGCATGAGTTATGTGATAATGCTACGAAATTATATTTTTTCATCGTGATTTAAGCATAAATACCCCATAACAGAAATTTACACATGAATCTTACCCCAAGAGAGATTGATAAACTACACATTTCTGTGGCTGCCGAAGTTGCAAGAAAAAGGAAAGGAAGAGGTTTAAAACTAAATCATCCAGAGTCTGTTGCACTTATTGCTGATCATATTTTAGAAGGTGCGCGTGATGGAAAATCTGTTTCTGACTTAATGAGTTCTGGAAAAAATGTTTTAACAAGGAATGATGTTCTACCTGGTGTAACAGATATTATTCATACAATTCAAGTTGAAGCAACATTTGAGGATGGTACAAAATTGGTCACAGTGCATGACCCAATTGTGTGATAAAACATGTTAGCAAGATGGCGCTCTGAAACTCCACATGTTGGTGAGTACATACCAACAGATGAAAAGATCATTGCAAATAAAGGAAAAAAGACAATCAAACTTAAAGTTTCAAACACAGGAGATAGACCAATTCAAGTTGGCTCACATACACACTTCTCTGAAGTAAACAAAGCACTAGAATTTGACAGAGAAAAATCGCTAGGGTTTCATCTTAATGTTCCGTCTGGTACATCCGTTAGGTTTGAACCAGGAGAAGCAAAACATGTGGAGATTGTAGAATTTGGTGGCACTAAGACAATCTTTGGTTTTAATGGACTGGTAAATGGTGACTTAGAATCTAAAAAACAAGAAGCGATAAAAAATATCAATGAAAATAATTTCAAAAATATTTCAGAAAACATAGAGGATGAATCAAATTCGCTTGAGATTCCTCGTAATAGATATGTTGAATTATTTGGACCATCAGTCGGTGACAAAGTAAGATTAGCAGACACTGATCTGGTTATGGAGATTGAAAAGGACATGATCAAATATGGTGATGAATTAGTTTTTGGAGGAGGAAAAAGCGCAAGGGATGGTTTGGGTCAGGCTAGCGGTGTCTTACGGGAAGAATCTGCAGATTTGGTAATTACTAATGCTATGATAATTGACCCAGTACTAGGTATCATAAAGGCTGACATTGGAATAAAAGATGGTAAAATATTGTGCGTTGGGAATGCAGGTAACCCGAACGTTATGGATGATATTGATATTGTTGTTTCTTCAAATACTGAAATAATTTCAGGTGAGCATACAATTTGCACACCTGGGACAATTGATAGTCATATCCATTTTATCTCTCCTCAACAGGCAGTTGATGCCATCTGTAATGGTGTTACAACCATGATTGGAGGTGGTACTGGTCCTGCTGATGGTACTAATGCCACAACATGTACACCTGGAGAATGGAATATACATAAAATGATTGAGGCTGTAGAAGAATACCCATTAAACTTTGGATTTTTGTGTAAAGGTAATGATTCACGGGAAGAAGCATTACTAGAACAAATTAAAGCTGGTGCATGTGGCTTGAAACTTCATGAGGATTGGGGAACTACTCCTGCGACAATAAATTCTGCATTAAATGTTGCCGATAAAACTGATACGCAGGTTGCAATTCATACAGATACATTAAATGAGTGTGGTTACGTTGATGACACCATCAAGGCGATTGCTGGAAGAGTAATTCACACATATCATACAGAAGGTGCTGGTGGTGGACATGCTCCAGACATTATGAAAATAGCTGGGGAACCAAACATTCTGCCATCATCAACAAACCCTACAAGGCCATATACCGTGAATACACTTCAAGAACATCTTGATATGATGATGGTTTGTCACCACCTAAATCCATCAGTCCCAGAAGATGTATCTTTTGCAGAATCTAGAATACGCGCTGAAACAATTGCTGCCGAAGATGTCTTGCATGATATAGGCGCAATCAGTATGATGTCATCTGATAGTCAGGCTATGGGTAGAGTTGGTGAGGTTACTACTAGAAACTGGCAAACCGCTGATAAAATGAGAAAAATGAAGGGAAGTTTACCTGAAGAAACTGAAGAAAATGATAATCTTAGAATAAAACGTTACATTGCAAAAATCACGATAAACCCTGCCATAACCCATGGAATTTCTACCTATGTTGGTTCACTTGAGCCAGGTAAAATTGCTGATATTGTTGTCTGGACACCACAGTTCTTTGGAATTAAGCCAAAATTGATAATCAAAGGTGGATTTATTGCATATGCGCTTATGGGTGACCCAAATGCATCAATTCCAACAACAGAACCAGTTTACTATCGCCCAATGTTTGGTGCTCTTGGAAAGGCAAAACAAACAACATCAGTTACATTCACTTCACAACTTGCACTGGATAACAAACTGGATGAGAAACTAAAAATTCAGAAAAGGCTTGTTCCTGTAAAAAACTGTCGTAATATTGGAAAAAAAGACATGTTGTATAATGATAAAACACCAAAGATAGAAGTTGATCCAGAAACATATGAAGTTAAAGTTGATGGCGAAATAGCAACTGTAGATCCTGCTGAAAAATTATCACTTGCTAGGCTCTACAGCCTATATTAAGTACCAGCAATCAGTCGTCTATTACGTAGTGTGCGTCTTAATAACAAAAATCCTGCCGCAGTTGTAAACGACCCAAACAAAATATTTAGTAAATCCATTTCACCAGATGATGTACCAACAAGTGTGAATACCATTCCGAGAACCATCATTAAAGCACCCAAACCAGCAAACATCATCATTGAAATAGGCATTTTTCCAGGGGCTTCACCCTTATTTTTGTCAGGTAAAATACCACTGATGGCAGTTCTATAGCATACGCCACAAAAGTGTCTCTGTTTATCTCCCTGCCATGCTGATTTTAGAAAATAAAATTCTGTTCTGCACAAGTCGCAAGGATTCATGGGTATTGTTACTCTACCATTTTTTTCCCAGTTTTCACCAACTTTAACCATACATGGTTTACAGTAATAACCACCAATTTTCCACATTTTATTAAATCTGTATTTCTTAAAGCCCAAAGCCTCACCACAACCATTACACGAAGCCATGGTAAAAATCAGATAATCTACTTTATAATCTTACTAGTGATTAATTAGGCTGCTTTGCCGCCACGTGCTACTTTGGCGAATCCGTGTCTTGCCTCGTATATTGGCATACAGATGATGGTAAATGCTGCAATTGATACCCAGACGATTGCTATGCCTACCCACATTCCATAGAAGCCAAGGTCAAAGACATAGCCAGAGAAGAATAATGGTAATGGCCAAATTACTACACAAATTATAGTCAAAATACCGCCGCCCTTAACGCTAAACTTGAATGCCTTCTTTAGTGTCGCTTCATCCTGAGCGGCTTGGGCAATTTCTGCTTTAACTGCTTCAGTCATGTCGCCTTCAACAATTTTCATATGAGTGTTCATTTGTGACCAATCATATTTCTTGTTCTGAGCCAAACTGATTACAACACAGATTAAGCCAGATGATAAGATTGCTACAACGTTACCATATAACATTGGGAATGCACCACCAAGAGAAGCAATATCAACTACACCGTTAGCTTCTGATGCTGCAACGCTTGTCCAAGTGATTAATGCTAACATTACACCGATAAGTGCACCTGCAACTGCACCTGCACGAGAAGTTTTACTCCAAGTAATTGTTAACGCAATTGGAATAACAGCAGAGCCGATTAAAATTCCCATTGCTAAGTATACAAATCCTAAGCTCAATCCCATACCAAGTAGGATAACAGCTAGTGCACCCATACCAAGTCCAAACGCCACGATTACACTACGTGAAACTTTCAATAATTGTTTACCAGTTGCAGCTGGATTACCATATGTTCTGTACACATCATAAGTAATCAAAGAAGATACTGCGATTAATTCAGCAGATCCTGCTGATGTTACTGCCATGAATAACATAACTAAAACCATGATTGCACCGACTTCACCCATCATTACTGATGCTGCTGCTGGTACAGTTAGTCCGAGCTGCACCTGCTCTGGCGTAAGCGATACACCAAGCGCTACAGCAGTTAAGCCCATAGTTGTTGCTAGAGTAAATGGAATAGAGAACCAACACATTCCTCCTAGTAAGAAGCCTCTTACAGTGGAGCTTGGTTGTGCAGCGAT
>Ga0257111_1000143_pt1 | contig 28506 bp, 42 predicted proteins | sample LP_taG_6_FD_191567 | JGI IMG/M metagenome (GOLD analysis project Ga0257111, IMG submission 191567) | Marine microbial communities from Northeast Subartic Pacific Ocean, Canada - LP_J_2015_P26_500m | ecosystem: Environmental > Aquatic > Marine > Oceanic | place: Canada: Northeast Subartic Pacific...
ATGTTATTGTAGATGTTATTGTAGATGTTATTGTAGATGTTATTGTAGATGTTATTGTAGATGTTATTGTGGATAAATCTTGATTGCCTCTGGTGGACAAACACCCTCACATGCAAGACAAAAGATGCAGTCCGGCTCATTAATTTGTAGGGGTTTTTTTGTAGATCCTGCATTTCCTGGAAAGTCAAAGAATTCGTAAACAGCTACAGGACATGCATCAATGCAAGCTCCATCCCCAATACAAATATCAAAATCAACAGAACAGAATTCTCCCCAAACACCCATAACTTTGTTATCTGTTCCTACTCGTCCCCAAGTTTTAAGATCATTTCCAGTTTTAGTTTTGAATAATGCAGAAGGATCCATCTTGTCTTTGTATTCAATGTCAATTGGTCCCGGAACTGCAACCTCACCATCTCTCACTATTACTTGTTTTTTACCTTCAACAGCTGGCTTTGGCTTTTCTACTTTAGCTATTGGTTTTGCATCTGGTACAATTTGTGCTAGTGGTGTTAATTCCTGTAACCTTGCTAATGCTGCATTTTCAGATAAATTTTCAGTTTTCATAAGAGATTCGATCATCTTGTCAGAAAGTATAGTATTCAATAGCAATGTATCAATAATCATTTTTGCAAAATGATCAGCTTTCTTCCTATAGTTTTGCACCCACTGAGGAGCACCAAATTTTTCAACTGGATAAATCTGATAAATGGCATCAACAACTTCTCCCGCTACAATTTCAACAGTAACACTAAGCTCAATCTGTTCATATCCATCGGCATCAGGATCTGGTATGTTTTCTTCAATCCATCTATAAGTTGCGTATATCCTGTCAGCATACGAATCCATCTCAAACGTTTTTTTCATTCCATCCATGATTGATTTTATGTCAGCCGGATCATCAAGTTTTATTGGGATTCTATATAGACCGAGTTTGTATCCATGCATTGGATAGACTCCACGTTTAGCTGTAGGAGACTCCATTGTGTATATCCTATCCTTAAGAAGTAGTGACATACCCCCAAGAAGGGTAAAATCAGTTAAAAATCTTTGTTCGTGAATTCACTCATTTTTTGTTAAAAAATTAAATTTTTAAGAAGCATCATCAAAAGGGATCTGCTTGAAAATCAACAAAGTTGCAATAATTAGTAAAGTTGGGTCAAAAAAATCTGAAAGTGCTGCAGTAGAAGTAGCAAAAAAATTACTAAAATTAAAATCCCAAGTTTTCACCATTGCACCGATATATGTGAGAGGAGCAAAAAAAGTACATTCCTTAGAAGATTTGAAAAAAATAAAGATTGACCTTGCTATAACGTTAGGTGGTGATGGAACAACTTTACGAACATTTAGAAATCTTGAAAATGAAATACCACTTTTAGCAATCAATGTTGGTGGTAATAGAGGAATTTTATCAGAAATAACTTTAGGCGAAATTGATAAAGCACTACAACACATAAAGAAAAATGAAATTTGGATTGACAGAAGAACAAGAGTAGTAGCATCTTGTAATGATCAGACATTTCAGCCTGCATTAAATGAAATATATGTTATCAGAAAAAATTTAACAAAAACTGCAGAATTTGAAATAAAATTTCAAAATGATACAGTAAAACAAAAAATGGACGGTGTTATTATTTCAACGCCTAGTGGTTCTACGGGTCATTCTTTATCAATTGGAGGACCAGTACTTCATGAAAGTTTAGACGTATTGATAATAACACCAGTTGCTCCTGTTCACAGATTACCTTCAATCGTAGTTCCTGACGAAAAGGTTGAGATAACATGTTCACATGATTGTAATATAGTTATGGATGCTCAGGTAATCAAATCAGCTAGCTTTGGGGAACTAGTAACTATAAAAAAATTCAAAAAACAAGCTGTTTTTGTAAGATTAAAAAAGAAAGGTTTGAGACAGATGGGCAAACTTGGCTTTTAGGGTGCTGGATTCTAGTGCATTCTATGCGGGAATCCCATTTAGTTCAAATGAATCAAGTCATATCACACCTCTTGTATTTAATGAAATTCAACATATCAAAAAGGATCACGATGCTGTTCAGATTTTAATCGAGACAAAAAGATTAACAGTATCTGAACCTGAGCAACAATTTACAGTTATAGCAAATAATGCCGCAAAAAAATCGGGTGATTTTCCTAATCTTTCACGGGAAGATATTTCAACTATTGCATTAAGTCTTCAATTAAAGGCAGAACTTGTCACGGACGATTTTGCAGTTTCAAATGTTGCAAAAAATCTTAAGATAAAAGTCAGCCCTGTTATGACTGGTGGAATAAAGGAAATTATAACTTGGATATATTATTGCCCTGGTTGTAAAAGAAACTTTTCTAAAACTACGGAATGCCCAAATTGTGGAAATGCACTAAAAAGAAAACCACTAAAAAAATAATTCAAGAGTTATGAAGAGTTTTTTGACTGATTTTTTTCATGTGTTTGCTTTTGATTTGTAGCATTTTTTTTATTTTTTTTGCACGTGATTCTCCAAGACCACTAATTCTTGAAAGCTCGATGGATGAAGCACTAAATACCTTCAATGGTGTTCCAAATTTTTCTAACATACGTATAGCAATCTTTTCTCCCACACCAGGTAAGCTACATAACATAGAGAGTTGCTGCTTTTGTATATCATCTGATTTTCTTATTTTTTTAATGAATGGACCTCTAGCTGTATCTTTTCTAGAGCACATTGATACCAATAATTTAGCAGTATGAGACGTATTAGGTGTAGAAATTATCGGTATTTTAAAATCTATTGCGACTGATGAAACAGCACCATAAAATATGAATGGATTTTCTGTTAGCTTTTCAATTTCATTTGTGTCACCCTCAATTATTATTATAGGAAATTGAAAATTTTCCTTCATTCTATTACATTGATCAAATAAACGCCCATCAAAAACTGATGAGACTAAATCAGAAATACTTTTTCTTTCAACTATAGTTTCTGGTGCAACAATATAATCACCTATTGGTAGTGTTTTTATTTCTAAATTGATACCAATGCCCTTAAGAAGATTAGGTATCCCACTTTTTTTTTCTCGTTCATCCGCCACTATACGTAATTGACTTAGATTCACAAAATAACACTAGTATGGTCTGTTAATATTTTCTTGGTAGGTTTATGCTCGTGGATTTTGTTGTGTGTTTGTTGAAGATGGTTTTTTTATCATTTCTTGAATTTTTGTTTCTTGTTCCTTTAGACCAGTTTTCAATCTCTCCTCTTGCTTCGCTAAAAGTGAAGCTTTTGTTTTTGCTAATTCCTTTTTTTCTTCAAGTTCTTCAATAAGATCTTTTTTGTTTGATTTTATTAGTATGGTTCCAGCGTATTTGAAAACTGCATCGTTATCGTTTGCCTTATTTAGTTCTACCAATGCCTTTTCTGTTTCAAATTGCTCAGATTCTAATTGCTGTTTTTGTGACATAATCATCTGAAGGTTTTGTTGTGTTTGTTGAAGTTTTGCTAATTGCTCTTGCACCATAGGAGGAATTTGTTGGTTTTGTGACATAACACACTTACAGTTATAGATCGATTATATATTTAGTGATTCTATTGAATCATAGCTTGTCTGAATAAGGCGAATGCAAGAATTAAGGTTAGCACGCAAATGAGATAACTGGTTTGATTCAATCAATATCGTAATTTTGTCATTATAGAATATTTCTGTTTTTGTTGGATTTTCAGGATAAAATTTGTTATCTATATTGATTGAATCAAAAACTGCTTTTGTTTTTTTTCCCGCGTCTATCTCTACTTTGGCATTAAAGACTAATGTCATAAGCAGCACCCGCTATCTTACATCCACATTTTTTACAAGCCCATATTCCCACAGCCTGACGACCAAATTGAATAGAGGCACAATCAGGACATTTTCTCTTTGCCTTCAAGGTTTTATGAATCTGGGTAAACTGCTTTCTAGGTTTGATGCCATATCTTGCACCCAGACCTTTTAGTGATGTTCTTTTTTTTGCCAACTTATAGAGTGCTTTTCGTTGCTTGTTTTATAATTTCTCTGATTTTTGAGCCCGCTGAAATGGATAATTCGGAACATTTGACAAGTTGATCAAAGGTAAACCCAGCACTGCCACCCTTTTGAAGTGCAACAATATTTCCGTCAGAGTTAGTTGTTACTGTTATTCGCGCATCTAAACATTCCCATTCATCAAGATTTGGATCAACTATGATAAATTCGCCAATTCGACCCATTGTAATTGATACTGGGATAGTAGTAATTGGTGCATCCGATACTTCACCTTCAACCATGACTGGTTTATCATCTTTCATCTCCCATTTTGGTATCTTCGATGTCATAATTGCAGCAACAGAAGAATATGAACAAGCATCAAACAGGTTACCATCATGGTCAGTTACCACATTATCAGCGAACACACCAATCACAGATTTATCTTTCTCTAAAACCATCTGAGACAGATCAACCATTCCGCTTTCACGAATTCCTCTATCAACTACTCTTGCAAGTTCTATCACAGCAGGTTGTGGAGGACCGGTTTCTGCACTTGGATGAGCTAATGGAAGAATTTCTGCTGTACACATAAAGATCCCCTTGTCACCCATATCAGGAAAAGGTCTATCTGGTTGAACTTTTACGCCTGATACAACCTCAGTGTCACCCAATCTAACTCGTGCAGAACCATTAGCATTTGGTACAACACCAACATCAATAGATAAAGGTCTTATTTCATCTAAAGCACGGCCGTCAATTCTTTTTCCTTCTTGGAGTAAGTCTAGAATTTTAGATCTTTTTAGTTTATCAATAATTGATAGTTGCACCATTAGTTATTATCACCAGATGAAAAATATTTTTCACGTAACGAATTTTTTTGTATTTCATAGACTTGCTTACAACCCTCTATACCAATTTCAATGCATTTTTTGAACTCATCAGGAGTAAGAACACCATCTAATTGTAACAAAGTAATTTGACCAAGATTTGGCATGTAGCCAATTGGCATATCTGCTTGCCCCGCCTGATCTTCTTCATTGTTAACATCAAGTATCAAAGTATCAGCGGCTTTACCTGAAGCACATGCACAAACTAAATCTCTCATTGGAATTCCAGCATCAGCTAATGCAACAGATGCAGCATCTAATGCAGCACATCTTGTTCCACCATCAGCCTGTAATACTTCAAGAAAAACATCAACGGCAGTCCTAGGAAATTGTTCAAGCATTACAGCCGGCTCTAACGCTTCTTTGATAACTTTACTGATCTCTATTTCTCGTCGTGACGGAGCCGGTTTTTTTCTTTCAGTAACAGAAAAAGGCTCCATGTGATATCTAACTCTTAAAATTCCAGTATCGGGATTTGACATGTGTTTTGGATGAACATCTCTTGGACCAAAAACTCCAGCGAGTATCTTGTTTCCACCAAATTCAATATATGCAGATCCGTCAGCGTTTTTTAAAACTCCCGTTTTTATAGTAACCTTTCTTGTTTCATTTACTTTACGTCCATCAGAACGAATTCCATTTTCGTCAAGTAATACTACATTAGCTTCTCTTCCGCCCATTAATTATACACCATCAGATTCTAACATTTTTTTCATTTTTTCTGTCAAATTAGCAAGATGTGCCTGCTCTTCAACCATTCGAATTGCTGCAACTGCCTTTAATAATCCATTTGTTTCATCAGAAGAAACTACAATTAACCCATTTTGACCTATAGTAATAGTTGCATTAGTAGATGCTTCTATTGTTTGGATCATAGAACCATGTTTCCCAATTAGACGTGGAATTTTTGTAGGAGATATTTTAACTAATTCACCGGAGTCAATCTTTCCCAAGTTGTGACCTGAGATAGATAATAGCGGCTCACGTGTTCTATCAGAATTAGCAACTCTCGCTAATATAAGATCAGATTTACCAAGACTTGCTTTCATTTCATCTAATGTGGCATTAGAACCTCTACCAAACACATCCTTTGCCAATAGCATTCCTTCATAACATGAATTAATATCCGCAAACCAAGAATTGCCGTGAATGTATTTAATCATCCCTATTACCAGATCATCAACTTTTGGCAAATATACTCCTGATAATGGAATTACCCTAACACTGTCATAAGAAACATCAGAGAGTCCAATAGCAGAAGATAAGATTCGTTTTCCCTCTAATACAACGTTTCCATGTAATCGAAGTGGTGCAGTTGTAATAACATCACCCGGAAGTACATAACGTTTTTTTGATTCTGAATTTTTCAATTTTTTCCATCCAAAATATTTTGAATTTTTTGTTCAAGATTAGTATTATGCAGTGCTTTATTCATCATTTTAATGGATTCAACAGCTTTTTTTAAGCCAGTGGAATCATCACATTTCAAAACAATTAACCCATTTTGACCTATAGTAATAGTTGCATTAGTAGATGCTTCTATTGTTTGGATCATAGAACCATGTTTCCCAATTAGCAGTGGAGCTTTTGCAGGAGATATTTTAACTAATTCACCGGAGTCAATCTTTCCCAAGTTCTGACCTGAGATAGATAATAGCGGTCCTCTTGAACCACCTGCTTTAATAATTCTTGTAGAAATGATATCACCAACAGAAAGTTTTAGTGAAAGATCATCCTTGGAAGATGAATAGTCTCTACCAAAAATATCAGATGCTGGAAGCATGCCTGTATAGTAAGAATTTATGTCAATATCCCATGATAATGCATTGTGCGATATAACTTTGCCAATAATTAAATCATCAATTTTAGGAGTATAAAGTCCAGTTAAAGGAATAACATTGACTCGGTTATCTTCTATTTCGTAAAATCCAATTGCAGTAGACATAATTTTATCACCATCAAGTATGGCATTTTGTTCTGGTACATATGAACCAGTGATAATAACATCACCGGGTGTAACAAATTGATTTTGAGTCATTTTATCATCTCAACAAATGCAGTACCTTTAGTTATAGCACCCAATCTATCTATCACATTTGGTCTTGCTGCAGCAGGTATTTCTAGTATAGCTTTCAAAGATCCATTTGATTGCCATTCTTCTTTTTTCAACACACCTGTTGATTTTAAGACAGAATAAGACTGTGCCACATATTGAGCTGGGACAGAAATTTCTAACAAAAGATTTTCTGATTTTAATGGAATGATTGAACGTAATTCCTCAACAATATCTTTAACTTGTTCTTCAACGCTTTTGAATGGATCAATACTAATACGAGCATCTATCAAAGCTTGCTCTATTCTTGTTGGTGGGTGTGGTAAATGAGAACGTGGATCAACAAACGTTTTTGCGATAAATACTATTACTTGTTTACGTTTTTCTGTAGTCATTTTTCTACGTTGATCAGTAGTTAGATTAAGGTCTCCTTTCTGCAATATTTTTTCAGCAATAATTAATGCATCTTCGGTTTTGAAGGCTTTTTGTAATTTTTCAGATGAAGCCCTAGTTCCTTGGCTTGAATCAGAATAGATTTCATCAGATACCAGAATAGGTGCAATATCTTTTATTTTTCCGAGTTTGTAGTCAAGAGCTGGATCAGGTTTGACCAAAATCTCGAATTTGTCGCCTTCAAACGTGTATTTTACCACAGTTAACTTATCAGTCATATTGATAACAATTTATGCCTAGTTACTTATCTATAGTTTACACTAGCTAGATTTTTATTTGGATTTTTTGATTTTATAACAAGATTTGTCTTCTATCCAAGTTATTAACACCAATACCAAAAAAATTTCCATTAAACTTAAGGGTGTTTCATTAGAATATGCAAATGCACTAAGAAGAATTTGTCTAAATGGCGTTCCTGTTTTTGCTATAGACACTGTAGACATAATAGAGAATACATCTGTTATGGCTGACGAGGATCTTGCTCACAGACTTGGTATGATCCCACTCAAAACAGAACTTTCAAAATTTAACGACCCAGATTCCAGAGTTATGTTCATCCTTGATTCTGGTGATATAGAAACAACGAAAATAGTCACTACTGCTGATCTTTCATCAAAGGATGATGTAGTAAAGCCAGTTTCTGATAAAATACCTATTGCAGCTTTAGCACCTGGCCAACGAATTAAATTTGAAGCATATGCTAAGCTTGGTCGAGGAACTGAGCATGCTAAATGGAATTCAGCTAATATCTCAGTATTGACAAATACTGAGAAGAATGATGAACATGTTTTGACTGTGGAAACCACTGGTGCACTTCAACCTGAGGAGATCATTCTAACTGGTATTGATGAACTTGGTAAACGGTTGGATGAATTCAAAGAAAAACTTGGTAACTTAAACGAAAAATAATCATACTGTTATATTTGGGTTACAGACGGAATTAGTTTAATGATAAACCAAGTAGTATTACATTTAGCCAAGGAGCTTAAGCAGGCCTCAAAGGCGAACGATGCTCCAATTTGGGCAAAACTTGCAAAACTTGCTCTAAAATCATCATCAAAACGAGTTGTAAATTTAACAAAAATAGATAAAATTACAAAAAATGATGATGTTCTTTTTGTCCCTGGTAAAGTACTTGGAACTGGAAATATGTCCCATAAAATTACTTTATGCTCATTTTCTATATCTACAACAGCTGCTAAAAAAATAATTAAATCTGGAGGAAGTATACTAAAAACCTCTGATATGATTCAAAAATACCCAACAGGAAAAAATGTGATGTTAATTGGTTAAACAACAAGAAAAAGCTGTAACAAAAGCTAAACCTGTAACAAAAGCTAAACCTGTAACAAAAGCTAAACCTGTAACAAAAGCTAAACCTGTAACAAAAGCTAAACCTGTAACAAAAGCTAAACCTGTAACAAAAGGTAGTGCACCAATTGTTGTAGATGGAACAGACCATATTGCGGGAAGACTTTCTTCTAATGTTGCAAAATTATTACTTGATGGAAATAGGGTCTCAATTATAAATTCTGAAAGAATAATGATCAGTGGACAAAAAAGTACTGTTGTTGGAGAATACAAACAATTTCTTAAAATATCAAGTATTTTACACCCAAAACATGGTCCATTCCACCCTCGTAAACCAGATACGATTATCAGTAGAATGATACGTGGTATGTTACCAAGGAAAAAACCATCTGGTATTAACGCTCTTAAAAGATTAAGAGCTTATGTTGGATCTCCAAAAGAATTAAAATCGTTCAAAAAAGTTCAGTTTGAAAAAGCAATAATTAGAAAATCAAGTTCGTATTATATCAGCATGGGTGAACTTGGCAGAAATGTAGGTTGGAATTAATGGCTAGAACTGAGATTTATTTTGCTACAAGAAAAAGTGCTAAAGCTCACGTACACATTACTAAAGGAGATGGTAAAATTAGAATAAACAATATACCGATTGAAATGTTTGAACCAAAAGTTGCTCAAGAAGTAATTTTAATTCCTATTGAAATTTCTGAAGATTTGAGAAACAAAGTGAATATTTCAGTCAGAGTTAGTGGTGGTGGTTTTATGGGTCAAGCATATGCAGCAGCTACAGGTATAACACGTGCACTGATAGGCTGGACAAAAAGCAAAAAGGATGTTAGGGAACATCCATTTACAAAAACTCAAAGAAACGATCTTAAAGTGAAGATTGATGAGTTTGATAGATACCTCATAAAAGGTGATGCTAGAAGAAAAGAACCAAAGAAATTTGGTGGTCCAGGTGCTAGAAGGAGAAAACAGAAATCATATCGTTAGAATATCAAAGTTGTAAGTTATAATCCAAATAATGTAGTATCAGAGGTAAGAAATAACGGTTTTTTTACAGTTGGCTTAAAATCTTCTCCGTATTGTTCAAAAGGAAGATCACCAAAAAAATGCTTTTGCCAAACCTCATGAACATCTTCGATGAATCTTTTATATCCAGATTTTCGTAACAGTTCATGTAAAATTTCATGTGAAACAACTGTACAATTTTTTTCAGCTAAAAACAATGTATCATCTTGGTTTTTTGGCTTTTCCCATCTCATCATACCAAAGTTTTCTGCATGATAGCCTTCACAAGTACAATCAGTCCATAATGGTCTAAAATGGCACAGGTAAAAATGATAAATATCGTTTCCACGTTCTCTATGATCCTTTAGTAATTCATGAGTGTCTAATCTTTGGAGTATAATTCTTGGTTTAGTAATCATTTCGTCACATTTAATGTCAAAATCTAAAGAAAATTTTGTTTTTATCCAAATTTTAAAAAATTCAGCCATCTTTTTGACATACTCAAATTCTGTGTTTCGTTGCCCCAATTCTTTTTCTTTTATTACAAAAATAAAGTGTAATAACATATCAGTTAAAAAACAATACTAATTTTGATCATCAATACCCATCAGTGTGAGTGTTGAACGAATCTTTTCAATTTTTCGTATCTTCCAAGTAATAGTCTCACGAAGTACCTCTACTGTTGAAGATTCAATTTTTGCTAATATATCATAAGCACCAAATGTTCCATGACATTCTTTAACACCATCAATACTCTTCAATTGTTGTATGATTGCTTCTTCTGAACCTAACTCACAGTTTATCAACACATAAGCAGTTGCCATATAATTACTACCAAGTCGATATATATCAATTAAACTATAATTATCATTATTTTACTTGAGACATTTTGCTAATTTTATCCCAGATGTTTTTTGGTACAGGCATTACTGATAACCTTGAAATCCTTAACAATTCCCAATTTTTGAATGATTTTTCTTTTTTCATTTGTTCTAATGAAACAGGTTTTTGGAATTTTTTTTTGAATTTCACGTTAACTACAATAAACCGATCATTATCCTCTTCAGGATTAGGATAGGGATTAGTAATTATAGACATAATGCCAACAGCTTGCCGTTCATCTCCAGTATGATAATAAATTATTTGATCATCTTTTTTCATATTTCTCATATGCTTAAGAGCTAGATTATTGTGAACGCCGTCCCAAACTGTAGTTTTTTCCTTTTGTAAAGTTGTGAAATTATATCCTCTTGGTCCACTAGGTTCTTGTTTTGCAAGCCAATAATTTGTCATGTATTTACTCAGTGAATATGTGGGTAGTTTTTTTTATAAAGTAAATGTTCCCCGGTACTGACTCAAAGAGATTCATTGGTATTAGCCATACCCTCCTCCAGATCTTTTACCGGGGTGCCCCATAGTTGTTACACACCTGGGTGAACTATCAAATCATCAGGATCAATACGATCATCATCATCATAGTCCGTCTGTGTGCATGCTCTTAGGGCTTTTTTTTATGTATTAATCAAATATTAATCCGTTTAGTTTTATTTCAAAGGCAACAACCCTTGTTCTTATCCTGAAATTTTCAAGAATCTTAGAATCTAACTCGCCTATATAACCAACAGCCTTTTTATTAACAATAATTTCGGCAACTCTGCCCTGAGAGAAAAGTGCATGTTTTGACAAAGTCCTCGTTTCACATTTAATATTAAATCCAGTTCGTAAAAGTGATTGCAAGATTGCCTTCATTTCTGAAAAGTTTGTTTTTTCTGAAGCGATAACACATGCAAGGTTTGTTATTTCCTTGATTGGAGAACCTTTTGAAAAAACTACTCCCGACTCGAAAAATTTTTGTGGGTATGTTTCATGTATATTTTTTGATAGGTTCTCTAATAGTCCAGGTAGAATTGAATCTCTTAGAATTGTGTGCTCCTGACTTTTTGAACTGGTGACAGAAATTATTTCTGACGAATCTCTATTTGTCATTTCGTATAAAATTTGCTGGCTTGTTAATGTAGAATTTAGAGTTTCCATAAAACTAAAACCAGTCATTAATCTACTAATTGAATCTAATTTCTCAGATGTCGGATTTTTCTCACCAATATGTACAGATGCAGACCATGCCGGCTTTAGGTTATCAATTCCATAACCCAATGCAATCTCTTCAACAATGTCCATTCCTCCAAAAATATCAAACCTGTATCTTGGGATTGTACACTGTATTTTTTTACCCTTCATTATTGCATCAAGCCTACATTTTTTAAGACATGACACCAACATTGAGCCGGAGATATTCAGTCCAAGAATTTTATTCACGGGGTCGGCGTCAAATACAATGGATCTTGTAGCAAAGTTTGGTGTCGAATTTTTCGACCCAGAAACTTTCAGTTGTGAAAATTGAAATCCAGCTCCCTGCAGTATTACAACAACAACGGACAACATGTCCTCAGCTGACTGTTTGTCTATGCCAGTAACTTCGACCAGTAGGTTCTTGGTCTTTGTTGTAACAGTTGTTAACGCGGCATTAATGATTGGTGGAAATGATATTGTCTGCCCTTTTGCGTCAGTAATTAGAGGAACCTTGGTAGATTGTCCAAGTATTGATCCATAATCCCTTCCAACTTCTGAATTCTGAAGAATTTCTGATATTGAGCTTTTATTTGTAGAGTTTAATGGAACAAACCTATGGTCACGAGAAGTTGTTGTGTACTTGAGCGGAAATGATATTCTGTCTATGTCATGAATCCCAATTGATGATTTTTTGCGTTTCCTGCCTAATCCAAGATGCAAGTCCTCCTGCATGTTGATAAGCTGCTTAACTGATTCGTTGTCAAGTGTTCCATTTCTTGCAATTATTCCGGTAACAAACGGTCTAATCCTGCTAGTTGAACTCTCAACCTTGATTTCATAATTTCCTTGCTTTCTTATGTTCAATCGTAGCATTCCCTTGCTTATTCCCAAGATGCCTTGTAGTCCTAGTGCAATGCCAAAGTCAGTAGAGTAGTCTGGTCTGTTGGGACTGTACTCAACTCTTACAATGTTACGCCCCAACGATTCTATATCAAGACCAAGAAATGGCAAGCTGTCAAGTATTTGCTTCTTGTTCGCCTTTTTTCCTACAAGTGTTTGAAGTCTGCTAAGATTAAGCTCAACTACTGGCATTTTGAAGCTGTCCTCAACCAACTCAGATTGTTATTGTAAAATTCCCTTACGTCGTCTAATCCAAATTTTAACATGGCAATCCTTTCAATGCCACCACCCCAAGCTAGAACGGGTTTTGTAATTCCCAATGATTTTGTAACTTCCGGTCTAAATATTCCCATACCAAAGAGCTCAATCCATTTTCCCAGTTTTTCATTGTAAACCATAGATTGTAGAGAGGGTTCAGTGTAAGGAAAGAATGTGGGCCAAAACTTTACTTTGGTAAGACCAATCTTGCGATAAAATTCCTTTTGTATTCCCATCAGATCTCGTAGCGTTATGTGCTTTCCAACAACAATACCTTCAACTTGATTGAATTCAGCTAAATGCTTGAAACTCAATTTTTCATTGCGGAAAACTCGTCCTAATGAAAATATCCTAGCCTCATCTGGTTTTTTGTCTGCGAGATGTTTTATGGTTACACAAGTGGTATGTGTTCGCAGGACCATTTTTCTTGCTTCCTGTATGTCCCAATAGTATCTCCAACCTTTTTTGTGTGCATTTGATACATTCTTAATTTGAGTTGGTGTTGCAAGTTGTTTTGCATTAAGATCTTTAAGATAAAATGTGTCTTGTAGTTCTCTTGCTGGGTGGTCCTGTGGTGTAAATAGCGCATCAAAGTTCCAGAAACTTGATTGGGACAAATTTCCATTAATTTCCGTAAATCCCAAATGGACAAAAATTTCCCTGATTTCATTTATTGTGTCCTTTAGTGGATGTATCCTTGCGGCATGTACATGAGGTACGTCAGCCTCAACATCTATTGCATCACTATCTAATTTTTCAAGATCAATATTTTTAGCAGTTTCAAAAAGAGAAACTGTTTTTGTTTTTTCCTCGTGTTCAATGATAAAGTCTGGTCTTTCCATCAGGGAGTTGATTACAGGAAGCTTGTGTGATGAGCGGATGGTGTGATCTGGCTCAGCCCAAATATCTGAGATTGCATGTTCCTCAGGATTCGTTACAGGATTAAGATTTCCCTTTAGTGAAATCTTTGATCCAGTATCTGTTTTTTCTATGTTAATCCAGTCATTCTTTTTTGCATATCCAATCGCTGCGTTAAAGTCAGGTCCCTGCAAACTGCTTCGTATCTCATCAAATGTTTTTGGACCGTCCTGAACAAGTCTTACAAGTCTTCGTTCAGGCAAACCGTTCTTCAAGGCATCGGAGCTATTTTTCCCAAGAGTCCAGGAAAAGAGAATGTTTTCAGTTACATCTGCAAGGTTTTTCTGGCGAAGCCATTCTACTCCACGCCTAATTTGATCCATTGATAATTTGGTTTCCTGAGCCAGTTGCTCCTCGGTTAAATTTGGAGTTGACTGCAAAAGCTTGATAATTTGTTTTTCAATATCATGCAGAACATGGGACAATAGTTCATCATTCCAAAAAGAGTTAATTAAATTAGCTAGGACAATTGTTGCAGTTTTTTTGATTAGAAAGTGGTGAAAATAGTGGAATAAGACTTTTTAACACAAAATCAAAGTCAATCTTGAATGCCAGCGGATGATTTTGTTGTTACACCTTGGAATGTTGAGGGTGATATTGACTATGACAAACTGATCAAAAGATTTGGAACACAAAAAATTACTCCAGGACTCATATCAAAAATTGAAAAATTCACCAATGAATCACATTTCATGCTAAGAAGGGGAATTTTTTTCTCCCATAGAGATTTGAATAGGCTATTAGATGATTACGAAAAAGGTAAGCAATTCTTTCTCTATACTGGTAGAGGTCCTTCTGGTCATACACACATAGGTCATTTGGTTCCATGGGTTTTTGCTAAATGGCTTCAAGACAAGTTTGGAGCAAAGATGTATTTTCAACTGACAGATGACGAAAAATTTTGGGCAAAACAGGATATGACTTTAGAAAAAACATCTAATTTTGCACTTGAAAATGCTCTTGATTTTATAGCATTGGGTTTCAAACCTGAAAATACTAAAATTATAATTGATACAAAAAACATAAAGACATTATATCCCATTGCTGCAGAGGTTGCAAAAAAGATTAATTTTTCAAACACAAAGGCAGTCTTTGGATTTCAAAATGATACTAATATTGGGATGATATTTTATACTTCATTACAATCTGCCCCGTGCTTTATAGAAGACATGCCTGTTTTGATTCCATTTGGAGTAGACCAAGATCCACACTTTCGAATTACAAGAGATGTGGCACCAAAAATCAACAAACCAAAACCAGCACTGATTCATAATATTATGATGCCAGCACTAGGTGGACCTAAAGGAAAAATGTCTGCATCTAATGAAAATGAAACAATTTACACTATAGACTCACCTGAAACTGTAAAAAAGAAGATTAACAAATATGCATTTTCTGGCGGTCAGCCAGATATTGAAGAGCATAGAAAAAAAGGTGGAAATCCTGATATCGATGTTTCATATCAATATCTTCGAATCTTTTTTGAACCAGACGATAAAAAACTCAAACAGATATACGATGATTACAAATCTGGAAAGATGTTAACTGGTGAGCTTAAGGAAATTCTAATTCAAAAAATTAATGCATTTTTAAAATCTCATCAGGAAAAACGTGAATCGGCAAAAAACCAACTCGATAAATTTCTATATAAGGAATGAGACGACAAACAATTTTCTGCCAAGATAAGTATGAAGCTCAAAAACTTGTTGGTTTAATTTTTGTTAAGGAATCTATGGAAACTTGTATTACTGAAATTTTGAATGTGATTGAAAATGAGATTGTTCTATCGGTGAAAGATAAATCAGCTCATAGTGTTATTTTGAAGGATGATAATGAAGTAATAAATTTTGTTGACTTCATCCAATCAGTACTTGAAAAAAAACATAGAATAATAGATATACAAATCATAGATCATGTTGTGAAAATCACAAAAGAGTGATCTACACTAGTGATTTATCCATTTCAGAACTCATAATTTCCTGAACTTTTAAAAAATAAAGGCCTGTTGTATATGGCATTTTTTCCAAATTGTAGTCAACCACTTGCATAAAGTAACGAACTGCCCTTTTTGAAATATCGATCTTAAATTTTAAGGGAAGAAGTGGATCAGAACTTACATTGATTTTATCTTGTAGCCAAGGTGGAGCAACCTCTTTTGTTTCATTAACGATTTTTTTGAACCAAAAATCTATGTTTTCCGGCTCTAAACCTTGTTTTAGATTAACAACATCATCACCAATTACATTTAACATTTTGCTGGTTACACCCATGCATATTTCTATGGATTTTCTGTTTTATCCCAATTACTCAAAGATTAGCAAGTTTGTTGTCAATTCAGATTCCCACTAGAATCAATTTCAGAATTCTTTATTCTGGTAGTTGAAATAACATTCCCATCCTTGGCCAAAGCCATAGGCACAACTACAATTTCTACTGGTGGAAGATTTCCTTTTGATCTTAACTCATTAAGAAGTATTCCTTTGTTGCTAGTCTCTTTACTTACTACCAAAGCTTGTACAAAATCCTCAAGTACTGCAGGTCCAAAATCATTTTCCAGTTTGCTTATCTCATATGTAGACTTCGGGAAGTTTTTTTCAATTACGGATTTTAAAGATTCAAATCTTTGATCGTAATTCTTAAGTAAATTTTTTCCTTTTTTTGTAGCCAATTTGTCACTGGTAAGACCTATTATTGTTTTATTGGAAATTGAAAATGCCTTATTTAACAATTTCATATGACCGTCATGAATTATATCAAAAGTACCACCTAAGGCAACAATATCATATTTTTGCATAATACTCGATAACTAATTGAAAATAAAATCATATCTTATAATATTAATCAAGAAAATAGAATTAAAGGGAAAAATATGTTACTTACCAGATCTTCTTGCGGTAATAGCAAGCCAGTAAACAAGTCCAGGTGCCAAACCAACAACAAGTGGTATGAAAACACCAAACATACTTACATAATCCGTCATACTAAAAATGCCTAACAATTCATATTTAAATCGTTCTCAAATTTCCAGCCTAGATGCGATCGATTAAGCGATTCTTGTTAGTACTAATATATGAAAAAGTATGGACTGAAGGGGATTTGAACCCCTGACCCCTCGCGTGCAAGGCGAGTATTCTACCAGTCTGAACTATCAGCCCTCTCCTGAATGGCTGTCGTGTTGATTTTAATTGTTGTCTTTAATTTGGTAAGAATTTTATTTGATTTATCATGAGTTTCTTTTATGGTACTTTTAGAATCCAAAGTTTCGATAAAAACAGGTGATAATGCACCTGATTTTGAACTTATTGGAACAGATGACCGGAAACATTCGTTGGATGATTATAAAGATTACAAGGGTTTGCTTATAATTTTCATGTGCAATCACTGTCCTTATGTTAAGGCGAAAATAGAAGCTATAAAAGAAGTTCACGAAAAATTCAAAGATACTATTGCCCTAGTTGGCATTAATAGTAATGATTCTATCAAATATCCTGATGATAGTTTTGAAAGCATGAAGAAAATTGTGCGAGAAAAAGGGCTCAAGTTTGATTATCTTGTAGATGAAGATCAAGAAACTGCGAAAAAATATGGTGCAGTTTGTACACCTGATCCATTCCTTTTTGATCAAAACAGAAAATTGATTTTTCATGGCAGAATTGATGATGCCATGAATCCAGATGCTGTAGTTACTAAAAAAACCATGATCAATAATATTCAGAAGTTTCTAATTGGAGATAAAATCGAAAAAGATTTTGACCCATCCATTGGATGTTCAATCAAGTGGAAATTACAGCAAACTTAAATCACGTAATCGAAGAAAATTTTGTAGGGCTCGTAGCTCAGCTTGGCTGGAGCGTTCGACTGATAATCGAAAGGTCGTGAGTTCGAATCTCACCGGGCCCATAATATTTGTAAATTTATGACATTCTTACAGTATTTTCGTAATTTACAAAATTTGTATTTAACCTATTTCCCAAAGATCAAATAATTCTGTACTTTTTGTGACCTTTTAGTGACTCGTAGTTAGAAAACAATTATTCGAAATTATGAAATCTGACTCAACAAACTCAACAGATTTACCCGCAGGAACCAAGACCATTTGTAAAATGGGCAGGAGGAAAAAGACAACTACTCTCTGAATTGGAAAACAATTATCCAGAAAAATTTGGTACTTATTTTGAACCGTTTCTTGGAGGTGGGGCTGTAATGTTTAATTTATTATCAAAGCATCCAAATATGAAATGTCATGTATCTGATCTTAACTCTGATTTGATTTTGGCATATTTGGCAATAAGGGATAAAGTGACTGAAGTAATAGAATCTCTGGAAAACCATTCCAAAAAATATCAAAAAAATAAAAAACAATATTACTATCATGTCAGAGAATCAGAACCTACCTCTCAAATTGAAAAAGTGTCAAGATTGATTTTTCTAAATAAAACTTGCTTTAATGGACTTTACCGTGTAAATAGTAAAGGAAAATTTAACGTCCCACTAGGTAGGTATACAAACCCAAATATTGTCAATGAAAAAAATTTGCTTGTAGTTAGTAAAATCTTACAATCCTCAAATTTAGAATTTTTCTGCAGAGATTTTGAGCAGAGTTTACATGACATCAAAAAAGGTGATTTTGTATATTTTGATCCTCCATATCAACCTCTTAGTAATACTGCAAATTTTACAAGTTATACAAGCAAAAACTTCACTGATGATGATCTTGCTAGACTTGCAAATTTGGCAAACAGATTAAACACAAGAGGTTGTAAAGTCATGCTGTCAAATTCGAAGTCTAAAAAAGTTAAAAGATTATTTTCTTCCTCAAACTGGAGTATAAAGGAAGTTCAAGTAAATAGGGCGATCAGTTCAAACTCTAACACTAGAACTGGTCATTCTGAAATTATAGTTAAAAATTACTAAAGCTCCGAGTGGGATCTGAACCCACGACCTTTACATTACCAATGTAACGCTCTACCAGGCTGAGCTATCGGAGCATGAAAACTTGCATGACTGGAATCCTTATAATTCTTGACTGGATCTTGACCAAACATCAAACGTTAAATTTCTAGTAAATATTTGCAAATATAGTGCAGGAGTAGTCAAGCCTGGCCAAAGAAAGCATTATGCTTTTGGACACGCGGGACTTAAGATCATAAAAATGGGTGATCCCGTCTCTCAGGAGTTCGTGAGTTCGAATCTCACCTCCTGCACTTTTTATTTTGGATTTTTAATTCCTTTTGAATTTAGAATTTCGTAAACATCTGGAAGTGCAAAAATATATCCAACATGGACACAGCCCTTTTCTTCACATAGCATACAGTAAAGTTCACCGTGCTGAATTACAACCTCAGCAATTCTATTTTTGATATTGTCTTTAAGAATAATTCTGTCGGAGTCGATTGAAATCTTTTCCAGTTTAGGTGCATATCGTGCAAAAGTTTTGTCCTTTTTCATTACATCTTCCAATAGGTATGTAACATATCCAGCAAAACTATTGACACCTTTCATAGTCAACATGTTTTTGTTTTTCAGATATGTTTGATTAAATTTATCATATACAGTCTCAGAAATTGTTATAGTTTTGAATCCTGGTTTTGGCATATTAAGTACCTTACCGTATATTAAAGTACTAAACTATATAATCTTTTTTGTTTGTTTTTTGTTAGCTACTTGGACTAGTCTTTATACCAGTCAAACACAATTAATCATATATGGTAAAAGGATATCAGATAAATGATATCAAAGGAAAGCTGATAGGTCTTCTTCGCAATTCTAAAACAGGCCTTTCAGGTATTGAAATTTCTGAAAGATTAAAGATAAACCGACTTACTATGACTAAATATTTGAAAGTTTTTGCTGCAGAAGGTTTACTAAAACAGAGAAGCATTGGAAATGTCAATTTATGGTTTATAGAAGATGGTATGGAACAGTATAATTTTCCAGAAGATTTTTTTAAAATTAAAATAAAATATTTTGAATATCTAACTAGAAGAAAAGAAAATCTTGTATACAATCTAGTTAGAAATTGTTTTCACTCTGTGGATCAACCTATGAAAATCATCACAGAGATAATTATTCCAGGCATTGAATCGCTATATGATATTTTTAACCAAGGCAAAATTGGGAAATCAGAACTTAATTTACTTGAAAAAATAATATCAAATTCTTTACAAATCATTAATCTTGAAAGTGTGGAAAGTGATCCAAAAAAGAAAATAATAGTAATCTCTGCTGATTATCAAAGTACTTTACTCTCAGAAGCTGCGTCTACATCATTCCATACAGAAGGCTGGCAAGTTTATTCCCTTGGTGATATGTCTAGTGCAATTGATGTTTTGTTTGACCTTGATTTACAAAAATTTCTGTCAAAGATCTGGAAACCAAGAATGGAGGAAATGATGATAGTAGTATTCTCATCAACGGAAGAAGGTTTAAAATTCTTCGCAGAATCTGTAAATACTATAGAGAGTAAATTTCGCAGAAACCTTCATCTCGCACTATGTGGTAAAGTAGAAAAAAATACTAAGATTAAGGCTGATTTGTTAACCCAGGACATTGAAACTGTATTGCAATGGTCTAAAACAACATTTGAAAGTTCAGCAGATTAAACACTCTCTTTTTTTACATATTGTGATATTCATCCCCATGATTAAGATTGGAAATGGTATAATTTCAGAATGACCAATTTCATATCATGTAAGGCACAGCCTAATAACGTTCAAGAAAAGGAAAAGAGTTGGGAATTTTTTAGTCCCACTTTGACCAAGCGGCCATCCATCTATACGTCCAAGTGTTAAGCTTACAGCCCAATGCTGCAAACGTTACCGACAGGACAGATCCAGCTCCCGCACCCAGAGCTACTGGGCTATTGTAGAACTTACCCACCTGCGGTTCTATCGGTGTCATATATGGTGGCAATGTTGGTCTCGGATACTTGAATGCAGTTTCTAGCGGATCGGCAATCATCATCAACTGAACCATGTTGAATAATGGCATCGACATTCCAACTAAAACTCCACCAAAGAATATCAGCGAGTGCTTATTCTTCTTTGTAGCCCAATATGCCAAGTCCAATAACATACAAGATGGAATCCACATTGGATGAACAATGAAATCCACAGGATAGCCAAGTGCAAACCATGCAACCTTAGCGACCCAAGTATAGACTTGCATAATCAGGCCATAATATGCGCCTGTGCCCGGAACACCTGTAAATGTGATATAGTAAACAGCGCCAACCACTGTCATCAGTGTATTAGCAATTGAAAATACTACAAATGATGTCCAAGCCCAGTCTGTATAGAAGATATAGTCTCCTGAGTTAATTGTTAACAAAGTGGAGTTTACTGCAACTACTACTATGAATAAGTAGTGTGTACATCGTCTAAGCCAGACCATTAACGATCTTGCACTAGAGTGACTATATAAAATTTTATGAAATTTCGCAGATCGGGACGTATGAATTAACCTACGAATGGATAAAAAATTATTGAAAGATATGATAAAAATAAGAAAATAAGGATTTTCTATTTCTAAGAAACGTACATTGCTACATACAACATAAACGCAGTTGTACCAATTATTGCACCTGCAATTATACCATTACTACGCTTATTCGTACCCTCTTCTACAACCTTCACGCAGAAGATATAGCCTATAGCCTCAATGACTGTTAAAGTAATCATTGCATAATGACCACTGGCAGATGCATAAGCCCATGGATAATAGAGATAACCTACCATAGTTCCAAACGTGGTTGCGAAAAATGCTCCTAAATATGATAGTGTTATAATTCCAACCATATTTTCAACACGTCTGCCAATCATAGCTTCAACGTCAGCACGACCAGCTCCGCCGCCGCCGCCACTGCCAAATCCCTTTGGTAATGCCATGTCCGATTTAACTAGAGAATGCTATTAAACTTTTCTTAATATTCGCGATATGATATAGATCCTCTTTTGGCTTGTGACTAAAAGTTAATTTTTCGATTTATTCGTGAATTTATGAGGTTTTTGATATTAATATCAAGATCGGATTTTACATGAAAACTTATATCTTTGTTTTATTCCATTTCAGTCATACGTGATAATAATGGTCGATAGAAAATTTATGGCAGTTGCGGTTGGAGCGATATTTGTTCTTGGTATGTATGGTCCAAATATTGCAGAAATTTTCCAAAGTGCTGAAGCACATGGTGTACAAGCACAACTGCAAAGTCGTTTCATTAAAATTGAAAATGAAGCGATTTCCAGACAATCACTATCTACCGGTGAAACACTAACTCTTTCTGGAACACTAGTAAGTCTTGTAGAAAGGGATAATCGAGGATGGATTTCTCTATTCTCTGAATCAACAAACTCCGGTAATAGATGGGAGATTATGGCTAGAGACCCACCAGGAGTTGTATTTGTGATACCTGGCAACGATGTAACGCCTTATGCTATAACAGCTAAAGCGCTTGAACCAGGTGTATATCATGTTCATACTCAGCTCAATGTAGCTAATGTAGGACCAGGACTTGGACCTGGAACAACTGTTGTAGTAGAAGGCGAAATTATTGTTAAACCAATTGGATGGGGTATGATCGCATACCAAAGCATTATGATTGGTGCTGCATATGTAGTTACTTTTGCTACAAGACCCTGGAAAGTAATCTAACCAAATTCTTTTCTTTTAATTTTCATGTTGTTATTTAATTTGCCACATTTTTTCATCCTCTAAAAATAACAATAATTATCAATTCTATAGAACACTAAAATCATGAATTATATTTTTAAAATTAAAAAACTTGATGTTTTTGAAAGTTATCTTGAGTAAAAAGTAAGTATTGGAAAAATGGATTTGTAATAAATATACAAGATGAAAGAAGTGGCAAGACTAGTTTGATACTATTGAGATAATAGTGCCATAGAAACGACTTTATGCAAATCCGGTTTTTTTAATTTATGCACTGGCCAGGACTTGGAGATCCTAGAAAAAGAAGAAAAACTATCAGATTTCTCATAATATTACTTATGGTTGGGGTTGCTGTTGGTGTTACCAGTAGCGTACTTCAGGGATTTCTAGGTCAAAGTGATCCGCTCAAAGTCTGCATTAACAATAGAGACACTCCATACAAAATCACCGCTACGTTAGAACTTAATGTAGATGGAAACAAGGCTGACATTCCGGCAAATATTGGATTTGATAACGTTGAAGAGGATAGTCTTTTTGACTCGGTTTGTCAAAGGACTTTGTATACCATAACAGATGATGGCGTCATTCATGTGGAATGGGAAGAGGAATATCCATTTGAGATTGGTCATTTTCTTTGGATTTGGGATTTTCCATTAAAAGACATGGATCTATCAAAATCTAGAATTATTGTAAATGGAGTAGAATCCAAGTTATTTATCAATGAACCTCTAGTTCAAGGATACCACTACAAAGCCGAGTTTACTTCAAAGGAACATGAAGAATCCAAGGATACAGACTTTTTACCACCTGACTTGTAAGAGTAAGAAATTAACTAGTTTTCTTCATTCTTATTCTTGTTTATAATGCCGTCTGATTTTATCAATCATCGATTTATCCTCCATTTTTAAACATTCAAGCCATTCTTCCTGGCTATGCTCAGAAATTTCTCTATTACAGATTGAACAAATATTTTCATTCATAAAAATAGATATATGTTCTAGTTTTAGACTTTTTCGATTTATCGATTTTTGTAAAGCTTTTTCAGCCTTTCAAAATTTTTAGATTTATCCTTAGATGTATACGAAAATCGTTTTCCAATACAATCTCTAGTGTGTTTTTTCACATTCTGGTGACAGAAAGGACAAATTATATCAGGTGTAAAATGTGATCCCTGATAATCGTTTTTTTGTTCTGATTCAGGTTCAGGTTCAGGTTCAATTTCAGGTTCAACCATGAAAATAGAAAGATTATGAAATACAAAAGTCTATCAAATATAATAAAATGAAAAATAATGAAAAATTGATTTTTTTTACCAGTATTTTCCGTTATCTGGTATAAGACCAATACCTTCATTTTCGAAGTGTCTGTCTAACTCGTCCACCCATCTCTCACGGTTATCTTTGTATGACCATCCGTGAACTCGAATCCAATATCCAATAATTCCAAGAAGGAATATTGAGAACATCATTGTACCAAATATGTACAGCATGACATCATAGAATAATGGGTCATAGTTTGGTCCTATTTGTCCAGTAATACTAGATAGTATACTAAGTACTGTCCCAAAGATAGGAATCATCAATAATTTGACTGATAGAATGCATATATACATTTCTGTTATTATCAAAAGGCAAAAATTTTGGTGGATCTAAAAATATCATACGATATGAAAATTCAATAAAATATGAAAAAAGGGAGTTTTTTTCTATCCGCGTCCGTATGCAGCATATCTGCCAGATCTTCCTTTTACAAAGAAAGCTGTGGCAATTCCTCCAAATATTGCACCTGCAATTACTGATGCACCTAATACACCATCTGCATTAAGATATGGAGTTCCTGAACCTGTTGCAGGGTTATCTTCAGCTTTCTGAACTTTTCTTTCTGCAAGAATTAACTGTTCTTCAAGTGTTGGCCCTGTAGGTGATCCTAAACCATCATAAGCATAGGCTACTGGAACGACGGTTACGATTGTACCAATAGCAAATATAGCCATGATACTTACACTCAAAATCATAGTTGAATTCATCGTTAACCTGATCAAATCTCTCAACTGTTATTATTTAACTTTTTTCTAAGAATCAGTACTGAAAATATAGGGATCTCAGGTAAACGTTTATGTTACTTTTTAAAAATTTACGAAATATGGGTCGTCTCCATACACATAACCATGGTAAATCACACTCTATTAGACCATTAGTATCAGAAATTCCCTCTTGGTTAAAAATCGAAGCAAAAGAGATTGAAGAACTAATTGTAAAATATGGAAAAGAGGATCTAACAGCAAGCCAGATTGGTATGAAATTAAGGGATCAGCATTCAGTTCCTCTAGTAAAACCTATCTTAAAAAAGACAATCACACAGGTTTTGGAAGAAAATGAGTTGAAAACTGAGCTGCCAGAGGACTTGAATAATATTGTTAACAAAGCAATTGGGTTACAAAAACACCTAAAATCAAACAAGGGAGATAGAAGAAATATACGTTCGCTTGAATTAATCGAGGCTAAGGTCCACCGCTTATCAGTTTATTATAAGAAAATTGATAGAATCCCTAAAAATTGGAAATACAAATCTGTGGTTGCTAACTTAGAGTAACGGTAAAGTATCTTAACAGGCTATTTAGAAGAAATGCCACTAATGTCAAAAATTCAGGTGACTCTAAATAATATTTCAAAAAAAAAGGCTACCACTATCAAAAATGCCTTAGAACCAGATAATGTTAATTTCCCAAATGGATTATCACTTGAAATTGATAATGTTGATAACAAACTTGTTTTTAATTTTCAAGGTATTGGTGACACAAAAAAATTGATCGCTACAATTGATGAAGTTTTAGAGCATGTAAAACTTGCATCGGAGGTAATTGAATAATGCTTGACATGAAAATGATTCGCGAGGATCCTGAAAATATTAGAAAAATGCTCAAAGATAGAGCTGTACAATTTGACCTTGACTTACTACTTGAGCTTGATAAAAAACGAAGAGAGATGATACTTGATACTGATAATCTTAGAAAGAAGAAAAATGAGATGTCTGTAATGATTGCAGAGGCAAAACGTGATAAACACCGCGGAACGGAAGCTGCTGAATTAATTAACGAAATGCAATTGGTTTCTCAAGAGCTTGCCAAGATGGAAGAAGTTCAGCATGAGACTGAATCGGAGTACTCTAAACTTGCTCTAACAATTCCTAACGTACTTCATGAATCAGTCCCTTGTGGAGATGACTCGGCAAACAAAGAAATTCGAAAATGGGGTACTATTCCTCAATTTAACTTTGAGGTAAAAGATCACATAGACATTTCTGAAAATCTAAATCTCCTAGAACTTGAAAGAGCAGCTAAAACAGCTGGTGCTAGATTTTATTATCTAAAGGGAGATCTAGTAAAGCTAAACCAGTCATTAATTCAGTTTGGTCTGGACTTTTTGTCTGAAAAAGGATACACAATGTTTCAGCCTCCATACATGATTAATAGAAAGTCAATGGAAGGTGCTGTGATATTAGATGACTTTGAAGATGTCATCTACAAGATTGAGGGTCAGGATCTCTATCTAATTGGTACATCTGAACACGCCATGGTGTCAATGCATAGTAATGAGATATTGGATGGAAATTCACTACCTGCAAGATATGCTGCTATTAGCCCATGCTTTAGAAAGGAGGCCGGTGCACATGGAAAAGACCAAAAGGGAATCTTCAGAGTACATCAATTTGAAAAGATAGAGCAGTTTGTTTTCTCGAAGCCTGAGAATTCTTGGAATCAGCACGAAAAGATGATTGCCATTACGGAAGAATTTTTTCAAAAACTCGAAATACCATACAGAATAGTTCTTTTATCTAGTGGTGACATGGGAAAGATTTCTGCAAAAACATATGATTTGGAAGTATGGATGGCAGGCCAAAATGCGTACAGAGAAGCGGCTTCATGTTCAAATTGCCTTGATTATCAAGCTAAAAGGCTTAAGATCAGATTTAGGGATAAAACAAACGAAGATACGCAATATGCCCACACGCTAAACAGTACACTTGTTGCTACTGAACGTACTATGGTTGCAATAATGGAAAACTTTCAAACCAAGGATGGACACATAAACATCCCAAGTGCTTTGCAAAAATACATGGGCAAGAAAATAATCTGAACGTACTATAACTTATATTTTGGAATCAGATGGCTGTAGTAATTGGCTAGAAAAACACGAAAAATCAAAGATAAATGGAAAGAAAAAAGATGGATTACGATTTTAGCACCAGATGCATTTAACAATATTCCATTAGGAGATATACCAATAACAGATGATGAAAAAGCAGTAGGGAGAATTTTGGAAGTAACACTACATGATATTTTAAAAGGTGATCCCTCCCAAAATCAGTACAAGCTTTTTTTCCGAATTGACAAAGTAACTAAAGAAAAGGCCATTACAATTTTTAAGAAATATGAATATGCCAAAGAGTTTTTGCGGAGTTTAGTAAGACGTGGTTCTTCTCGTGTTAATTTCGTTATAGATGTAAAGACCAAAGATGGATATATTTTTAGAATTAAAGTTTTGGCTCTCAGTCATAGAGAATTAAATACATCAAGAAAACACGGATTAAGATTAATTGCAAAAAATGTAATAGAAAAAACAGTTTCGGGTATGACTATTGATCAATTTGTCCAGGCAGCCTGCTATGGAAAAATTAATTCTGATATTATGGCAGCTACAAAAAAGGTAATACGCCTTAGACATGTAGGTTTAGAAAAAGTCAAACTAATTAGAACTGCAGATGCAGAAATTGCTCTTCTTCATGCTTAAACTACCATACCAAATTTTTATTTAATAAAATGACGGGAAAGATTGTTGCTAAAATAGTGATGATATTGCATGCAACAGAAGATTACCAGAAAATAACTGATGCCCTTTCTGATATATTTGGAATAGAAAAAGATATGATAATTCTGAGTGAACTTTCTGGTCATTTTGGAAATCCTATTTTTATGTTATCTGTAGAAATGAAAAAGAAATATGCCGAGGTATTTCTGAAAAAAATGGTTTCATTGATTTCAAAAGCAGAAATGTCAAATATACTGGAAGATCTTGAAGTACGGATCAGCAATTCAACTTTATATCTAAGATTTTCAAAGCAGAAATTTGTAAAAAAAACACTGGTGGTTGAAGAAAAAGACCCAATAAGAATTAGCATTTATACTCCTGTATATGTAAAAAGGGAATTAAATTCTACATACAGAAAACTATTGGTAGGTGAATAGTAGATCTAATGATAATCTACTATTATTTTAAATAAAGTTACAAGAGTTTAAAATCATGAATACTGATTATGACGTAATTGTAGCAGGTGGAGGTCTGACTGGAACAGTTGTAGCTCAATCGATCTCATATTATTCTAATCAAAATTTATCCATTCTTTCAATTGACAGAAATCCGGAGACACTCCCTGGGCGAAAATCAAATCCTGGTTGGACGTGTGGTGATGCTTGTTCAAAGGAAGCAGTTGATTTCATGACAGAGAGGATAAAAGTTCCCTGGACATCACCAGAAATTGAACATGATGTAAAAGGAGTTATGGCATTCTCGCCTGATAAAGAGACCGCAATTCCATTTGATGGAGATGGCTATATGCTAAACCGTCAAAAACTACCAGAAATTCAAAACGCAAGAACAAAAAAGATGGGAGTTAACTTTGATTTTGAAATTAATCTTACAGGTCTAATCTATGACGGACCACAGGTGACAGGTGTTCAAGGCATCAATAATAAAACAAAACAGCCATACAAAAAAACGGCAAAGGTTGTAGTGGACGCTACAGGAGTTACGTCAATGCTTAGAAACCAACTTGAAAACTCCACAAAAATTGAGAAAAAAATAGACAGGCGTGACCTAGAATCAACTGGTAGACACATTATGTATTTTGACAAGGGCGAGGAAGATCTAACGGAGTTTGATCCAGATTACTGTATCATTCACCTAGACCAAGACATTGCGCCTGGAGGATATGGATGGGTCT
>Ga0257111_1000144_pt1 | contig 28452 bp, 26 predicted proteins | sample LP_taG_6_FD_191567 | JGI IMG/M metagenome (GOLD analysis project Ga0257111, IMG submission 191567) | Marine microbial communities from Northeast Subartic Pacific Ocean, Canada - LP_J_2015_P26_500m | ecosystem: Environmental > Aquatic > Marine > Oceanic | place: Canada: Northeast Subartic Pacific...
AAAGAAATTTCATTTATGGGCCATTCCCAAGGTTGTTTAGTTGGCCTTGAATTTGCTTCGCGTTTTCCAAAACTAATCAAAAGTTTGGTGCTTGTTGCAGGATCATATGAACTGCCAGTTAATCCAGCCTTAATTGATTATGCGGATGGAGGCGACATGAAATCTGTGGAACTTATGATGAAATGGGGTTATGAGGGTGTCAAAAAATTTATTGGAGGCAATCCAGTACAAAAAATTATTAATTCACCAAGACAAGTTCAAGAGGGTTTAGCCGTTGATCTTAGAGCGTGTAATAATTATAAAAACGGGTTGCAAGCCACATCGAGTATAAATTGTCCCACTCTTTGTATATTAGGTGATAAAGACAAAATGATTCCGTTAGATAAAGGAAAAAAAATGGCTGAAAAAATTAAAAATTCTCAATTGGAAGTTTTAAAGGAATGTGGTCATATGATTATATTTGAAAAAGCTTTTGAAACGAGGGAGATTGTAAAAAATTTTTTAGAAAAAAATCACAAAAAATAATATGGAAAATTTTAAGTTCACAAATACTTGGTTTGATGGCGCAGCTAAGGATCAATGGGAAAAATTAATTTCACAAATTAAACCAAAAAAGATCTTAGAAATAGGCTCGTATGAAGGAGCGAGTGCGTGTTATTTAATTCAAAAACTAGCTCAAGAAAATCCTATTGAAATTCATTGTATAGATGCTTGGAATGTTAACATGGGTAAGAACACTGATTACAAATACTATGGATCAAATGTGGATATGAATTCTGTGGAATCGCGTTTTAGACAAAACACTAAGCTTGCCATAGAAAAAGTTTCAAAAAAAGTTGATCTTTTTATACACAAAGGTTTTTCAGACGATCAATTAGTTAAATTATTATCTAGTGGTAAAAAAAATTATTTTGACTTTATATACGTAGATGGATCTCATCTTGGGCCAGACGTCTTATGCGATGCTGTTTTGGGCTTCCGTTTATTAAAAGTTAATGGAGTTATGGCTTTTGATGATTACTTATGGCCAGCAGCAAATAAAAATTTAACTCGTATACCCAAGCTCGCAATAGATTCTTTTATTAATCTATATTCTGAAAAAATAAATATTTTTAATGCTCCTTTGTATCAAATATATATCAAAAAAATATCTGACTAAGTTTTCATGAAAAAATTTTATATCGCGAAAGCAAGACGTTTAAGAGGCACTCCTTTTTCAAGCAGAATAGAGAGCCAAGGCCTAACTGCTTACACAACTTATAATCATATGCTCTTACCGGCAGCTGAATTAGAAATTAATGGGAAAAAAAGCAAGGGTTCAATTTGTGATCTAGCAATAGTCTAGAATTGGTCACAAAACAGTAGTAATAATTTAGCATATATGAATATAGCAATTGTTGGTGCGACAGGAAATGTTGGTAGAAAAATTTTAGAAGTTATAGAAAAACTAAACTTCGAGTTTAGCGATCTGTATCTTATAGCTTCTGATAAAAGTGTTGGAAAAAAAATAACTTTTAAAGACAAAAACTATTCGATTATTGGACTTGATGGTTTTGATTTTTCAAAAGTTAAAATAGCTTTTTTTTCTGCAGGAAGCGCTATCGCAGAAAAATGGGCGCCTATTGCGGCAAAAAAAACTATCGTCATTGATAATTCAAAACATTTTAGAATGGATAAAGATATTCCTTTAGTTGTTCCCGAGGTAAATCCTGAAGCGTTAAAAATTTATAAAAATAAAAATATTATTGCTAATGCTAACTGTTCAACTATTCAACTAGTCCTAGCTTTAAAACCTCTACATGATCAATTTAAAATTAAAAGAGTAATCGTTTCTACGTATCAATCAGTATCAGGGGCAGGAAATGCTCACATGAATGAATTGGAGGAACAAAGTAAAAAAGTTTTAGATAAACAAAAAGTAACTTCAAAAAATTTTACAAAACAAATAGCTTTTAATGTTATTCCGCATATCGATTCTTTCATGGACGATGGTTATACGAAAGAAGAATGGAAAATGACGGTGGAAACAAAAAAAATTTTAGATCCAAATATATCTTTAAGCGCAACATGTGTAAGAGTTCCGGTGTTTGTGGGTCACGCAGAGTCTGTTAATATAGAATTTGATTCCAAAGTTGATGAAAAGCAAATTAGAGAATGTTTGAAACAGGCTCCAGGATGCAAAGTTATAGATGAAACTAAAGATGGTGGTTACATAACACCGGTTGAATCAAGTGGAGATTTTATAACCTATATTTCAAGAATACGTAACGATCATACACAAAAAAATTCTATAAATATGTGGGTAGTATCAGATAATTTGCTTAAAGGCGCTGCTCTTAATGCTGTTCAGATTGCAAATGTTTTGATTAAAAAATATATTAAATAAACAATGAATGATTCCAACAATCCATTATCACCTCACCTTCAAATTTATAGATGGCATATCTCATCTTTACTTTCAATAACACACAGAATTGCAGGCGTTATAAATCTATTAGCATTAATTTTAATATTTTTTTGGTTAGTAGTTTTAAGTCTTGGAGAAAGTAATTACGAATTATTTTTGTCAATAATTAATAGTTTTTTTGGAAAATCTATTTTAATTGGATTTACTTGGTCTATGAGTTTTCATTTATTAAGTGGTATTCGACATTTAGTATGGGACTTGGGTTATGGATTTGAAATTAAAACTGCGAATATTTCTGGTACAATTGTAATTATCACTTCTTTGGTAGTCACAGTCATATTTTGGTTATTTGCTAGAGGTTTTATTTAAATGAAAGAAACACGAAAATGGATTTTACATAGATTAACTGCAATAATTCTAGCACCGTTGTATGTTTGGCTCTATTTTTCATTAGTTTCACTTTCAACAAAAAGTTATTCTGAAGCTACTTATTTTTTTGAAAACCCATTATTTAAAATTTTAACGGTAATGATATTTTTTGTAGGTTTTTTTCACGCCAAAATTAGTTTAGGTGAGATTTTTGAAGATTATATTCATAAGCAAAAAACCAAATATGTCGCAAATATTTTGACCTCAATATCGAGTATAGTAATTCCTTTAATAATTTTAATTTTATTAATATTTAAAATTTAATGAGTGCTTATAAAATAATTGATCACGAATATGATGTTCTCGTTGTTGGGGCTGGGGGAGCTGGATTAAGGGCGGCAGTAGGATTAAGCGAGTCAGGTTTAAACACGGCATGTATCTCAAAAGTGTTTCCTACTAGAAGTCACACTTCAGCAGCGCAAGGTGGTATTTCTGCAGCATTAGGCAACGCAGGTGAAGACGATTGGCGTTGGCATGCTTTCGACACCATCAAAGGCAGTGATTGGTTGGGGGACCAAGACTCTATTGAGTACTTATGTAAAGAAGCACCAAAGGCGGTAATAGAATTAGAACATTATGGAGTGCCATTTAGTAGAACAGAAGATAATAAAATATACCAACGTGCTTTTGGAGGGATGACAAGGGATTATGGAAAATCACCTGTCAAAAGAACTTGTGCTGCAGCGGATAGAACTGGTCATGCAATTTTACACACTTTATATGGTCAAGCACTAAAAAATAATACCAAGTTTTTTGTAGAATATTTTGCTTTAGATCTCATTATGAAAGATGGAGAATGCAAAGGTATTATTGCATGGAATCTTAATGAAGGAACCATACACAGATTTAGATCTCATATTACAATTATTGCTACTGGTGGTTATGGAAAAATTTATTATTCATCAACAGCAGCACACACATGCACAGGCGACGGAAATTCGATGAGCTTACGTGCAGGATTACCTTTGCAGGATGCCGAGATGATTCAGTTTCACCCCACTGGACTTTATGGAATTGGTTGTTTGATTTCCGAAGCTGTTAGAGGAGAAGGAGGTTATCTTACCAATTCTAAAGGTGAACGTTTTATGGAAAAGTATGCACCAAATGCAAAAGATTTAGCTTCTAGAGACGTTGTGAGTAGATCAATTGCAATAGAAATTAATGAAGGAAGGGGAATTGGAGAACAAAAAGATCATGTAAATCTTCATATTAGTCATATTGATAAAAAAATTATTGAAGCAAAACTTCCTGGAATTTCTGAATCAGTCGAAACTTTTGTTGGAAGAGATGTAACTAAAGAACCAATTCCAGTTGTACCAACAGTACATTATAATATGGGAGGTATACCTACTAATTATAAAGCAGAAGTATTAACATCAAACGGTAAGGATAAAATTGTACCAGGCTTAATGGCGATAGGAGAATCAGCTTGCGTGTCAGTTCATGGTGCAAATAGACTTGGTTCAAATTCATTAATTGACCTAGTTGTATTTGGCAAATCAGCAGCACAAAGAGCTATAGAATTAGTAAAACCAAATACACCGCATGAAAAAATTTCATCAAGTGAAACAGACAAGTGTCTTGATAGATTTGATAGACTAAGAAATGGTAACGGCACAAATAAAACATCAGAATTAAGATTAGCAATGCAAAAAACAATGCAATCTAAATGTGCAGTCTTTAGAACCGAAAAAACACTTAAAGAAGGTATAGATGAAATTAAAAAACCGTATGAAGGAATGACGTCAATATCTGTTAAAGATAAGTCATTAATATTTAATACAGATTTAATGGAAACCTTAGAATTTGATAATCTTATTAGACAAGCAATAACAACTATGGAATCTGCATACGCAAGAAAAGAAAGCAGAGGAGCTCATGCGAGAGAAGATTTTCCAAAGCGAGATGATGTAAATTTTATGAAGCATACTTTAAGCTGGTTTAATGGTAAGGAAGTTAAAATTGATTATAGACCAGTTACTTTATCTCCTATGACTAATGACATTCAATCGTTTCCACCAAAAGAAAGAGTTTATTAATGGTACAATTTAATCTTCCAGAAAATTCAAAAGTCTTAAAAGGTAATTACTTTAAAGATACAACAGGATCGAAAAATATAAAAAAAGTTAATATTTATCGTTGGGATCCTGATAAAAACGAAAATCCCAAACTTGATACCTTTGAAGTAGATGTAACAAATTGTGGAAATAAAGTACTAGATATTTTAAATAAAATTAAAAATGAAGTAGACCCATCTCTTACTTATAGACGTTCATGTGCCCATGGCGTTTGTGGATCTTGTGCCATGAATGTTGATGGAGTAAATACGCTTTCATGCATAAAATCTCATAAAGATATAAATGGAGATATTAATATTTATCCACTTCCACATTTAAAAGTAATAAAGGATTTGGTGGCTGATTTAAGCACACTATATCGACAGTATGAATCAATTGAACCATGGCTAAAGGCCAAAGAAAAAGAAAAAGAATCTAAAATAATTGAATTTAATCAGTCAAAAGAAGATAGAAAAAAACTTGATGGTTTATATGAATGTATTATGTGTGCATGCTGTTCTACATCATGCCCGAGTTATTGGTGGAATGGTGAAAAGTACTTAGGTCCAGCTGTTCTACTTCAAGCTTATCGTTGGATAATAGACAGTCGTGATGAAGAGAGAAAAGAAAGATTAAAAATTATTGCTGATAAACTTAAATTATATAGATGTCATACAATTATGAACTGCACTAATTCTTGTCCAAAAGGGCTAAATCCAGCAAAGGCAATAAGCTCTCTTAAGAAAATGCTTGCAACAAACTAGAAGCTTAATTAAACCATTTTATTAGGTTATGACAGTAATAAAACATTTTGTTGACGGTAAAACTTTTGAAGGCTCTTCAAAACGAACAGGGAAAGTATTTAATCCTGCAACTGGAGAACAGGCTTCTGAAGTCAATTTGGCTTCTAAACAAGATGTTGATTTGGCTGTTGAAAAAGCCAAGAAAGCTTTTATCAACTGGTCTAAAAAACCACCAGCTCAAAGAGCAAAAATAGTATTCAAATTTAAAGAATTAATAGAAAAAAATTCAGACGAACTTACGAAACTTATAGTTTCTGAACATGGAAAAGTTTATGAAGATGCAAAAGGTTCGTTAACAAGAGGCCTAGAGGTAGTAGAGTTTGCTTGTGGCATACCGCACCTGCTCAAAGGAGAATTTACCGAAAATGTTGGAACTGATGTTGATAGCTGGTCCATTAGACAACCTTTAGGAGTTTGCGCTGGCATTACACCTTTTAATTTTCCTGCCATGGTCCCAATGTGGATGTTTCCAATCGCGATTGCTTGTGGAAATACGTTTGTGCTCAAGCCATCAGAAAAAGATCCGTCGTGTTCAATTAAATTAGCTCAGTTATTTAAAGAAGCTGGATTACCCGATGGAGTTTTTAATGTGGTTAATGGAGACAAAGAGGCAGTAGACGCTTTATTGACAAATAAAGATGTGGTCGCGATAAGTTTTGTTGGTTCAACGCCAATTGCAAAATATATTTATGAAAATTCTGCAAAAAATGAAAAAAGAGTTCAGGCGCTAGGAGGCGCCAAGAACCACTGTGTCGTAATGCCAGATTGTGATCTTGACCAGGCTGTTAATGGATTAATGGGAGCAGCCTACGGATCTGCAGGCGAAAGATGCATGGCGCAATCTGTTGCGGTGGCTGTAGGAAGTATAGGAGATGAGCTTGTTTCGCGTTTGTCAAAAAAAGCAGAAGCGCTAAAAATAGGTCCTGGTATGGATAAAAATTCAGAAATGGGACCGCTGGTTACAAAAGAACATTTAGAGAGGGTAAGAGGATATGTAGATCTTGGCGTAAAAGAGGGAGCCAAACTTGTTGTTGATGGAAGAAATATAAAACTACAAGGATATGAAAAAGGTTTTTATATAGGAGGCTGTCTTTTTGATAATGTAGACAAAAAAATGAGAATTTATAAAGAAGAAATTTTTGGTCCCGTCCTTTCTGTTGTTAGAGTAAAAGATTTTGAGTCTGCTGTGAATTTAATAAATGATCATGAGTTCGGAAATGGAACAAGTATTTATACTCGTGACGGTGATGTTGGAAGAACATTTTCCAGTAAGATTAAAATTGGAATGGTTGGAATAAATATACCTATACCGGTGCCAGTCGCCTACCATTCATTTGGAGGTTGGAAGAGATCTTTATTTGGTGATCAACATATGCATGGTATGGAAGGAGTTAGATTTTATACAAAATTAAAAACAATAACTTCGAAATGGCCTACTGGACTGGCTTCAGATCCTAACTTTGTAATGCCAACTTTAAATTAAAATTAAACGTTATGAGAAAAAAAATTTCATTAATAGGTGCTGGTCAAATCGGTGGAACACTAGCACATCTTATAACAATAAAAGAATTAGCAGATGTAGTACTTTTTGATGTTAACGAAGGATTAGCAAAAGGCAAAGCTTTGGATATAGCGCAATCTACTTCTGTAGAAGGATTTAATATTGGTCTTAAAGGCACAAATAATTATGAAGATACAAAAAATTCTGATGTAATTATTATTACAGCTGGAATTCCCAGAAAACCGGGCATGACAAGAGATGATTTGTTAGGCACAAATTTAAAAATAATTAAAGAAGTTTCGGAGGGAATTAAAAAAACATCTCCAAATGCTTTTGTAATTTGTATTACAAACCCACTAGATGTTATCGTTATGGCATTACAAAAATATTCAGGTTTTCCAACAAACAAAGTTGTAGGAATGGCAGGAATTTTAGATTCATCAAGATTTAAATATTTTCTTTCACAGGAAATTGCAGTACCAGTAAAAAGTATCAAAACTTTAGTTCTCGGAGGTCACGGGGATACTATGTGCCCAATGCCAAGCCAAACTACTGTTAATGACAAACCACTCAAACAATTGATTGAGGAAGGCAAAATAACAAAAGAAAAGCTAGATGAAATAATAGACAGAACTCGAAAAGGAGGAGGAGAAATAGGTAAATTGCTTCAGAAAGCTTCAGCATTTTATGCTCCTGCTGCTTCCGGAGTTGAGATAGCAGAATCGTATATTAAAGATCTTAAAAAAACTTTACCTTGCGCAGCTTATTTAAATGGAGAATATGGAGCTAAAAATTTATATGCAGGAGTTCCTGTTGTTATTGGAAAACAAGGTGTTGAAAAGATAGTAGAATTTAAGTTAGAGAAAGAAGAAAAGGAAAATTTTGAAATTTCAATAAAAGCAGTATTAAATCTTTTTGATGCAGCGAAAAAAATAGATCCATCTTTGGCTTAATTCTAAATGAACATTCACGAACATCAGGCAAAAGAAATCCTAAAAAAATTTGGAGTGAATATTCCAAATGGTGTTCCAATTTTTTCGTTAGATGAATTGGAAAAAAAGTATAAATTAATTAAATCTAATAAAGTTGTTTTAAAAGCACAAATTCATGCTGGCGGCAGAGGAAAAGCTGGAGGCATAAAGTTGCTTAGTGGTTTGGATAATTTAAAAAAGGAAGCCAAATTATTATTTGGAAAAAAACTTATTACACATCAAACCGGGCCCAATGGAAAAATTGTAAAAAGATTATATCTGGAAGAAGCAACAGACATACAAACAGAGTTTTATCTATCTTGTTTAGTTGATCGATCAAGTTCAAAAATTGCTTTTATTTCTAGTGCTGCAGGAGGCATGGATATAGAAAAAGTTGCAAAAGAAAATCCAGAAAAGATTATAACAACCAAGGTTAGTATTAGCGTTGGAGTTGATGAGGATGCTATAAAAAATATTATTAAACCATTTAAACTATCTAAGGAGTTTGTTCCAGACGCAAGTGAGCTTATAAAAAAAATTTATAAAATTTTAATAGAACTTGATGCAAATCTTATAGAAATTAATCCTTTAATTTTTACAAAAGATAAAAATCTGGTTTGTTTGGATGCGAAAATAAATTTTGATGACAATGCACTTTTTCGACATCCAGAAATTTTATCATTGAAAGATTTAAATGAAGAAGATCCTATAGAAACCAGAGCAAACAAGCATGGTTTGTCCTACATCAAATTAGATGGAGAAATAGGATGTATGGTGAACGGAGCTGGTTTAGCCATGGCTACCATGGATATAATAAAACTATATGGGTCTAATCCCGCTAATTTTCTTGATGTTGGAGGCGGAGCTTCAAAAGAAAAAGTTTCAGAAGCATTTAAAATTATTTTATCAGATAAAAATGTTAAAGGAATTTTAGTTAATATTTTTGGAGGAATTATGAGATGCGATGTTTTGGCTCAAGGAATAGTAGATGCTATTAAAGAAATAAAACTCTCAATTCCTTTAGTTGTAAGATTAGCTGGTACTAATGTTGAGTTAGGAAAAAAAATTTTAGATAAATCAGGATTAAAAATTATTTCTGCAAACAACTTATCAGATGCAGCAAAAAAAATTGTGAGTGTGATAAAATAATATATGTCAATTTTAGTTAATAAAAATACACGAGTAATTTGCCAGGGTTTTACTGGAACGCATGGGACCTTTCACTCAGAACAGGCGATTGCTTATGGCACAAATCTTGTGGGTGGAGTCACTCCTAAAAAAGGAGGGCAAGTTCATCTTGATAAACCTGTTTTTAATAATGTTCAAGAAGCAGTAGAAAAAACAAAAGCAAATGCAACAATGATATATGTTCCTGCAAAATTTGCCTCGTCTGCAATTATAGAAGCCATCGAAAGTGAAATACCTTTGATAGTTTGTATTACCGAAGGGATCCCGGTTTTGGATATGATTAAGGTTAAAGAAAAACTAAAAAATTCTAAATCGCGCTTAATCGGACCTAACTGTCCCGGTGTTATAACTCCAGGAGAATGTAAAGTTGGAATTATGCCTGGCAATATTCATCGAAAAGGAAGTGTAGGAATTGTTTCCAGATCTGGAACTCTTACTTATGAAGCTGTAGCTCAAACCACCGAACTTGGTTTGGGACAATCTACCTGTATAGGAATAGGTGGAGACCCAATTCATGGCACAACTTTTATAGATTGTTTGGAACTTTTTTTTAAGGACAAAAACACAAACTCGATTATTATTATAGGAGAAATAGGAGGAGCCGCAGAAGAGGAGGCTTCAGAATTTATAAAACATTCAAAAATTAAAAAACCCATCGTTGGATTTATTGCAGGTTTAACTGCACCCGCGGGAAGAAGAATGGGGCATGCTGGGGCTATTATTAGTGGTGGAAAAGGCGGGGCTGAAGATAAAATTGAAAAAATGAAATCTTGTGGAATTTTTGTGGCAGATTCCCCATCTAATATTGGTCTTACATTGCAAAAAAAACTTACTGGATAATGATTTTGTTTATATGTTAAAGTTAAAAAAATTTAGATGGCGCAAATAAAAGATAATAAAATTTTTGAACAAACATCTTTCCTATCTGGTAATAACACCTCATTTATTGGAGAATTATATTCTAAATATTTAAATGATCCTGAAGCAGTGCCAAAAAGCTGGAGGGACTTTTTTAATGCATTCTCAACAGAAAAGGAAATAATCAAAAGTGAAATACGAGGTCCTAGTTGGGCGCCACAAAAGATTTATAAGCGCACAACAAAAACAAAGATAAAGGAAGAAGCAGCAAACAAAACTGCTTTTTCTCCCGCAACAACTGAACAAGAAAAAGAACATTCGGTTAAGGCTATTGCTCTAATTAGAGCTTATAGAATTAGAGGACACCTGATTGCAAATCTCGACCCTTTAGGAGTGATGGAAAGAAAATATCTTCACGAATTACATCCTGCCGATCATGGGTTTAAAAAAGAAGATTACAACAAAAAAATTTATTTGGGCGCCTATATGGATAAAGGAGGGCATGGAACTATTAATGAAATTCTTTCTTTTTTTAGAAAAATATATTGTTCAACTATTGGAGCAGAATATATGCATATTTCAGATCCAGTTGAAAAAGTATGGTTTAGAGAAAGATTGGAGAGGAAAGAAAATCAACTAAGTTTTACAACGAAAGGGAAAAAAGAAATTTTAAATCAGTTAATTAAAGCAGAAGGTTTCGAAAAATTTTTAGCTTTAAAATTTGTTGGAACTAAAAGATTTGGAATAGATGGCGGAGAATCGTTAATACCTGTTTTAGAACAAATAATAAAACGTGGAAGTCAACTTGGTGTTAAAGAAATCAAAATTGGAATGCCACACCGAGGTAGACTAAATGTTTTAGCTAATATTTTACAGAAATCTTATAAAAGAATTTTCAATGAATTTTCTGGAGAGTTTAAATCTGTTATAGATTCTGCGGGAGATGTAAAATATCATCTAGGTGCTTCTTCGAATAGAGAATTTGATGGTAATCTGGTTCATGTTAGTTTAACTGATAATCCTTCACACCTTGAAGCTGTTAATCCAGTAGTTTTAGGACAGACTCGAGCTAAACAATTTTTTCACAATGATAAAAAACGTCAACAAGTAATACCCGTTCTACTTCATGGCGACGCAGCCTTTGCGGGTCAAGGAGTTGTTGCTGAATGTTTTGCTATGTCAGGGCTTCCAGGCCACAATACTGGTGGTACGATTCATATTATAGTTAATAATCAAATAGGTTTTACAACAAACCCAAAATTTGCAAGATCTTCTCCCTACCCATCTGATTTAGCGAAAATGGTTGAAGCTCCAATTTTACACTGTAACGCAGACGATCCAGAAGCAGTTGTTTATTGTGCAAGAATTGCTATGGAATTTAGACAGAAATTTAACAAAGACATAGTTATAGATATGATTTGTTACCGTAGATTTGGACATAATGAGGGAGATCAACCTTTTTTTACTCAACCACTAACGTACAAAAAAATTAAGTCACACCCAAGCACAGTTAATGTTTATGCCAATAAACTGATCAAAGAGGGAACGATAGTTAAAGACGAATTTGATCAAATGAAAAGAGAATTTAAGAATTTGCTTGAAGAGCAGTTTAAAACTGCAAAAAGCTACAAGCCTAAATTAGAATGGTTCGAAGGTGTATGGAGCAGATTTAAACCAGAAAGAGGAAAAGATAAAAGAGGAATTACAGGAGTATCGTTGGAAAAGATTAAAAAAATTGGAGAAAAAATAACTTATATACCAAAAGATTTTATGGCTCATCCAACCATAAATAAAATATTTGAAAATAAAAAGAAAATGTTTGAAACTGGAAGAGGTTTTGACTGGTCCACTGCTGAACAATTAGCTTTTGGCACTCTTTTAGAGGAAGGATATCCCGTAAGACTCTCCGGTCAAGATTCTGGAAGAGGCACGTTTTCCCAGAGACATTCTGTGCTGAGAGATCAGTCAGATAGTAGGCATTATACTCCTCTAAATAACATCTCAGAAAATCAAACACGGTATGAAGTTATTGATAGTCTTCTTTCAGAGCTTGCAGTTCTTGGATTTGAGCATGGTTACTCACTTTCTGAACCAACGACTCTAGTTATATGGGAAGCTCAATTTGGAGATTTTGCAAATGGCGCCCAGGTAGTTATAGATCAATTTATTGCATCTGGAGAAAGAAAATGGGCAAGAGCAAGTGGCTTGGTTCTGCTTTTGCCTCATGGATATGAAGGACAGGGTCCAGAACATTCTTCAGCAAGATTAGAAAGATTTTTACAATTGTGTGCACTGGAAAATTTACAAGTCATGAATTGCACTACTCCAGCCAACTACTTCCATGCTCTCAGAAGGCAAATGCACAGAAATTTTAGAAAACCTTTAATTATTATGACTCCAAAATCATTATTAAGAAACAAGTTATGTGTATCAAACATTGAAGATTTTGGTAAAAAAAATTCTTTTCATAGAATTCTTCTAGACCATGCCGAAGAAAAAGAAAGTAAACTTATAAAACTTGAAAAAGATAAAAAAATAAAAAAAATTATTTTATGTAGCGGTAAAGTTTATTTTGATCTTTTGCATGAAAGAGAAAAATTGAAAAATAATAAAGTTTTTTTAATAAGAATCGAACAAATATATCCATTTCCGGTCAAACCATTGGCAAAAGTTTTAAAAAGATTTAAAAATGCAGAATTTATTTGGTGTCAGGAAGAGCCCCAAAATATGGGAGCTTGGAACACCGCGCGAAATTATATCGAGTGGACTTTAAAGCGTATTAAGGCTAATAATAGAAGCATTATGTACATCGGAAGAAATCCTGCCGCATCCCCAGCTACTGGATATGCGGAAAGACACTTGCAACAACAGAAAGACATAATCAATAGAGCACTTACAGATTAAGATTTTTTATGAGTGATGAAATTTTAGTACCTGCCCTTGGAGAATCAATAACCGAAGCCACTGTAGCAAAATGGTTAAAAAAAGAAGGTGAGGAAGTGAGTGTTGATGAATCTTTGGTCGAATTAGAAACTGACAAAGTAAATATCGAAGTTCCCTCTCCTGCATCAGGTATTTTAAGCAAAATTAACATGGAAAACGGAAGCACAGTAGAAGTCGGAGCAATTTTAGGAGAAATCGGAGCCGGTGCTACCAATATTGCTAAAATAAAAAAAGAAAAAATAAAAAATAAAAAAATTGAAGAAGAAAAACAAGACACAACTGAAAAACCTTCAAATGGAAATCTTTTGATTCTTGACAAACCCATATCTGAAAAAAAAATATTTATTTTAGATAATCCGATTGAGGAAGAAAAAGAGCAAGCCACCTCTAGTTTAACCAAATCATCTTTAAAAACCTTATCTCCTGCGGTTCGTAAAATTGCAGAAGAAAAAAATATTGATTTGAATCAGATAGAAGGAAGTGGAAAAAAAGGCATGATTCTTAAAGGAGATTTATTGGTTTCGATGGGAGCAACACCAAAACCTTCAACAAGAAAAATACAGCACGGTCCTGAGGAACGGATTAAAATGTCTAGACTAAGGTTAACAATCGCCAAAAGACTTAAAGAAGCCCAAGAGAATGCTGCAATGCTAACTACTTTTAATGAGGTTGATATGAAAAATATAATTGAAATGAGGAAAAATTATCAAGAAGATTTTCAAAAAACATTTTCAGTTAAATTGGGTTTCATGTCATTCTTTGTTAAAGCTTGCATAGTTGGATTAAAAAATTTTCCTGCTATTAATGCAGAAATTGATGGTGAGGATGTGGTCTATAAAAATTATTATAATATGGGTATAGCTGTTGGTACCGATAAGGGACTAGTTGTTCCTGTTCTAAAAAATTGTGATCAAATGTCATTTGCGAATATAGAAAAAAACATTTCAATATTAAGCGATAAAGCAAAAAAAGGAAAAATTGGAATTGAAGATCTTCAAGGCGGAACATTTACGATTTCAAATGGCGGAATATATGGCTCAATGCTTTCTACGCCAATTCTTAACCCACCACAATCAGGTGTGCTTGGTATGCATAATATTGTGGATAGAGCAACAGTTGTTGACGGGCAGATAGTTGCTAGACCGATAATGTATGTCGCCTTATCCTATGATCACAGAATAATAGATGGAAAAGAAGCTGTTTCATTTTTAAAATGTGTTAAAGATTATCTTGAAGAGCCAAGAAGGTTATTTTTAGATTTATAAATGAATAATAATTTTGATGTTATTGTAATAGGAGGCGGTCCCGGAGGTTACGTTTGTGCAATAAGATCAGCTCAATTGGGCTTAAAGACTGCTTGCGTCGAGTCCCGAGGAACATTGGGAGGAACTTGTCTAAACGTGGGATGTATTCCCTCCAAGAGTCTTTTAAATTTATCTGAAAATTATCATAGTGTTTTGAAACATTATAATGGGTTAGGTATTGAAGTTGAGAATGTAAAGTTAAATTTAAAAAAAATGATGAGGAGGAAGGAAAAATCTGTTTCTATCCTTACCAAGGGTGTGGAATTTCTTTTTAAGAAAAATAAAGTTACCTATCTCAAAGGCACAGGATCCATTGTTTCTGCCAACAAAGTTTCAGTTGAAAATAATGGAAAAAAAATTGATTATAATTCAAAAAATATTGTAATAAGCACAGGTTCTAAACCGTCTTTTTTACCAAAAATTGATATAGATGAAAAAATTATTGTTTCTTCCACAGGAGCTTTGAGTTTCAGCAAGGTTCCAAAAAATCTAATAATTATAGGTGGAGGATACATTGGACTTGAAATGGGTTCAATTTGGAAAAGACTTGGATCAAATATAACAGTTATAGAATTTTTAGATCACATAGTTCCTGGAATGGATCAAGATATATCGAAAGAATTTTTAAAAATTTTAACTAAACAAGGTATAGAATTTAAACTTAACTCAGAAGTCACAGATGTAAAAGCTATAGGGGGCAAAGCAGTAGTTGATTTCACAAATGTTTCAACGAAAAAAAGAAAGAGAGTTGAGTGCGATAAAGTCCTTATAGCTGTTGGAAGAAAGCCAAATACAAAAGAGCTTAATTTGGATAAATTAGGAATTATGTGTGATAAAAATGATAAAGTGAAAGTTGATAAGAATTTTAGAACTTCCAAAAAAAATATTTATGCAATTGGTGATGTAATCGAAGGTCCAATGCTTGCTCACAAGGCGGAAGAAGAAGGGATTGCTGTTGCCGAAATTATTTCCGGCCAAGCAGGCCACGTAAATTATAATGTAATACCTGGTGTAATCTATACCTCGCCAGAAGTTGCTACAGTTGGAAAAACGGAAGGCGAATTGTTAAAAAAAGGAGTGAAGTATAAAATTGGAAAATTCCCATTTCTTGCCAATCCAAGGGCCAAGGTTAATGAAAATGCAGAGGGATTTGTTAAAATTTTAGTAGAAGATAAAACAGATAAGATTTTAGGTGTGCATATGATCGGGCCTAACGTTGGAGATTTAATTGGAGAAATAGCGATAGCGATGGAATTTGGAGCAAGCTCAGAAGATATTGCAAGAACATGTCATGCCCATCCAACCTATTCTGAGGCTATAAAGGAAGCTGCTCTTGCTGTTGATAAAAGAGCTATACATTTCTAATTTTACTTAAATTATATAATATTAGTGAATGGAAATACCGATTCTTTTACCCAAAATATTTGACCATCCTTTTACATATGAAAATAGTCAAAAAATCAAATTAAATACTGGTGATCTAGTTAAGGTTCCATTTGGGAGTAAAAAAGAAATAGGAATAGTTTGGCATACAGCAGAAAGAACAGAAAAAAAATTTAAAATAAAAAAAATAGAAAAAAAAATTAATTTACCACCGATTAGTAAAAATTTAATAAATTTTATAGATTGGTTTTCAAAATATAACATGGTTCCTTTGGGGCTAACATTAAAGCTTTGTCTCACAAATCATCTTAGCATTGAAAATATAGATGATAATTTATTTTCTAGGTATAAAATACCAAAAAAATTAAATTTTTTTTTTCTCAATAATGAGCAAAAAAAAAGTCTTTCGGAACTCAAAAAAAATAAATCGAATTATAACGTGACCGTATTACAAGGAGTAACCGGCTCTGGGAAAACCATTGTTTATTTTGAAAGAATAAAAGATATTTTAAAAAAAAATCAACAAACATTAATACTACTTCCGGAGATTGCTTTAACTAGTCAATTCAAATTAAGATTTGAAGAGTGCTTTAAATCAGAGGCTGCTATTTGGCACTCAAAAATAACTGCAAAAAATAAAAAAATTTTATTAAACGGAATAATGAATAATAAAATAAAAATATTAATTGGTGCTAGATCTGCTCTATTTTTACCCTTTTTTAAATTGGGACTTATCATAGTAGATGAAGAACATGATGGATCCTACAAACAGAATGAGGGAATTTCATATCACGCAAGAGACATGGCTGTCCTAAGAGCATCTACCGAAAGTATTCCGATTCATCTTGTTACATCTATTCCATCAGTAGAGACTTATAATAATATAAAAAATAAAAAATATAAAATTACTAGAATTAAAAAAAGATATAAAGATGCTTCATTTCCAAAATTTCATATTATTGATTTGAAAAAGGAGCGACCCAATAAAAATAAATGGATTTCGCCTCACGTTATAAATGAAGTAAAAAAATTTTTAGATAGAAAAGATCAAGTTCTTTTTTTTTTAAATAGAAGAGGTTTTTCTCCTTCTATATTTGATCTCAAGCTAAACAAAGTATTTAGTTGCCCACGATGTTCGGTCAACTTAAATTTTCACAAAATATCTGGAAATGCCTTATGTCACTATTGTGGTTTCAAAAAAAATATAAATATTATGGATCAAAAAAATGATTATGTATTTTGTGGTCCTGGAGTTGAAAGAATATATGAAGAAGTAAAAGAAATTTTTCCAAATAAAAATATAGGAATATATTCAAGTGATACTTTAAAAAATAAAGCTAAAAATGCTCAATTTGCATCAAAAATAGAAAATAGAGAAATTGATATTTTAGTTGGGACTCAGCTTATATCTAAAGGTTTTCATTTCCCCAAACTTAATTGCATAGTTGTGGTAGATCCAGATCTAAACTCACATGGCTTTGATTTGCGTAACTCAGAAAAAAATGTTCAGTTATATCATCAACTCGTTGGAAGAGCTGGCAGAGAAGGTTCCGAAGCAAGTATTTTTTTTCAAACTTTTGAATCTGATGACCATATTTTAAAAACTATATCAGAACATGATCCTCATAAATTTTTGGAGCAAGAAATTATTATAAGAAAAGAAAAAAATTTACCCCCTTTTTGTAGATTTATATCTCTAATTATTTCTTCATCAAAAAAAGAAGAATCTACTAATTTTTCTCTATTGATAAAAAGAATAATATCAAAAGTTAAAAATATAGAACTATTAGGACCTGTTGATGCGCCTATATTTAAAATTAAAAATAAATTTAGATCTAGATTGCTTATTAGATGTTCTAAAAACAGACTGGCGCAAAAATCTATATGGCCAATACTTAAAAAGTTAAAAATTCCATCAAGAATAAAACTTGCGGTTGATGTTGATCCATTAAATTTCAATTAATGGCAAAAAATAATTAATTTTTACATTTAGACGCACTTGAAGGGATTACTAGGTTATGATACGAAATCAAATTTGCAATATTCACTTAATTGAAACAGGAACAAATTGAGCTCTAATCAAAAATTTTCTATCTCTGCCTCTAACAGGTATGCTTTAGCTCTCTTCGAGTTAGCTCAAGAAGAGTCGCAACTGGACAGAATCGAAAAAGAAGCTGAAGAATTTAGAAAGCTTATAAACAAAAATCATGATATAAATTTTTTAGTTAAAAACCCCTTGATTGGAAAAAAAGAACAAGCAACAAGTATAAAAAAAATTCTTCAAATTTCTGATTTTTCTAAACTTTTTCAAAATTTCATAGAACTTATTGCAAATAAGAGAAGATTATTTTTTATTGAAAAAATTTTAGATAGCTTTGAGGATTTGAAGATAAATAAAAAAGGAGAAATAAAAGCAAACCTAATTTCTTCTAAAGAACTTTTGGGTAAAGAATTAGATGATTTTAAAAAAGAACTTGCGACAAGTTTGAAATCAAAAATAATATTTAAGTATAAGTATGATCCTTCGCTTCTTGGAGGATTAATAGTTCAGATAGGAAGTGTCATGGTAGACACTTCTTTAAAGGGAAAATTAAGAAGACTTAAAGAGACTATGAGGAGTTAAAGGCATGGAAATAAATCCTTCAGAAATAACAAAAATAATAAAGGAGCAAATTAAAAGTTTTGGTGACAAGGCTGAGGTAACTGAAGTTGGCCAAGTACTTTCAGTCGGAGATGGTATTGCTAGAATATATGGATTGGACAATGTTCAGGCTGGAGAAATGGTTGAATTTAAAGATGGTTCAAAAGGAATGGCACTTAATCTTGAGAGTGACAATGTGGGAGTCGTAATATTTGGAGAAGATAGAAATATTAAAGAGGGAGATATCGTAAAAAGAACAGGATCAATCGTTGATGTTCCAGTTGGAAAAGAGATTTTAGGTAGAGTGGTTGATGGTTTGGGAAATCCTATTGATGGAAAAGAACCTTTAAGTAAAAAATTAAAAAGGCAAAGAGTTGAAGTTAAAGCACCCGGTATAATACCTCGTCAATCGGTTAATGAACCTATGCAAACAGGTTTAAAGGCAATTGATAGTTTAATTCCAATTGGCAGGGGTCAGAGAGAATTAATTATTGGAGATAGACAAACTGGTAAAACTGCAGTTGCTATTGACACAATTATTAATCAAAAAGAGATAAACAAATCTAATAATGAAAAAGATAAATTATATTGCATATATGTTGCGGTTGGTCAGAAAAGATCTTCGGTCGCTCAAATTGTTAAAACTCTAGAGGATGCGGGAGCAATGGAATATACAACTGTTGTTGCAGCCACAGCATCAGATGCTGCACCATTACAATTTTTAGCTCCATACACAGGATGTACTTTAGGTGAGTACTTCAGAGATAATGGGATGCACGCTTTAATTGTTTATGATGATTTATCTAAACAGGCTGTTGCCTATAGACAAATGTCACTTTTGTTAAGAAGACCTCCGGGAAGAGAAGCTTATCCTGGAGATGTTTTCTATTTACATAGCAGATTATTAGAGAGAGCAGCTAAATTGAGTGATAAAAATGGAGGTGGTTCTCTAACAGCATTACCAATAATAGAAACACAAGCCGGAGATGTTTCGGCTTTCATACCCACAAATGTTATTTCAATTACCGATGGTCAGATTTTTTTAGAAACCGAACTATTTAATCAAGGAATAAGACCAGCCGTTAACGTTGGTTTGTCAGTTTCAAGAGTTGGGTCGGCAGCTCAAACAAAAGCCATGAAAAAGGTCGCAGGTTCAATAAAATTGGAATTAGCTCAATATAGAGAAATGGCTGCTTTCGCCCAATTTGGTTCGGATCTTGATGTAGCGACACAAAAACTTTTAAATAGAGGATCAAAACTAACCGAATTATTAAAACAAAATCAATATTCTCCTATGACAGTTGGAGAACAAGTAATAGCTGTTTTTTCTGGCGTAAAAGGTTTTTTAGATGATGTTGAGCTATCTAAAATTAAAGATTTTGAAAAAAATGTTTATGATTTAATTAAATCATCAAATCCAGAAATAATAGACACAATAAATAATACTGGAAAATTAGACGAAGAAACCGAGAAAAAGCTAAAGTTAGCTATAGAAGAATTTAAGAAAACTAACAAATAAGATTTATGCCAAGTTTAGACGATTTAAAAAAAAGAATTTCAAGTGTTAAATCAACACAAAAAATAACGAAAGCCATGAAAATGGTAGCATCTGCGAAATTGAGAAAAGCACAAGAAAATGCAGAGAAAGGGAGACCATTCTCTGAGAAGATGAATAATATAATTTTAAATTTAAGTAATTCTATTACTGACAAAGATAGCGCCTCCAAGTTTTTGGTTGGAACTGGAGAAACCAATGTACATTTGTGTGTCGTCATTACTGCCGATCGAGGTCTTTGTGGGGGATTTAATACCAATATATGTAGAAAAGCTAAAAGCTATTTTGAGAATATTTTGAAAGAAGGAAAAACGCTTAAAATTTTTACAGTTGGATCAAAAGGTCATGACCAATTAAAAAGAGCATACGGTCAATACATAATAGAGAAAATAAACTATAAAAATGTTAAAAAGCTTACATATAAAGAAGCCGAAGATGTTGCTCAAAAAATAATAAAGTTATTCAACGATTCCCAGTTTGATATATGTGCTATATTTTATAATAAATTTAAAAATATTATGACTCAAACTCCCCAAGCCCAACAAATTATACCAATTGAAAGTCCAGCAAAAGTTGAAGAAAAAAAATCTGAAAGTTTTTATGAGTTCGAGCCAGATGAAGATGAAATATTGAATGATTTACTTCCTCGCAATATATCAACTCAAATTTTCAAAGCTTTTTTAGAAAATGCCGCAAGTGAGCAAGGCTCAAGAATGACGGCAATGGATAGCGCCACAAGAAATGCGGGTGATTTAGTTGATCAATTAACTATTAACTATAATAGAAGCAGACAAGCCGCAATTACCAAAGAATTAATTGAAATTATTTCGGGATCAGAAAGTTTATAACTTATGGAAAAAATTGGAAAAATTACACAAGTAATAGGAGCAGTAGTTGATGTTCAATTCGAAGGACATTTACCAAAAATTTTAACAGCTTTAGAAGTAAATAATAGCGGAAGTAAACTTATATTAGAAGTTGCGCAACATTTAGGAGAAGGTAGCGTTAGAACTATTGCAATGGATAGTACTGAAGGTTTAAAAAGGGGCGATACAGCGAAAGATACCGGATCGCCAATAACAATTCCCGTTGGTCCAGAAACTTTAGGAAGAATTATGAATGTCGTGGGCGAGCCAATTGATCAAAAAGGAAAAATATCTTCAAAGGAACGTTGGGAGATTCATAGGCCAGCTCCAGTATTTACTGACCAATCAACAGAAACAGAAATATTAGTTACAGGCATAAAAGTTGTTGATTTATTAGCTCCGTACTCTAAAGGAGGAAAGATAGGACTGTTTGGTGGCGCTGGTGTAGGAAAAACAGTTATCATAATGGAATTAATTAACAACATTGCTAAAGCTCACGGAGGCTTCTCTGTATTTGCTGGAGTGGGCGAAAGAACTAGAGAAGGTAATGATTTATATCATGAAATGATAGAGTCTGGAGTAATTAAACCAAATGGAAAAGGGTCTAAGGCAGCATTAGTTTATGGACAAATGAACGAACCTCCTGGCGCGCGAGCACGAGTTGGATTAACAGGATTAACAGTTGCCGAGTATTTTAGAGATAAAGAAGGCCAAGACGTTTTGTTTTTTGTTGATAATATTTTTAGATTTACACAGGCGGGATCAGAAGTGTCAGCTCTACTAGGAAGAATACCTTCTGCAGTTGGATACCAACCCACTTTAGCAACAGACATGGGAAATTTACAAGAGAGAATTACAACTACAAACAAGGGTTCAATAACCTCAGTTCAGGCTATTTATGTTCCAGCAGATGATTTAACCGATCCTGCGCCAGCCACATCATTTGCCCACCTTGACGCTACCACAGTACTTTCAAGACAAATAGCTGAATTAGGAATCTACCCAGCTGTTGACCCACTTGATTCTACATCAAGAATTTTGGATCCACGTGTAGTTGGAGAAGAACATTATAGAGTTGCCAGAGAAGTTCAAAGGATATTACAAGCGTACAAATCTCTTCAAGATATTATAGCCATACTAGGAATGGATGAATTGTCCGAAGAAGACAAATTAACCGTTGCTAGAGCAAGAAAAATTCAAAGATTTTTGTCACAACCATTTTTTGTTGCAGAAGTGTTTACAGGATCTCCTGGAAAGCTTGTTGACTTACAATCAACCATCAAAGGTTTCGATGCAATATGCAAAGGCCAATACGATCATTTTCCCGAAGCAGCATTTTATATGGTCGGATCAATAGAAGAGGTAGTTGAAAAGGCTGAAAAGATGGCAAAAGAAGCCGCTACTTAAAATGGATGAAAATTTTAAATTAGATATTATTAGTCCTGAAAAAACTTTGTTTTCAGACGATGTGTTAATGGTAACAATGCCCGCGGTTGAGGGAGATATGGGAATTTTAAAAAATCATATTAACTTCATTACATTTCTTAAACCAGGAATAATAAATATTCAATTAAAAGACAAAAGTTCAGAGGAGCTATATATTGAAGAAGGAACAGTTGAATTTAGTAGTAATATATTAACGGTTTTATCTTCTACAGTTTTTAAATTAAATGAATTATCCAAAGATCTTGTTCAGAAAATGATCGAAGAAGCTGATAAAGAAATAAATAGCAATGATTTAACGGATAAACATAAATTTATATTGAGTCACAAACTTAGTGTATTAAAAAGTATTTCTATATAGTTTTAACTATTTCTACGATTTCTTTTTGAACCTTTTTATAAACTTCTAACTTAAATTCAACAACAACATCAGTTAAATCTTTTACACTTATCCATTTCCATTCGATAAATTCAGGTCTTTTTGTTTTTAAATTTATTTCTTTATCTTCACCCATGAATTTCATTAAAAACCATTTTTGTTTCTGACCTCTAAATTTTCCTTTCCATATTTTTCTAACTAAATTTGATGGGAGATCATAGTGTATCCAATAATTAATTTCTTTTATTAGCTTTACACTTTTTACACTTGTTTCTTCTTTAAGTTCTCTTAAAGCCGCGTCTAAATATTTTTCTTTATTATTTACTCCTCCCTGAGGCATTTGCCAAAATTTTACTGGATTATCAATTCTCTTTCCTACAAATATTTTATTATCTTTATTGAGTAAAGCAATGCCCACTCCTATTCTAAGTGGTCTATTAGAATATAGTTTGTTCCTATCCATTTAATAATTGGACTGCAAAGTTCAATTGATTGTCAGTTTCTGCGCCAATTCTAAAATCATCATTTTCTTCATAAACTGTTATTTCTGGAATAACCCCAACCTCAGATATTGATTTTCCAGAGGGTAAATAATACTTAGATATGGTTAGTCTAATAGCTCCTTTATTTTTTAAAGGTATGATTGATTGTACTGAACCTTTTCCGTAACTAGCCTCACCTAATAAAATTGCTCGTTTGTGATCCTGAAGGGCTCCCGCCACAATTTCGGAAGCAGAAGCTGAACCATAATTAATTAAGACCAACAATGTTTTATTTTTGATTTTGTCACCTTTTCTTGCAAAAAATCTTCTGTCCTCACTTTTATTTCTGCTTCTCGTTGATACTATTTCCCCATCATTTAAAAACATATCAGTGATTTTTATTGCCTGTGTTAGCAGTCCCCCAGGATTATTTCTTAAATCAAGTATATATTTTTCTATAGATTTATTTTTTTCAAACTTTTTAATTACTTTATTTAATTGATCCTGAGTATTTTCTGAAAATGATCTTAACCTCAAGTATCCAATATTTTTTTCAATTATTTTTGATGAAACAGATTGAATTTTTATAGTATCTCTTACTATTTTAATTACTTTTGATTTTTTTAAACCTTTTCTTCGAATTGTAATTTCTATGGGAGTTCCTATTTTTCCTCTCATTAGTTTTACAGCTTCCATCAAAGATTTTCCTTGAACCTGTTCATCATCAATTTTAATTATATAATCTCCAGCTTTAACACCCGCCTCGTAAGCCGGCGAATTTTCTATTGGAGAAATAACTTTCACCACACCCGCTTCCATTCCAACTTCAATTCCAAGTCCACCAAATTCTCCTCTCGTATCAGTTTGCATCTCTTTGTAAACTTCAGGAGACATGTAGGCCGAGTAAGGATCGAGAGATTGTAACACACCATTAATTGCAGAATCCATTATTTTGGATTTGTCTATTTCGTCAATGTAATCAGATTCAATTTTTTCTAATACATCTCCAAATAGATCAATTTTTTTATAAAACTCATCTTGTTCTTTTGCTTGAACATTTTCAAAGAAAATAAAAAAACAAAATAAGTATAAAAAAAACAAAACAAAATAATTTTTTTTCATATTATAATTCTTTCTTCAGGAATTAGTTCAGACCACATCCTTTCAAGTTGATATACTTTTCTTTTTTCTGGGTTAAATATGTGGACAATTATATCTTTTCCATCAATTAATTTCCAATCAGAGGATTCTTTTCCCTCAATGTGTGATTGGGCAATTCCAGAATTTTGAAATTTTTTAAGTACCATTTCTGACAGGGACTGAATGTGCTTTGAGGAGGTTCCGCTTGCGATAACCATATAATCTGCAATTGAAGATTTATTTTTTAGATCTATAGTTATGATTTCTTTAGCTTTATTATCTGATAAAGTTTTTTGAACTGCATTTTTTAAAGAATCAATATCTTTCATTAATGTCTAAAGTATACTATCAAATTTTTCTCAATATTGAAGATGAAATATAGATTTTTTTGATTTTAATAAATTTCCAATCTTTTTTTCTCAATTTTTTGGAAGCGATTGAATTTAAGCATTTCAATGAGTAGCCTGGGCGATCAAATACGACTATTTTGCAAAGCTTACTTATATTTTCCCAATTATGCCATTTGTGTAAATTTATAAAATTATCAGCGCCCATTAGAAAAAAATACTTAGCTTTACTATTTTTTTTTTTTAAAAATTTTAATAAATCATAGGTATGCGGTGAATTAATTTTTTTTTCCAAATATTCGATCTTAATTTTTTCAGCCAAAGGAGCTATTATTGATTTTGAAAGCTTTTTTTTATAATTTGTATTTTTTTTTGATTTAGGTTTTAGTGGATTCTGATTTGTAATAATCCATAATAACAAATCTAAATTAAGTTTTTTAATTCCTATTTTTGATATGAAATAATGACCGTGATGTGGAGGATTAAATGAACCGCCTAAGATTCCTATATTTTTTTTTTCAAATTTTTTTAAATATTTTAACAAAGATTTATTTCCTTATTTGTCCTTTTCCTTCCACAACGTACTTGTAAGTAGTTAGTTGATCAATACCGATTGGACCCCTAGGATGAAGTTTGCTAGTTGAGATACCAACTTCTGCACCAAAACCAAATTCTCCGCCATCAGCAAATTGTGTTGAAGCGTTATGTAAAGCTATGGAACTATTAATATTTGATAAAAATATTTTAGCTGTTTTTTTGTTTTTTGTTACTATGGAATCAGTGTGAGATGATCCGTATTTATTGATATGATCTATAGCTTCTTTCACTCCGTTTACACTTTTTACAGAAATTATAGGTTCAAGATATTCTGTGCTCCAATCTTTTTCAGTAGCTATTTTTATTTTAGAGGAAATGAATTTTTTTATTGTTTTATCTCCTATTATTTTACATCCCATTTTAGTTAACTCACTTAATATAGGTGTGCAGTGAGTTTTTAGGCACATCTTGTCTATTAATAGTGTTTCGGCCGCACCACAAATACTAACATTTCTCATTTTTGAATTTTTTGTAACTTTAATTGCCATGTTTAAATCTGCTTCGCGATCCACATATACATGACATATACCTTCATAGTGACCAATGATTGAAATTGCCGATTTCTTTAAAACTTTTTTAACTAAACTTTTTCCACCTCTAGGAATTATAACATCAACATACTTTTTCATCTTTGATAAAAAATAATCCACATGTTTTCTATCTGTATCATTAATAAACTGAATACAATTTTCATTACATTTTTTCTTTTTCAGGGCTTTTCTAAAAAGCCTAGACAATATCTTGTTAGAGTGAAAGGCTTCTGATCCACCACGTAAAATTACTACATTGCCACTTTTAAAACATAGAGAAGAAACATCTGAAGTGACATTTGGTCTACTTTCATAAATAACTCCAATCACTCCAATTGGTATAGACATTTTTTTTATAACTAAACCATTCGGCCTTTTCCAAGAAGACAAAATTTTTCCCACAGGATCCTTAAATTTTATTATTTGTTCTATCGAATTTATAATTTGTTTTATTTTTTTTTCATTTAACTGGAGTCTTTGGATGATGCTTTCTCTAATTTTTTTCGATTTTGCGTTAAATATATCTTTTTTATTTGCATGTAAAATTGAATTTGAATTAGTATGCAAATACTTGGAAAACAGTTTCAAGATCGCGTTTCTTTTTTTAATATTTATTTCTGATAAATGTAAAGATGCTTTTCTTGCTTTTTTACCTATTTTTTCCATGTAAAAGTTTTTAGACATTTTTAAATTTTTACCAAATCATCTTTGTGAATAATTTCTTCTCTACTAGAATATCCCAATATATTTTTTATTTCACTACTATGTGAACCTTTTATTTTTTCAATTTCAAGCGAAGAGAATGAAGATATTCCTCTTCCACGCTCTTTACTGCTTTCATCTTTAATTAAAATATGATCTCCTTTTTCAAATATACCATTAATTTTTCGCACACCTGCCGGCAGTAAACTTTTTCCATTATTAATGGCTTTCACTGCTCCTTGATCAATAATTACTTCACCTTTAGGGGCTATTGATCCGATGATCCATCGTTTTCTAGCATCAAGTTTAGAAATTTTTGGTAAAAACCAAGTGCATTTTTTATTTTCAATTATTTTTTTTATTGGATTAATATAGTTTCCATTTGCTATTGCCATATAACATCCAGCTAATTGACAAATTTTTGCAGCTTCGATTTTTGTTTTCATGCCACCTGATCCATAATAATTTTCTGTTTTGCTTGCATATTTTTTTATTTTTTCATTTATTTCTCTAACAAGTTTTATTAATTGTGCTTTTTTATTTTTTTTTGGATTATCGGTGTAGAGACCTTCCACATCCGATAACAATATTAGACAATCTGCGCCAATTATTTGTGACACTCTGGCAGCAAGTCTATCGTTATCTCCATATTTTATTTCAGTTGTAGCAGTGGTATCATTTTCGTTCACAATTGGAACGATTCCCATTTTTAGCAAATTATCAATAGTTCTCTTTGCATTTATAGATCTTCTTCTTTGTTCCGTATCATCTAATGTAAGTAATATCTGGGAAATTTTTATTTTATTTTTATCAAAAATTCTTTTATAAAAATCCATTAATTCAATTTGGCCAATAGAAGCAACTGCCTGACTTTTGTCAACTTTTAAGATTTTTTTTTTGATTCCAAGATATTCGCAACCCATTGCAATGGCTCCAGAAGAAACAATTACGATTTGTTTGTTTTTTTTTATAAGAAATTTAATGTCTTTAGCAAATTCTTTAAGCCATAATTTTTTTGGCTTTCCTTTTTCATCAACCAATATTGACGATCCTATTTTAATTACTATTTTTTTTGAATTATGTATGTACATTTTCAATAATAATTTGTTTTATTTTTTTTAAACCATTTTTGTTAAGTATTGATATTAAGTTAAAATTTTTTCTGTTTTTTTTACTAAAATTTAATAATTTTTCTTCTAAAACTTTATCTTCTATTAGATCAATTTTATTAAATACAACTATTTCCTTTTTTTTGGATAACTTGGGATTATATTTATTAAGTTCGTTTCTTACTTGATTGTAGCTTTCATTTAAATCTGAATTTGTTATATCAACCAAATGTAAAAAACTTTTACATCTCTCTATATGTTTTAAAAATTTATGACCTAGTCCAGATCCTTTATGTGCGCCTTCAATTAAACCAGGTATATCAGCTAAAGTTGCCTCTTTATCATGATAATTCATAACTCCCAGATTCGGATTAATAGTAGTAAACGGATAATTTGCAATTTTAGGATTTGCTTTGGTAAGTGAAGAGAGAAGACTAGATTTTCCAGAATTTGGAAGACCAATAATTCCTATATCGGCAATTATTTTTAATTGTAACCATGCCCAAAATTTTTCACCGTTACCACCATTAGTTTTTTTTCTGGGAGCCCTATTTACAGAACTTTTGAATCTTACATTTCCCAGTCCGCTACCACCACCTTTTGCTATTACTAACTCATGATTATTTTCTGTGAAATCATATATTAACGTATTATTGTCCTCCTCTAAGATTTGTGTTCCAACGGGAACTTTCAAAACTAGATCTTTCCCATTTCTTCCCGTTTGCTTTCTTCTCTTTCCATCGGTTCCTTTTTCAGCTTTAAAATGTTGTTGATATCTAAAATCAATAAGAGTGTTTAAATTTCTATCGCTTTTTAA
>Ga0257111_1000148_pt1 | contig 28090 bp, 22 predicted proteins | sample LP_taG_6_FD_191567 | JGI IMG/M metagenome (GOLD analysis project Ga0257111, IMG submission 191567) | Marine microbial communities from Northeast Subartic Pacific Ocean, Canada - LP_J_2015_P26_500m | ecosystem: Environmental > Aquatic > Marine > Oceanic | place: Canada: Northeast Subartic Pacific...
AAATTCGATCCGATATGCTCATAACCAAATTCATATCATGTTCTACCAGTAAAACTGTGATTCCGAGATCTTCTTTAATATCTCTAATAATATTAGCTATTTCTCGGGTTTCTTGGTCATTCATACCAGCCGCAGGTTCATCCAAAAGTATTAATTTTGGCTTCGAGACTAATGCCCTCGCTATCTCAGCAAGTTTCTGAATTCCAAAAGGTTGGCCAACCATATATTTTTGTTCGTAATTAGCAATACCCAAGAAATCCATTATGTCCAGTACCATTGCTTCTTCAATTTCTCTTTGATCCTGAGAAAGCCATCGTTGTAAAGTAGCCTTAGTATCTATACGACTATGTGATCCTAGGAGGATATTGTCCAAAACAGTCATGAAGGGAATATTTTGAACATTTTGAAATGTCCTTGAAATTCCCGAATCAATAATATTATGGGGCCGTCTCTCTAAAAGATTATCACCATTAAAATATATTTTTCCACCCTGCGGTTTGTTGAAACCATTTATACAGTTAAATAGTGTTGTTTTTCCGGATCCATTGGGACCGATCAGTGAAAATATTTCACCGTTTTTTACGGAAAAGGATACGTCATCCAGCGCAACAACACCGGCAAACCGCATTGTTAGGTTTTCAATGATCAGATCAGCCATAAAAAAAAGGGCTCCGATAATAATCGGAGCCCTATGTATTTATTTAGCTTTATTCAAGCCAATCACTAATTACCACCTGTTCACCATTTTGCATTTGAACAAGTTGCACTTTATCAACTCCAGCATGGTCATTACGGCCAAAGGTAATAGGTGGAAATGATCCAACATCCCAATTCTTAAGTGTTTCTAATCCTCTCACTAAACTCTTCCTGGTGGGATTTCTCCCCGCACGCTCTAAACCTTCCACCAAAAGTTGGGCAGTGGCAAATCCATAGTAGTGATATAACCCTATGTACGGTTCAGGGATCTCATACTTTTCACATAGTTCGCGGTATAATATTGGTCCAGGTGCGTCGGAATTCCACATATTGGCCCAATATGTAGCAGTAAAACCTTCCCCAGCAGAACCAGCCAATTTACCAACACGTGCATCCACAGTTGGACCAGTACCAAAAAAGTTTGGTTTATAGTTCATAGCTTCTGCAGTTTTCATAACCGTAACCGGTTCACGAACAATACCGGCAATTATTACATCAGTACATCCACCCTTTAACAGGTTCATGGTTTGCCCTTTAAAGTCGATAGCGCCGCGCTGATAGGATTCTTTTTGCACCGTTAGGTTATGTTCCGATTCTGCCCTGGCAATGCCTTCCAGAACATTCTCACCATAATCATCATCTTGATAAACGACACCAATTTTAGCTTCGGAGTTCTGTTCTAATATGTAATCAACCAATATTTCAGCTTGTCTATCATATCCTGTATCCGTGTGAAAAATCAAATCTCCAGCTTTACGGGATAAATCTGACATGGTGCCTGAATTCGTTGCCGGCGCAATCAGTGGCGTGCCTGTTTCTGCCAGTATGGGACGGATTGCTTCACATGGAGATGTACCGATTATCTGATAGAGACAAAAAACCCGGTCTTTCTCCACCAGTTTCTTTGTCACTGCCACCGCCTTTTGCGGATTGTATTGGTGGTCCTCGATAAGCATCTTGATGCTACGACCATGCACACCTCCTTGGTCATTGATGTGTTGAAAATACATGTTTGAACCACTGGGTATAACTGCGCCAAGTTCCTTCAGTGGGCCACTAAGATCCTGAACATTCCCAATAAGGATTTCAGTATCAGTTACCCCTGGTGCCGGTGCTCGTTTGACACAACCTACACTAAGGATACCAATCGTAACTAGTATACCTATTATTTTTTTCATAATAATTCATCCTCCCTTTTAATATTATGTAAAACGTTGCCTCGGATTAAAGGGGAATAACTTCCAATATATGCGCATTTTCAGCCACATACCATATAATCCCATAGGCTGGAATATAATAAACAAAAACATAATAAGTCCGAAAATGAGTGATTGAATATCGCCTGTCTGTGTATTGAACCAAAAGTGAATTTGGTCTTTGAGTAAGGGCACGAATAGATTATCCAATAGGACAATAAATAATGTTCCCAGTACAGCACCGTAAATAGAACTGGCTCCACCTACTAAAACCATGATTATAAAATATATCGACAATAAAATATCAAAATGGTCCGTTGAAATAAATGAACTCGTATGCGCAAATAGAACTCCAGCAAACCCGGCAAAAAGACCTGAGATAAAGAAAGCGAGCATTTTGTATTTCGCTAAGTTTATTCCCGCTGCTTCTGCAGCTTGTTCAGAATCACGAATTGCCATAAAGGCGCGGCCAATTTTTGATTTAGCAATTCGGCGGCCGACTACTACCGCAATTACAACAAATGTATAAATCAAAAAGTAATTATTCCAATCAGATTTAATAGTGTATCCGAATAGCATAGGGGATGATACGTCCAATCCTCCAGAACCATGAGTCCATTCGCGAAAAGCAATAATCATTCGCTTAACAATGAATCCAAATCCCATGGTTGTTAGGCCTAAGTACATTCCTGTAATACGCAATGCAGGAAATCCAATAACAAAACCAAATAACCCAGCGATCAGAGGTGATAATATTAATGACAAGGCAAATGGTACACCAAACTGATCTACCATAATAGCGGATGAATAGGCACCAACAGCGAGAAACGCAGCGTGCCCCAGCGATACTAATCCAGTAAAACCACTTAGTAGGTCTAACCCCACAGTGAGGATAATGTAAATACCAGCCATATTTAGCACGTACAAGTAATATTTATAACTAAAAGATATCCCTTTTAAAATAAAAGGCAATAAAAACACAAATATAATTAGTGCTGGAATCCAGTATAGATTTTCATCTTCGTATCGTCTCTTCATCAGACCTTTTTCACTTTCTCAACACCAAAAAGACCGTTAGGTTTAATCATTAATACAACTATTAGTACAATCCAGGGAATTATGTCATTTATCTCTTTAATCCATTGAAAGTGAAAAGACAGTGTACCCATGCTAACTGTCTCAATTACTCCTAATATAACGCCACCAACAATAGCTCCTGGGATCGAACCAAAACCACCTAAAACAGCTGCTGGGAATGCTTTTAAACCTAAAAAACCCATGGTTGTATCTAATAGCGCAATTCTTGGCGCTAACAGTATGCCACTGAGGGTTGCAACTATAGCGGAAAAAATCCAGACTAATGCATAGACGCGCTTAATCGGGATACCCATCAACTGTGCCGCTATCGGATCTTCCGAAGTAGCCTGCATGGCTATTCCCCACCGTGTATAATGAAAAATATAGTAAAAAATGATGACCAGCCCAATAGCACTGCCAATAATAGATAGATCAAGCAATGACACAACAATATTACCGAATGTTACAGTGCTATCTCCAAATGGAGAAAAGGGCATTAGACTTATGGGGCCGGCAATTATTGCTACCACCGCGCGAATAATTATTGCCAAACTAAGGGTTGCCATAATTATGGAAAATATCGGTTGATCTTTTAGTGGCCTATTAATGATAAAATCCAATATATATCCAAATAATACAGAAAATATCATACTACCACCTAAGGCCACCAGGAATGTCCACGCGGTAGGTGTTCCCGCAGCAGATAAAAATGTAGTCACAAAGAAAAAATTCACATAGGCGCCCACCATCATAAGTTCACCCTGAGCAAAGTTGACGACTTCGGTGGCCTTGAAGATCATGGTAAAACCCAAAGCTATCAGTGCATAGATAGAACCCAATGCAATACCACTAATTATTTCTTGGGTTAATCCTGAAAAGAGATCAGTCATTTCAGTGTTGCTTTTCCTTTAAGCACCCTACCACCATTTTGATTTTTCACAATTACAGAAACATCAGGTCCTTTGGTAACACTATCAAAGACTAGCTCATCTTCTGGTAAGACGGGATTCAAAAAACGCACTTTAATAGAGCGTAATTGCGCAGGATTCCCATTATCAATAAGATGTTTAGCTGTTAATGCCATGGTACACATGCCTTGCAGTATTATTCCTGGGAGCCCATTGGCTTTGGCATAATCCTGATCAATATGAATTAGATTAAAATCCAGGCTGGCACCAGCATAATAGTAAGGCATATATTTTCCAATTATTGTATTTGATCGCTTTTTCTTAGGCATCATTCCCCTCGAAATAATAACGTATAAAGACCGGTACAAACCAATTTATTATCCTGATTACTTGAGGTGGTCTTGATCTCGAATATTCGATGGATTTTTCCGGCCTGGTTGGTTTTGGTATAATTTTTATCTATGACTGCATTTGTATGAATTATATTTCCTGCACGAACGGGCTCATGGAAATGATATTCCTGTTCGCCGTGAACTAAACGAGGTATCAGATTTGAGAATTCAGGATCGAAATAAAGATTTTCTAACGCTGGCTGACAATAAATCGCAGCAAATGTGGGGGGTGCGAATGGATGTCCACCATCAAGGGATTTTACAAATTCACGATCTGTATAATAGGGATTCTGATCATCTAATACACGGACATATTCCTTAATTTTCTCATAACTGACCTCATAGTCAGATTCATATTCATGTCCTATTATATTATCTCCCGACATATGCTAATATAGAAATAAGGATTAATTTACGAATCAATTTTCATTAATTGAATTATCAGCTGTGAAAGTTAAATAGCGGTTCTACAAGCTAATCATACTTATTTAAATGAGACAATTCTTCCGAAGCTTGAGCCATAGCAACACAAGCTGCTGTGACACCTCCCTTATCATGCGAAGTAAAAGTGACAGATACTGTGCACCAGCCAACCTGGATATCTGGATGATGATTAACTTCTTCAGCTTTTTCCGCTAACCGGTTTACAAATCCTATACCATCCATATATGAATCAAAACTGTAGGATTTTGTTATTGCATTATTCTTAAATACCCAACCATCCAGGCTGCTCAGTTTGTCCTGTATTTGCTCAATACTCAAAATGCTCATATCGGTTCCCTTTACACTTTCGGTAGACTTTTCATTGCTGTTAGCAGCCAATAGCAAGCAATGATAAATGCTACTCCTGTTGAAATCATCATGGCATACCAAACCCATTCTACTGGTTTATCCATTTGAAAAATAAATAAAAACGCTAATGGCACAGAAACGCCAAGTACTCTGACAATAGTAATCACCAATACGGGTAAACCCTTGCCCATGCCCTGCAGCACACGGCCAGTTGTTATGCCCACTGCAATCAATGGGTAAACAAATGCAAATAATCTAAGAAAGGTAACAGCTACAGATATAATTATCTGATCATTAGTGAAAAAGCCAATAACATTAGGTGCGAACAAATAAAGCAGCACTGATAAAATAACGGTTATTCCAAATGCTGAGGAAATACCATATCGAACTATATAGCGCACTACATCGTATTTCTTTGCACCAAAAAACATTCCTACAAGAGTTGTAAGGGCTGCAGCAATTGAAAATATTGGTAAAAATACGAGCATATCTATTCGTCCAGCCACTTGGTATGCCGCAACAGTGTCAGCTGAAAAATGGATTAATATTTTATTAAAGACACCTTGGCCAACCGCCATTACAACCATTGATAGTGATGCTGGAAAGCCTACTTTAATAATATCCTGTAAAATAAATCGTGATGGTGAAAAATCTTTTAAGCGGAATGTTATGTACGCATGATCCTTAATAAATAGCATATATATGAATACACAAAAAACTATACTCTGACTAATAACAGTCGCTAAAGCCGCTCCCTTTACTCCCATTCCAAAACCGATACCGCCATAATTATCTAGATTAAATATAAAGATCGGATCTAGTATAATATTTAGTATTGTACCCAGTCCTGCCACCAACATCGGTAATTTCATATCACCCTCCCCTGCCAATATGGAACGAAAAAATCCGGAGAATATCATAAAAGGCATACCTATACACATTACCCGGAGATAATCCCAACTGAGTAAAAGGATCTCTCCTTGGGCACCAAATGAAGATAAGATATGTTTACCAAATACTAAACCTAGCGAAGATAACAATACGCTAAAAAATAAAGCAATAGCCATAGCGTGTTCCGCACTATTATCTGCTCCAGATTTATTATCTTTACCAATAAACCTGGCAATCGATGCTGTTACGCCGGTTCCTATACCCATTGTAAGACCCAGGACAAGAAAAAACAGGGGCATATTAAAAGCTATTCCTGCGATCGCTTCGCCACCTAAGCGACCGATGAATATCATATCTACAATGTTATACAATGTCTGTATACCCATACCAGCCATTATCGGGATGGCCAATGTCCACAGCGCTTTTGATGGATTATCTAGGAATATATTGAGGCGGGAAACTTCTTTTTGCACAGAATCCATAACCCCCAATTTAGGATTATTGTCCCAATGATAGAGAAAAAGGATTTCGAACTAGGGAACTGGCGTGAAAGGCCAAAGTACAGGTATCAACAAAACTGCCATTATCCATAATGTAATAGATAAAGGTAATCCCACGCGGATATAGTCGGAAAATTTGTACCCTCCTGGGCCATAAACCATCAAATTTGTTTGATAACCAATAGGTGTAATAAAAGATGCTGATGCTGCAAAACATATTGCGAAAATAAATGGACGTGGATCTAGGCCTAGATTTGCTGAAGCTGCCAATGCGATCGGGGTCATGATGATGGCCGTAGCCGCATTTGAAGAAACTTCTGTGAGAATCATTGCAACTAAATATACCATTGCCAGAAGAAAGGTTGCTTGCTGATGATCGGGTACAAACAGTAAAAGATTGACCATTGCATTGCCAATCATTTTTGCTGTGCCACTAGACTGAATCGCAATACCTAGCGGAATCAGGCATCCAATTAGAACTATTATTTGCCAATTAATAGAATTATATGCCTCTAGTGGTGAAATTACTCGGGCAACAAGTAAAATGGCCAAGCCAATTATTATACCTTTTAAAATGGGTACAAGAGATAACGCTGCAAAAAATACTGCCCCACTTAATACCAGTATACTCAACCACCAAAAACGGTGTTTTCGTAATGATCTTTCTACTTCTGTAAGCAAAATAAATCCACCGCTATCCCGCATTTCTCTAATTTTATCCTTTGATCCATAAATAAGGAGTGTATCAAAAGTACGAATTATAACATGGGCTATTTTCTTACGTAGAATACCTCCCTCCCGCCTTATGGCCAGGACAAAACTGCCAAAACGACGACGAAAATTAATTTCCATCAATGATTTACCAACTAAATCAGATTGATTGGTTACCAAGCATTCCACCAACAGATTTTCCTCTTTTGTTAATTCTTCCTGATTTAATTTTTCATCTGTGAGCATGTATACTTGTTCAACTTCCTTCATACTAAAAAAATTTTCTACGGAACCACGGACTAAAAGAATGTCCCCTGCTTCTAACGGTGTTTCTCTTAAATTTGTGGATAGGATCTTTTTATTTCTCTGAATACCTAATATAGTAACATCATAATTTTGGCTTATCTGGCGATCTAAAGTAGTACCACCTACTAATGGTGAATCATCACCAATTTTTAATTCAGTTAAATAACCACCCATGTGATAACTTTTTGTTAAACTTGAGGTGACTGTCCGAGATGGCAAGATACGGTAGGCAACTACTATAACATATGTAAGGCCAACCACCAAAAGGAAAATTCCATATCTTGAAAATTCAAACATACCCAATGGTGTATACGGTCCGCTATTAACAAAGATGGAATTCACCAGCAAATTTGTTGATGTTCCAATCAATGTAAGCGTACCACCCAAAATAGCAGAATAACTTAACGGCATTAATACTTTGGATGGACTGATATGGTATTTTTCTGCCATCCGAATTGTTACCGGCATGAAAATAGCAACGATGGCAGTATTGTTAACTAAAGCGGATGCTAGGGCAATGCATACCAAATAAACTGTCAGTCCAATAACAAGTGATCTGCTTACAAGCTGGTTTATTTTGATAACAAGGTATTCTAGCACTCCTGTTTTTTGCAGAGCATGACTTAACACAAATAGAATGGCAATAGTAATTACAGCTGGATTGGAGAAACCAGAAATACTTTCACTGGGGGTAAGCTGACCGGTAATAAGAAGCATGCTAAGTACCGTTATAGCGACTACATCTATTGGCAATGCTTCACTTACAAAAAGTATAAAGGCTAATAGAATGATAAATAATACAATAATAATATCGATACTCATGGTAATGTGACCTGGATATATTTAAACAGAAAGAATCACAAATACTATAATTCTACTTCATCAATTTGTTCAGGCTCTAAAAAACTTTCTGCGTATTTCAGATATATTTTTTCCTTCACAAATACCTCGAATAATTCCGTATCGATATGGGCATCATTTTTCATGAAACCAAGTATTCGCATTGCTTGACTCAAAGTTTTACCTTTTTTATATGGTCTATCGCGGGCAGTAAGTGCTTCAAAAATATCAGCAATGGCCATGATCTTCGCCTGGACAGACATTTCAGAATGGTTCAACCCTTTTGGATACCCAGTCCCATCAAGCTTTTCATGATGGCCACCTGCGAATTCTGGTACATTGCGAAGATGCTTCGGATATGGTAATTGTTCCAGCATATCAATGGTAACAACTATGTGATCATTGATAATCTTTCTTTCTTCTGGCGTGAGCGTTCCCCTACTAATACAAAGGTTGTATATTTCATCCTCAGAAAAAAACGGTTTTGGACTACCATTATCCTTCCAACGGTATGAGGCTATCTTATTGACCCTATCTTTGCGATCTTGTGACATGAATTCACCACCAACATTTGATTCCTCGATAAATGACTTGTCATCATCCTGTTGTTTAATTCTTTTCAGATAAAGTGTCCTTGCTTTTTTCAATGCCTCTTTCTTTTGATTTTCTATCAAGGAATCATCTTTTTGAATCTTAAGCTTCTTTTTCAAATATTTTATTTCCTCGTCCCGTTTTAGAACTTCAAATCTCGTTGCTACAGTATGTATACGATCATAAATCGTTTCCAGCTTTGTTCCTTTATCAACTACAGCCTCCGGTGTAGCCACTTTACCACAATCATGAAGCCAGGCAGCGATTTTCAATTCGTACATTTCTTTATCCGTGAACTGTATACCGGCAAAAGGACCATCATTTATCTCGTTTACTGATTCCGCCAGCATCATAGTTATTTCAGGAACCCTGGAACAATGACCGCCGGTATAGGGTGATTTCGCATCAATAGCCGACGCAATCAACTTGATGAAAGATTCGAATAATACTTCAAGATCTTTGATTAGGTTTTTATTGGTGATCGCCACAGCTGCCTGACTAGAAAGTGCTTCCACACTTTTTTGAACACTACCTGAAAAAGGAATTACCTTTTTTGTTTTAATATCCTGGGCATTCAATAATTGCAGTACCCCAATAATTTCATCTTCGTGATTTTTTAGCGGTACAGTTAAAAATGACTTTGACCGATAGCCAGTTTTTTCATCAAAAGCCTTTGTACCGGCAAAATCAAACCCCTTAGCCTTATAGGCATCAGGTATATTAATTGTATCTCCTGTTAAACCTGCATTTGCGGCGATCATGGTCTTATTTGGTTGGCCATCATCCATATACAATTTTACCGGGTAAAAAGGAATTTCCTTCCCAGAGGTGCCACCCATATGGATATTGAGTGAATCAGTAATCATAATGGAAAATTTTAACCGCTGATCATCAGTCATCATGTATAAGGTGCCGCCATCAGCATTAGAAATACGTTTCGCTTCAAGCAAGATCATTTCCAGCAGTTTATCCATATCCTTTTCTTTTGAAAGGGCTAGCCCAATAGCAGACATGTTGGATATCTGATTTTGTAAGCTATCAATATAACCCCGTATATTTGGCGGTACTGTCTCAAGCAACTTACCGATCTCCGCTTGCGAGAATAGAACTGATTGTTGTTTCCCTGTTCCGTTTTTCTTACTCATAGATTTCTCCCCCAAAATAATTTCTTGTTAAACTTACATCAGGAGTGTCATTTCCTCAATGTGAATGTTTATTAAATCTGTGTACCTTGCTACGGGTGTATTTATTATTTTTTCATAAATATTTAAGAAATTTAATGTTAAAAGCTGGAGGAAACGCGACCATGAAAACAAAACTATTTATTGTCTCATTTCTTTGGGTATCCATGTTATTTGCCGGCGATACCGGTAAAATTGTCGGACAAATTACCGATTCAGAGACCGGCGAAGCATTATTTGGTGTCAATATCCTTTTAAAAGGCAGCAGTATGGGTAGCGCATCGGATATGGAAGGTCACTACATCATTCTGAATGTACCAGCCGCGTCATATACTATCAGTGCATCTTATATAGGCTATAAAACAATTACAATTACAGATATCCGCGTTAACGCCGACCGCACCACCACTGTGAATTTCAATATGGAAATCTCTGCCGTTGAAGGAGAGGAAGTTATCGTGGAAGCAAAAAGACCAGCAATTGTACGGGATCAAACTGCCAGCACTACCACGATTGAAGATGATGATATTGTGAATATGCCCGTGAACTCCTTTAATGAAATAATGACAACAATGGCTGGCGTAGTGGAAAATGAAAATGCAAACAGTGGGATACATTTAAGAGGCGGCCGTAGTGGAGAAATTTCATATCTGGTAGATGGTTTTCTTATTGAAAACGCTTTATATGGTGGTATGAGTTTAGATATTGCCAAAGATGCCATTTCCGAACTATCCTTGATTACTGGTGCATTTAACGCAGAGTATGGTAAAGCTATGAGTGGTATTGTTAATATTGTAACCAAGGAAGGAACTCCTAATTATCATGCTGGCTTGACTACAGCCTCAGATCAATTTGGTGGGAATAATAATAACTGGGGAACTAGCAGAAATATTTTCAATCTCAGTGGACCTATATTCCCCGGATTGGGTGAAATTGTAAATTTCAATATTACAGCAGATTTTAATAAATCTAGGGGCAACCTTTGGAAAAATAAGTTGCCTAGGGATGTCCTAACTGTAGATCTAGATAATGATGGTGAATATGATGATGGTGAAGATACGTATGCAATGGCTGACATAACCGCAAATGGAATTCCAGATACTGTTGAATTAAAAAAAGGTGCCTTTGAAGAAACGGGCACTTTTGATGATTACCAGCGCATCACGGGTAAAATAGTAATAAAACCAATAAAAAATGCGAAACTGACGCTCGGTACTAATTACTACCGGTCTAAAGGTAAAGGATTTAGTATGAGTTATAGGCAATTGCCCGATCGTTATTCCACTTATTACGGCACAACAACGCAATCCCATTTCAAACTAAACTACGCCATCTCAGAGAACATGTTTTTTACCTTTAAAGGGCAAAATTATTCACGAGATCGTCACAATGGTTATAAACCCTTATTGAATAATAAGCATGAACTCTGGGGCAAAGAGGTAGCAATTCCAAGTGCTTGGGCTGATTATATTCCTGGAACTGTTACCGCTGGAGAAAATATGAATTGGCTAAGCTATTATGCTGAACCATATGCCGATTATAATGGTGATGGGCAATACAGCCCATTTGGTGCCGCGGAATACTGGAAGGATAGTAATGGCAATGGCACCTGGGATGAAGGTGAATATTATAATGATTGGGATGGCGATGGTAGCTGGACAATTATTCTTGATGACAATGGTGATGGTATTCCAGATCAAGAACTTTATGAAGATGTAGATGGTAATGGAGAATATAGTGTAGGTGTGGACCCTAGATTAAGAGAAGGTGACGCTTATGATGGTACATCAAACTATGAATTCTACGGTAGCTACCCTGTTGTAAACTTTTATGGTGACACAATTCGAAATGGATATTCAACATATCATGATTATCAGTGGTATGGTACAAGTTATAGCGAATATGGTGCCGAACTAACCTGGCAGTTGAACGATGCCCACCAGATCAAAACAGGATTTGACAAGAAAAACCATAAGATTTCAAATTTCTCGGGAGGAGCAATTGGCGGTGGTCCCTTTGGTAATTCTTCCGATGCTAGCTGGATAATGTATGCATTCAACCCTGAAGAATCATCTTTTTATATCCAGGACAAAATGGAATACAAAGAATTCGTCATTAATGTAGGCCTGCGTTATGATGCTCTTAACCCCAATTCACGCTATCCTGATCCCAGTAGAAAATTGCTGTATGAATATGGTGGTCAATCCTATGAACCATCCGATCTAAGTCAACTTACGCCAGAACAGATGGAAGATGCTGATTGGGGTTACGCAGTGCTTGATGATGATGAAAGCCCAAAACTCGATAGTGATGGTAATTACCTTTTTGAAGCTGCAAAATGGGCCAGCCAAAAGAAAAAATGGAGTCCCCGGATAGGTTTTGGTTATCCTATTACAGATAATATTGCCTTTCACGCGAGTTACGGACACTTCTTCGACTATCCTGATTTATCTAACTCATATAACTTTACTAATACAAACGGAAGTGGTGGACTTGCTCCAGGCTTGACTGGAATTAATATTGATAACTTTGATTTTGGGAATACTTATGCCCCTTTCCCTGTTAACACGGCTGATTTTTATATACCAACAATTGGTAGTCCAAATGTAAAGCCCGAGCGGACTGTACAGTATGAATTTGGTTTCCGTGCTCATCTTGCAGAAACTTACCTACTTAGTCTTACAGTTTATTATAAAGATATTTACGATTTAATTTCGTCAACAATATATGATGCAAACCCTTCCCAGTACGCTCTTTACGAAAACCATGATTATGCGAATAGTCGTGGATTTGAACTGGAACTGCGGCAGAGTTTTAAGAATAATTTAGCCTGGTATTTGAACTACACGCTTTCCAGGGCGGAAGGCAGTGCACCAAATGAATATTTCCATTGGGATGTAGCTTATTTGGCCTCGGTTTATGGTTGGCATGATTATAATCGCACCTTCAATATGTCCTGGGATCAAACTCATGTATTAAACTATGGTGTTGATTACAGACACCCGAAAGGTTTTGGTGTGAATATTATCGGTAACTATGGTAGTGGGTTACCATATACTCCTACAGATGCCAGGGGTCGCCCGATTGATGAACCGTACTCGGCAAGAATGCCGAGTACTGCAATAGTAAATATGCGGGCCTATTATGATCTCCCACTAAAATTAGCTAACCTCAGGCTTTACGCTGATATAGACAATGTACTAGATAATTCAAATGTTAATAATGTTTTTACTGATACAGGTACACCAACAGAATCAACCAATCCAAATACATCTCCCATGTGGATGTATCGTCCCTATTATTGGAAAGCACCAAGACATATTGAACTTGGCATTACGGTGAGACTCTAATTATGAATAAGATAAAACTGATTACATTTATTACTTTAGTTTTTTGTTCTGTTATTAATTCAGAGGAGATTCCCAATATTACAAAAGCTGATTACTACGATTATTACGTAGCCCCAGCAAAAGGCAGAATGCCGGAACGCCTAAATAGATCTATGGGCTACGCAGACCGTAAACTATCTGTACTAGATAAGGGCAACATGGTCTTGCGGATGTCTAACGCAGCAATTTATGGTTACGATCGCTGGGGACTAAATCATGAATACCCGGCTGGCAGTATGGCAAAAACAGGCTGCTGCACTTATTACTGGACTCAATCACCCATGGTCGGTGCCTTAATCGATGGCTTACCATCCGTATCGGTTGGCGTCCGAGGTAGTGTACGCGATCATGAAGAAGAATTTGAACCTTTACCCGGTTATGATGCCGGTTATGCAGATACAGATGAAAATATTGGTATTGCATTTAGTGATGTACCTGAATCATGGCCTGCTTTATGGGCACGGGAAAAAGATCCCACCGGTACTTTTGAGTCAATTGTTTATAATGCTGATGGCAGCTCTGATACGTTGTATTTCCCAGGCATTGAGCCAGAGCTTGGGCCCGATGGTTTTCCTGACGCACCATGCGGATTGGGAGTACAGGCGGATCGTGAAGCCTACTTTGTAGTAACCGATAATGATCCTCAGGAAGGAAATACATTTGACAGCAACCAAGGTGTTGGGCCATTGAATGTACGATTTGATGTCTGGGTACTGAACTATTCGAGTACCTTTGGAAACGATGGCCTTATCTTCATTCAAAAAATGACGAATGTTGGTAAAGATACACTGAAAGACCTCTATATGGGTATTGCAGGAGATCCAGACGCACCGGAACAGGGCGGTGCTGAATGGACCGATGATATGGCGCTATTGATCACAGAGAACGATCCTCATATAGCAGAAAAATTGGTGGATACGTCTGACGCTCATCTGCTTGAGAATTTCGCTATTGTATATGATCGAGATGATGCCGTTGAAGGTTATCTTACATCGGGTGTAGGCTGGGTTGGCGCAAAATTCCTTGACCTTACAAAATTTAATAGTGATGGCACTGATTCGACATATGGCGTAAGTACTTTCTACACATTTGAATATAGCATGGATGCCCAAAGCGATGCCCAAGCTTACAATGAGCAAATGACCCATGGTATCCAGACTCCGCACCATACCGAACCATATGAATACGATAGCTTCCAAAAACCATACAGTTATGGGCCAGACATTACTTGGGTAATCGCTGGCGGACCTATGGATGTGGCGCCAGGTGAACAGGTAATATTTACCTTTGCCGATTTTGTTGGCATCAATGAAACTGATCTAACTCGAAACGCTAAATTATTTCAATCACTTTATAATAATAACTGCGCTACCCCTAAACCGCCTGACCAGCCAGTTGTACAAGCAGCTGTAGATGAGAGTAAAGTTGTTCTTATGTGGGATGATCGCAGTGAATTTTCATTGGACCCAGTTACCGGTAAGAATGCCTTCCAGGGATACCGCGTATATAGGAGTACGGACAGGGGAAATACCTGGGGTACTGTTATTACTGATGTAAATGGTGACCCCACTGATTTTTTCAAACCATTAGCTATTTATGACTATGACGATAATGTTGGTGGTGCACATGCTATGACTGATCCACGTATCTATTATAATCTTGGTTCAAATACTGGTTTGAAGTATTCTTTTGTTGATAATAATATTATAAATGGGTACGAGTACTGGTACGCTGTATCAGCTTATGATGGTGTTGATGATTGGGCGGGGGCGCCTGTAGATCCAATGGAGAACCCCAAAGCAAAGAATGCATTCTACAGTGATGTTGATAACACGATAGCAATCGTTGCGCAAAGTAAAGCAGCCGGCTACGTCGGAGGATCAGTACCTGAAACAGCAACACATACTTCAGGAGAATCTGACGCTGTAATGAATTTGATCCCGGCTGACGCCTTTACCCTTGATTTCCTTGGTGATTCATTATCGCCCCAAGATTTTAAAAGTAAAGGTTATAGTTATGAAGCAACCTTTAATCAAACAATAGTTGGTGATACTGCAACGGTAAATTTCTGGAACATGGTTAATACATCGACAGGTGACACTGTTGTAGCAAATGATACTGATGTGGAATCTGGCCAACTAAAATATGTCGTGGATGGTTTTATTCCTGTATTTTCCTTAGGATCGTGGTCAGTCACTAGTTTTGATTCAGCAAAGCAAACTGTTAATTCGGACACAGCAGGCGCTATTTTATTCAGTGGCATTAATTCAAATTCCAATGATGGTACATGGGCTGGATTCGTTGAAAATACACCGTTAGATCCTCAACCGTCAGACAGGCCTGATAGTGATTTACTGCAAAAGGATATTGAGTTCAGATTTACAAATGATGGTTCTATTGCTACCTATTTCAATGCAACTCTAAGTGTCATAGAGACAATAGATATACCCTTTGAAGTCTGGTCCGTTGAAGATAACGTACAAATAAATGCTGTTATTTATATGGCAGCTGGATCAAAGCCTATCTACGAAGAGGACACTGAAAATCCAAGCCATTACAAATTCACCAAAAACTTCTTTGTAATGCCTGTGTATGAAGATTACACAGGCGTTGGCATGGCAGATTACTATACCAATGCCAATATTGGATGGATGTTCCAATTCAACAAGAATGAAACTCTTTTTCAGCCTGGAGATATATTTAATATATATTTTCGAAATCCTCTTTTACCTGGGGATGTCTATAACATAACAACCGAAGCTGATGATTATACCGTTACTGAAGGGGGTTTAAATGAAATAGTTGTCGTTCCAAATCCATATAATGCTACGTCTGTTTACGAGCATATTGCATTCATACGGGAGGTTCAATTCATGGGCCTACCGGAACAATGCTTAATTCGAATTTTCAATACAGCTGGAGAATTGGTACAAGTAATAAAACATGATGTGAATAGTCCAGGTTACAGAGGTCCCAGTATTGAAGCCTGGGACTTACGTACATATAATAACCAGGAAGTATCGTTTGGAGTATACGTTTTCCACGTTATTTCAAACGATCAGGAATTCACAGGAAAGCTTGCGGTGATAAAATGAAGAAAAACATAATCATAGCTATTATTTCTTTAAACTGCAGTGTTTTTGCACAGTTTGATAATGCGGGTACATCTGCTGCCAATTTTTTAAAGATTGGCGTAGGCAGCAGAGCCATGGCACTTGGTGGTGCCTTCACAGCTAGCGTAACCGATGCATCTGCCCTGCACTGGAATCCTGCTGGCATTGCCCATGCCACGGATATACAGATTTTACTAACCCAATACAATTGGATCGCCGATATGAAACACAGTTATTTTGGCCTGGTTATACCTGTGGGTACAGTCGGCAATATCGGTATAAGTCTGAATAACTTGGATATGGGAGAAATGAACAAGACTACTGAGTTTGACCAGGATAGCGAAGTCGTTTTCCGTGCTTCTGATGTGGCCCTGGGGTTAGGATTCGGCCGAAAAATTTCGGATCGATTCACAGTTGGTGTACATGGGAAAATAATTCGAGAAACTATTTCCTTTTCCAGTGCCACCGCTTTTGGTTTCGATGTGGGTTCGCAATACCACACAGGATTTTCTGGGTTAACGATTGGAATGGCTATAACAAATTTTGGAACTAAACTACAGCTTAAGGGTACAGATTTAAAAATTGATACGGACCCCTATGCAGATCAAGAAGCTAACCCGGATGTAATCGCACAATTACAAACGGAAGAATGGGCCTTACCCATGGCTTTTCGTGCTGGGTTCGCAATTACACCTGTTGGTCCAAATGCGCTTGTGAAAAATGATGCACTTGAAGCCACTGTTAGTATCGACTATTACGACCCGAGAGATTATAATCCATATTATGCTGGAGGCGTTGAAGTCAAAGTAATGGGTGGACTTTATCTGCGGGCTGGAATAGAAAGTAAATTTATTCAGTTTAGTGATGATGAAGATGACAGAATCGAATCTGGTGACCTACTTGATATGCTTGATAAAGACAATGCTCATGGATATACTAGTAAAACAGCCTTCGGTTTTGGCCTTTCATCAGCAATGTTTCCCTTTATCCCTTACAACTTTAGTGTAGATTATTCTGTATCTGATATGGGTGTCTTAGGGCTAGTCAATAGACTAACATTTTTGATCGGGCTTTAGTAATCTTGTATTATTTCAAAAGGGCCTTCAATTAGAAGGCCTTTTTTTTTAATTTAAAAAACATAGTATTATACACTAGATGAATAACCCCCAATCAACACATTCTCAATACCCTGAAAGCCTATTTGATACTCAACCTACAGCCAATGACCTTTTTGCAAAAGCGAGTCAGATAAAAGATTCAAACCCTAATCAGAAGGAATTACACGATTTTCTAGAATTAGGGCATTTATCGATCGTAAATAAAACTATTTCTGAAGCAAATAAAATTGAAGAATGGTTCGAGATAATTCACGAATTAATTCTTGAATCTAAATTAACAGTCGGCCATTTGATCAATCAACGAGCACGATATTATGGAGATAAAACATGTTTTCAAGAAATTGAAGGAAATCAAATACGCAAATTTACTTACCAAGAAATATGGGACAAAATTATTCAAATTGGTCAAGCGCTTTGCGCTATTGAATCAATATCAGATAATAATATCACGATTGGCATATTTACAGAGAATTCGATTCGTGGTGCGCTGCTAGACTTAGCTTGCCTTTCATTTCATATACCGATAGTACCGATTCCAGTTACGACTACTCCAGATCATCTGGCATTCATTATTGATAATTCAACCATTACACAATTATTTATTGGTGGATCATCGGTGCAAATTATTCTGAGAGAATCAAAGGTTGAACAAAAATCGTTTGATATCTATCACCTGGAGGACCCGGCAGAAGCAATTATCTTTGCCAAACCCTGGGAAAGTTTCATTTCACAAGCAGTTGATTCTGAAGATATAAATGTGCTAAATCGTATCAACCAGTGCTCTATGCATGATCTTGCCACAGTAATGTATACCTCTGGAACAACTGATGAACCAAAAGGAATTGTTTTCACCCAAGAAAATATAATTACCAAACGTTTTGCCCGTGCTTTGGCACTTCCCGATTTTTCATGCGACGATATATTCCTTTGCTTTCTACCATTGTACCATACATTTGGTAGATACTTTGAATTATTGGGGTCTATTTTTTGGGGCGCAACCTATACATTCGCTGAATCTCCATATTTTAAATCACTATTAAAGGACTTTTGTCTAATTAAGCCTTCCATTTTTATCAGTGTACCGAAAAGATGGATACAATTGATGGAACACACAGATTCAATCAAACCCGTTAATGATGGAAAAGACCAAGAAATAAAAAATATCGTAAACAAAATAACGGGCGAAAACTTGAAATATGGACTTTCAGCTGCTGGATATTTGGACCCTGATGTATTTCGTTTTTTTCAGAGTAACGGAATCAACCTTTTAAGTGGCTATGGTATGACCGAAGCAACTGGTGGTATTACGATGACACCTATTGATGAATACCAGCCTGATTCCGTTGGTGTACCATTACCCGGAATACAACTCACTTTAGCTGATGACGGAGAATTACTTATAAATGGGCCCTACGTATCTTCATCATATTTTGGGAAAAATAACGGATCTACTCTAGTTGATGGTTGGTTTCATACTGGGGATATATTTAACGAAAATAATGATCATTATTATATAATTGACCGTAAAAAAGAAATTTACAAAAATAGTCGCGGTCAAACTATCTCACCCCAAAAAATTGAAAATATGTTCCAAGATTTCGATGGAATAAAATCAGCATTCCTTGTGGGAGATGGTTTAGAATTCAATACTTTACTTATTTATTCAGCGCCAGACAGTCTGCCAATGGATATTTCCAATGCAAGGTTAGTTACAATTCGTGAATACTATAGTTCTCTGGTACAATCGGTGAATAGTTTCCTCGCACCATTTGAACGCGTGATCAATTATGCAATTATTAAACGCGATTTTAATTCTGATGACGAATTGACACAAAAGGGGACATATAAACGAAAACAGATTTTAAAGAATTTCAGCGAGATTATTAATCCCATGTATGAGAAAAATCATATCACCTTATCATACAAAAATTATCAGATCCATATCCCGAATTGGCTCTTACGGGAAAAAGGTGTCAGCAGAAATGATGTAAAATGGAATGGTTCAAAAATATCCATTAAGAATAATAAGATCAGTCTAAAGTTATCGTGGGGGAATTCCAGGCTGGTCATTGGTGATTTTACTTATCATACGCTAGAAGATAATCTTGATCTCCAGGAATTACTCCTGAGTCCAGAATTATGGTTAGGCAACAATTCTTTTGCAAAATTCATCGGCAAGAGTGCATTTCGAATAACAAAATATGAAACAATAAAAAATCTGCAGCTGGAGTTTCCAACAATGATTGATAATACTGATAAAGATAGGGAAGATATTGGAGATTCAGTCAGTTTTCCTGATCTTGGCGATCTGCATAAAGCAACCAGACAATTATATTCTAGACATTTAAATGGATTTATTCCATATAACTATCTACTGGCATCTAATCATGGTGACCTCACTCGAATTGCATTCAATATTTTATTAAATTTTAGAAATATTACTGATCCATCTTTTCGAATGAAAGCTATGGAAGCAATGCTCCCAGAATTATCAGGAGAACTATTTTTTGAATTGTTATCTGGGGCTCACCAGCAATATTACGAAGAAAAATTAAATAATGGATTCACAGTAAACATAGAATTATTAAAAGACAATCATTTCGAGGCCATTTTGTCGAAACTTGGGCAATTCAGGAAGGATATTAATAGCATCACAAAAGAGCAATTCTCGTTTATCCAAATATTATTACCGATTGTTGCTAACTATGGCATTCAACATCCGACAAAATATATCTGGGCACGATCAGAATTATATTGGTGGCAAATTTCAGATTGCCCAAAAAGAATCATTTCATACGCTCAAAAGGCACAATATAACCTGGTAAATGGTTTTCGTTCCTGGATCGGACCAAACAGAATATTGGCCATCAACCGTAAAAATGGTACTGAGTATACTTGGAAAGATATAATTGTATTTGATGAACTAGTAAAACCTGAACTAAGAGAAATGTTAGTAATAGCGCTAACCAATACAGTTGTTATCAGAGAATCGATATTTCTTTTCTATGATCATCGTTTAATAGAGTTGGACGATATTAAACCGGACGGGATATGGATTACCTTCCTAGGGAAAAACCATGGTAAAAGCGTGTTACGTATTTTGGTTCAAACCAAAGATGATGAAGCATACAATTTTGCCATCAATATTAATGAAGTACATGAAAAATTATTCATGGAAGAAGAGATTAAATGGCTGGTAATAATGGGATCATCTATTCATGGACAAAATTTTGTTGAAGAATTTGGCGGTTATTGGCCTGAATATAATCTATATACCGAAGAATATATTCCCGGGGAAACTCTCCACCAATATCTCGAACGAAATAGAAATGAAATAGAGCAAAAATCAGCTCCAGATCGTTGGCAAATGCGTTGGCTTCATTTTATGTGGAGTGGTACGGTTGCTTATATCAATTTCTGGTGGCGTTCTGATAAAAAGGTTAGAATTGGTGATCCTTCTCCAAAAAACTTGATTATTCCTGAACACGATTATGCATCCGGAACAAGGTTGATTTCGATTTCTAATCGAAAAAATACAACGGGAATTGCAAATCTACTTTTTAGTATCTATGGAGAATTTATTGAAGACACAGAAAATCATTACCCCGGTTTAAAACGAATGGCTGATTGGGAATTAATCTTCTCGGTAATATTGCAAGTAGCAAAAGTCAAATATGGAATACCTATAATTGCACAGTTTAGAGAAGAATTAAACAAAGACAAGACCAAACACAGGAAAGCCAAGGAATTTGGTTTAACTATTGATCGAATTGATGATTTTGTCGATGAAGTGAATAATGATGGATTATTGACCAAACGAATGGTTTTCGCCGCATTGCGATACGAGCGCTGGCTTGATCTAAACCAAAATGCAACATTACAAGCACGGACAACTATATTGCAGGAATTGTACCAGGATTATAACCTTGGTGACCTATTAGTAGAATATCCTGAAACTCGGGTAAGGTTTTTTCTTATGACCTGTTTGAAGGATTCACGCCAGGAATTAAAGGATTTATTATGGGAATTACTGCGCGATTTGCGCGCCAGAAAAGTAACCGAAGATGATTTACAGAATAGACTTCATCACATCCATGAAAATTTAAAAGTAAACGATGAAGAACAACATTTTCTTACTCACCTGGTGTTTAAGCATCTGGCGGCTGCAGATTTTATTGAGCTAGTAACAATGGATGAAGGAGAACGTGGCCGTATTGATCTGGTTATGTTGTGTGAAGATAATGAAGGCAATGGTTATAGAATACGGCCACCTTTTCACCCCAAGGAGATCGCCCGTTTCCATTCCTTATTAATTAAATCAAACCTTGAGCCTGTATTTCAGGGAAATCATGAATTCTTGCTGATATTCGACATGAAAGATCGATTAGTTGGCGGTGTATATTGGAAAGAATCTGAAAATACCAATATTGTACATTTTGAATGGATTGTTATTCGCTCAAAATATAGAAATAAACATTTAAGTAACCAGCTTATGGATGAACTAATGAGCAGGTTAAGAAATAAAGGTGTTCAATACGTTATAGTTGGATTCTTCCAGGAAGAATTTTTCTATAAACACGGTTTCATAATCGATAAAAATTTTGGCGGTTTGGTTAAAGATATTCAGCTGGGCGTTCAAGCAACATCACCAGTATAACATAAAATAAATTATCACCCCGGTCACAGAAACATAAAGCCATAAGGGTAAAGTGATCCTGGCTATTTTTCTATGTTTACCAATATGATTATTCCATCCGCGATATAAGGTGATAAGTGCTAACGGCACAATTATAGCGGCTAATAGAATATGGGAAATTAAAATGAGGTAATATAATGTTGTCCAATCACCTGTATACAACTTTGGACCACTTTTAAACCAATGGTAAATAACGTAACTAATTAAAAATGCGGTTGATGTACCAAAAGCTGACAACATAACATTTTTATGCTGCTGTCGATTCTTTTGTCTAATTAACCTATATCCAACAATTAATAGAATAGTCGTTATTCCATTTAAAGTTGCATTTAGGATTGGCAGAACAGATACATCTAGAGATCCTTCAATACTTACTGGTCTTGGACCAAGAATTAGAAACAATACTGCACCAGATATTATAATAGAAACTATATATATTATTCTCAGCCAGAAACTATCAGTGTTGGCTGTCAACATATTAACGTATATCATTTATTAAAGATTGAATATCACGCGTCAAAATTTCATGTTCTGCTGGCTCTGTGCCAGAATAATAACCACGAAGATTCCCTTCATGATCAACCAAAGCAAAACGTGTACTATGAAAAACAATTTCCTCTACATCACCCATTTTAAAACCTTCCACAATTAATTCCTGAATTTGTTCATATTTTCCAGTCACAAAAGACCAGGAACCAACATCCACATCAAATTGTTGCGCATATTTTTTTAGTACCTCCGGTGTATCATAGTCCGGATTAACAGTAAAAGAAACAAATTTTAGTTTATCAATTTCGAGTAAATCATGTTGGACCATACTCATTCGTTCTGTCATAATTGGACACGGACCAGAACATGTTGTGAAAATAAAATCTGCTAACCATACATTACCTTCTACATTTTCAAGGGTAAACTGTTTACTGTTTTGATCAACCAGATCAAATGCTGGTATCTTACCAATAATTGGTAGTTGTTCTTCTACACCATCAGGTTGCATAACTGCTATTAAAGCTATTATTATCACTAAAGCAATTACATATACCCATGGTCTAAAAAACATGGTCAAATTCCTTTATCAATGATAATGATCACCATCAATAATGGTAAATAAAGAACAGACGCCTTAAGTATTAGGGAAGCATTCTTGGACGATTTTTCCTTTAACATTGGAATAGCAGATAAAAAATACAATAATGTTAATATTGTTGTACCAAATAGATAAATATTACCACTCATACCTATGATAAATGGTAAGAAACATACTGGAAATAAGAGGCTAAGGTGCCAAAATATCTGACGGATCGTACGTGAACCATTAGGTTCAATTACCGGTAACATTTTAAAACCTGCTTTTTGATATTCATCTTTACACATCCAGGCAATCGCAAAGAAATGTGGATGCTGCCATAAATAAAGAATGGCAAATAAAATCCACGCACCTGAATCAACATTACCTGTCGCAGCTACCCAACCACCTAGCGGTGGTAGTGCACCCGGGATTGATCCTAATGATGTATTCAACCAAGTCAACTTTTTCATAGGTGTGTAGATTAAAACATACATGAAAGCGGTTAATAATGATAAAAATCCAGTAAGGGTATTTATCTTCATAACTAGAATTACACTTCCCATAATTACAGCAGATATACCAAATAATAATGCATTCTGAGGCTGAATGATGCCAGACGGAATGGGCCGATTCCATGTACGCTCCATAAGTTTGTCTTGGTCGCGCTCTAAATATTGGTTTAGTGCACTAGCACCGCCTGCTGATAAGCCTGTTCCCAATAATGTCCAGATCAGCCTGATCCATGACATTACACCCTCATTACCCAAATAATATCCTAAAAGAGTGGTAATGAGTACCATAGTCAAAATACTCGGTTTTATAAGCTCTATATAGGCCCGAGTTATTAATAAAATATTGTTAAACCGCTTATTCATCAAATTAAATCTACCACGATAGTTTTACTGGTGACACCCGCAAAATTAATAGAGTACTTACGCCAAGAATTACTGCACCGTTAACAACATGGATACTAGTTATAAATGGTTCCTTGACTGACCAAATTGTAAAAGCACCTAATGTAATTTGAATAATTAGAAGTGTGATTAAATATCCTGCTAATCGATATATTCTTTCATTACTGATTTCCGATTGAATAATCTTCAATGTTAGCCACCCAATTGAAATAGCCACAGATAACGCACCCATGCGATGAAAATAATGAATAATAATCTGACTCAATGTAACAAATGGTAATCCTGATTCAAATTGCATCGATTGAATTGTGTTTAGCATTTCTTGGTTAAAAGTTGGGATTATATATCCACCAGATAACGGAAAATCAGGAATTGCCAATCCAGACTCCGTATGCCGCATCAGTGCTCCAATAATTAATTGTATAAATATAAGACCTGTAACTAAGTATGTAGGGAATCTCAAAACCTTATAATCAGTACTTTCATTTAACATACGATTCGCTCTCTCTTTTGATAACCCATAGGAAATAAAAATCGTAACCATTAGAAATGTTTGAGCCAGGAGAGCATGAATTACGGAAACGGGTGTCGGTAAAAATAAAAGTACGGTTAACCCACCAAAAAGTCCTTGTATTATCACCAATCCAAGGGCGAAGAAAGCTGTCTTTTTTAACCAAAGTCTATGATCAGTATAATATATAGTAAATGCTAAAATCAGCGTCATAAGACCGACAATAGTTGCTATCATACGGTGGCCATGTTCGTAAAATATGCCACCAATCATATCTGAAAACGGGAAAGAAAACATCTGGTGGCCATAAGATGTGGGCCAATCTGGTACCGACAAACCAACTTCATGGCTTTTAACCAAAGCACCAGCAAAAATTAATAACAGAGTTAAAATCACTAATAATTTGGATAAGCGACGTATCCAAATGGTGGAAAATTTGTTGCTGTAACTAATTTCCCCCATTTAATATTATAGTCGTCTTTATTATATGGTAAAATGCACTAGCAATAAATGCTATTAATAGAGGTCTATTTACCAGTCGTCCTCATCGCCCCACTCATCTTCTTCACCTTCTTCTTCGAGATATTGAGCCTGTAATTCTAACCAGGTATTATAATCATCTTCTGTATCTATGGTTAGATACCCCCGCATTCGATAATGCCCGAGACCGCACAACTGCGCGCAGGCTATTTCTAATCCTTTGCCTTCCCGGGGTGTACCAACCATTTTCTTTAGGAATTCCTCTGAGGTCGTATTTGCTTTAAAATGAACGGGTATAGTCATGCCTGGCACGGCATCTTGCCCTACCCGAAGCTCTGGAAGTTTGAAACTGTGGATCACATCCTTAGTTGTAAGATCGATGCGGATTTTCTTATTGACTGGTATATGCATTTGATTGATTGTATAAAAGTCATCATCTGCGCCCGGACTGGAACGGTCCAACCCAATAGGATTATTTACCTCATCTACAAGTTCTGGTTTTGAACTACCAAATATTCCATCTGCACCTGGGTAGTGAATATTCCATACATACTGTTGGGCAACGACCCGTATGTGTACCGCTCCGTCTCCGGAAGTCGGTACATCATTTACCCGATTTGCCCATATTGGAAACGCAAAGCCAATTAATAATACGATTTCTATTACAGCTACAGCAACTTCGAGCACAGATGAAAGATGGGATTTTACACCCATATGATCTGCATCTGGATTTTTTGATGCCCTAAACTTTACAAGTGATATAATAAAAAAAGAACCCCAACCAATAAATAACACTAACATTAGCCAGTGGGATAAAACGATAATTTCATCAATACCTGGACCAGCTTCTGAAAGACTAATTGGCAATCCATAATTCTGAAGAAATTTTAACATCGCTTACCTATTCTCCATCATAATATGTGTTTTTTACTTCTAAGCGATATGTTTTTGACCTTTTGTAAAATGATATAGTTGTGAAAACAATAAGTGATAACATACCCGCTGTAAAAGCGAGTAGAACGAGAATGGCCATATTCAACCCCTGTGTAGCTGGGGCATCGGGGGATCCATAACAGGTTGCACACGCTGTTACAATCTTTGGATACCCAATAATTATAATCAGAAATATTGATCTAATAAAATTAATCATATGGTTTTGAATTTCTGTATTATACGGAAATAATAGATCATTAAAGCGCTTCCTGAAATAAAAGAAAGTACAGAAAATATCACTGATACTGATCCTGGGTTGGAAGGTGTAATTAATTCAAATATACCATATCCAATAGTTAACATTATGGCTAATCCAATGAAAAATAAATGGAACGTTTTAAGGGATATCATCCTAGTTGAGCCTGATCAATAAATGATGCCATTGGTATACACATGAGTACAAAAAAGATCCCAGCGGTAAGCATTAATATCCACGTAATTAATGCTTTTTCAGATATTAAATGCATGAAATAACCAGCCACCAATGATCCTTTAACAGAAGCAATAGTCAAGGCAAGAAGAATTGCTTCACCTGTACTTAGGTCCAGGTAAGATGCTGCAACGGTTACTATAGTCAAAACTGCTAATGCGGCAAAAACCGTCATATATACTTTAATATGGCTTTGAATATCTATTGTATCGTGTCCACTACTCATGAATGATCCTTCCTATAACAAGTAAAGGATTGGAAAAAGGAAAATCCATACTAAATCAACAAAATGCCAGTACAGACCAGCAATCTCAATCCGATTCGTAAATTGTTCTGGTTTTGAATTCCACATTTTACTACCTGGCATCCATAAATAATAAAGAACGATCATACCTCCAATAATATGCAATCCATGGAGTCCGGTAAGCGTAAAGTAGATTGCATAAAATGTATTGGTACTGGGATAGATATGGTGATCAAACTTTGAAGTATATTCTATATATTTTATTATCAGAAATCCCAGAGCGCATAATAACGTTAACCCCATATAAAGCTTGTATTTTTTGAACTCATTCAGTTTAAGCGAAGCCCAGGACATTACCATGGTTACGCTGGATGTAATCAAGATCAGAGTATTAAATGTGGCTAAGGGTATATTCAGTTCCTGACCCCACTCATGAAACGCACCTACTGGTGCACCGAACCGTAAAAATACATAAGCGGAAAAAAGACCGCCAAAAAGCATTACTTCAGATGCTAAGAATAGCCAAATACCTAATTTCGCATTAAATAACCCTGTATCAGGCCTTTCTTCTATCGTATAGGGGATGTCCATGATTCTTCTTTATCCTTTTTTTGGTTCTGTTTGGGGCGTGAAATCCCTTTTACGACCTGGCACACTATACTCATAAGCTACCCGGTGTACTTCCGGTATCTTTTCGAAATTAACATGAGGCAGTGGTGGCGAAGGTGCTGTCCATTCTAATGTGGTAGCACCCCAAGGATTTTTATCTACTTTTTCGCCACGCTTTAAACTGTAAAAAACATTAAAAATAAATGGTAGCTGAGCTAGGCCAAGTAACCATGCAGAAATTGACATGAATTCATTCCAATGAAGTACACCTGATGCATGGGCATACTCGAGTCCACCATCCCAGAGCCTACGTGATACACCTGCCAAGCCCTGAATAAACATGGGCATGAATATACCATTCATGAATATCAGGGAAGGCCAAAAATGTAGTTTACCTAATAGTTCACTCATTTTTCTACCAGTAATTTTTGGGTACCAGTAAT
>Ga0257111_1000150_pt1 | contig 27901 bp, 34 predicted proteins | sample LP_taG_6_FD_191567 | JGI IMG/M metagenome (GOLD analysis project Ga0257111, IMG submission 191567) | Marine microbial communities from Northeast Subartic Pacific Ocean, Canada - LP_J_2015_P26_500m | ecosystem: Environmental > Aquatic > Marine > Oceanic | place: Canada: Northeast Subartic Pacific...
GCAACACTAGTTTCTGGAGTATTTGCAACTGTTTTAACTGGTCTTTATTTTATCATGCCAGAAGATTTATGGTTTATTTTTGCTTTAGCAATTCCAATTATGTGGTTTATGGTATTCATATGTTGGATATCACAAATAGCAGCAGATTATAATCATGGTTCATCACATGATGAAAAAAAAACCACAACGAGTTGACCAAATAAGAAATTAACACGTACAAAATTAATCTTAAAGATGAGCTAAAAGAAATTAATAACGACGGTGAAAATGAGCGTCTTAGAAAAGAAATAGTAAATTTGAAAACGCGTGTAGAAATTGAATCTATTAGAGCAGAAATTTACAATCTTAAACTGTTAGCATCACAAAAATAATTATTTACAGTGCTCACACTTTATTCCCTCATCATGTTTATCCTTACAACTAGGGCAACTAACTGCTCCTCCCAGATGACACTCGCAATTACACTCTAATTCTTTTTCCATTTTGTATATAGTAATCAATTTTTGTATTAATACATCACGTCAAACTTCATCAAGATGAATTATTATTCAGATTTAGAAAGTGTAATTGTACTATCAACTAATTCATTCAATCTAGATTTTACTTCTTCAGAGACTATTTTTCCATCCTCAATTGTATCTGCTGTAACAAATACTGGACTTGGATTTGTTATCACTTTGAAGTATGACATAAGTTGTGTTAAAAGTGTCTGAACATCTGTAAATCCTATATTCCCAGAAGCTAAAATTGCTAAACCTGCAGTTTTTCCAGAAGTTTGTTTATAGTTGATAAATTCAAATAGATTTTTCAAAGCTGCACTGAACATAGAATTGTAAATTGGGGTTCCTATCAACCAGATGTCTGCATCTGTAATGTCTTTTGCAGCTTGTAGAGTTTTTTCACCATACTCTACTTCATTTAAAAATCCATGATAGTAATCAAAACCATCTTCTGACAAATTAATGAATTTAGTATTCTCATTTTTTGATTTTGTATATTCAAATATATGTTTCATCATTATCTGTGTTTTTGCATTCTTTCTTGGACTACCAGAAATTATAACAATTTTCATATTTTAATTTATTTTGTTGACAATTTAAACTACAATGGATTTTAGAAAAATATGCGGGCTTGGAGGGCTTCGATCCCTCGACCTGTAACTTAGGAGGCTACTGCGCTATCCATACTGCGCCACAAGCCCAGCAAAAAACAAACTTGTAATTATTTAAGCGTAGTCTAAATTGGTTTTAATGTACTCCTGAATAATACTCCAATTTGGACTATCTTTTTGTTCCCATTTTTCATAGAACACAACTTCATCAAGATTTAACCTTGGTAGCCATTTTGCTCTTTCTAAATCAGGTTTTGCTTCAAATTTTGTAACATGCCCAAGACAAACATATGCTATAGGAATTATGTACTCAGGTAATCCCAATTCTGTTTTTAATACTTGATTTGACACTATGCTAACCCAACCAAGTCCAATTCCTTCCGCTCTTGCAGCTAACCACATATTTTGAACTGCACAACATACACTATAGATTCCAGTTTCAGGAATACTAGTTCTTCCAATTACAAATGGACCAAATTTTGTTGGATCATATGTAATACAAATATTGACAGGTGATTCAAGAATTCCTTCTAATTTTAAAGATAAATATTCTGATTTTTTTACATCTGTTAGTTTTTCTGATGCATACTTGTGTTCTATTTCAAATGATTCTTTAATTTTCTTCTTTGTGTTTGAATCTTTAATTAGAATAAAATTCCAAGGCTGAGAAAAACCTACAGATGGTGCATGATGTGCAGCGTCTAGAATTTTTGTTAATGCTTTGTTGTTAATTGGCTCAGTTGTAAAATGGGATCTAACATCTCTTCTAGAGTAAATTGCCTTGTAAAAACCAGCTTTTTCATCCTCTGAAAATTCTTCATTCATAACATTTGTTTAGATTAATCGTATACATTTGTTATTCCCTTAAACGTTAATAATGGCTAATCGAGTTTTTGATTACACGGGCCGGTAGTCTAGTTGGTTAGGATACTGCCTCGACATGGCAGTGATCGTGAGTTCGAATCTCACTCGGCCCATTTTTAATTTCGTGTATCAAATGGTGGCTCTACAATACTCCATGCAGATTCTACTGTAAGTATGCCAACTGCATCATAGTCTATGTTTTCTCCACTGATAATTGCATAATACTGCTGTTGATTTTCATCAGTTAACTTTAGACTAAACCAACTTTCCAATGGGATTTCTGTTCCAGGATAAAATGCAGCTCTTCCCGGCATTGCAATATCTTCTGTTGAATATGCTCCTGCACCCATAACATTTCCATTTGCATACAATTCATAGGTAATAACTGGTACAGTAAATGTTAGATCACTAGGATTTGTTATTGTAAATATTACTGCTAATGTAGCACTATTTTCTATACTGTTTACATCAAGAATTTCTACAGATGTTAATTCAATTGTAGCACTTTCTAAATCATCATTATCTAAACTAGCATAATAAACTCCTCCACCCAACATTGCTATTAATCCAAAAATTGCAATAACTGGAACAATTCGTCCTGGAGGATTCATTAATTTTTTGTAGCGTAAAGTATTAAAAAACGTTGTCAAGAATCAAATACACACAGTATTTGATAATTGCAATGGCAATAGAACAAGCAATACTTACTTGGATTCACATTACATGTGCTGCAATTTGGGTAGGTGGTTCACTTTTCATTGGCGTTGTGTTTGCACCAATTCTAAAAAAAATGTCAATGCCAATAGAAGAAAGATTACAATTAATGATTAAAGTTGGCAGAAGATTTAACAAATTAGCAGTACCTGCATTAATTATTTTAATGGCAACAGGAATGTATCAAGCTCATCTGATTTTACAGAAATCAGATTTACTACTTGAATCAAGCTATGGCAATATACTTGTAATCAAAATAATTCTTGTCGTTGCACTAATTGCAACATTTGCTATTCATGTTAGAGTAATCAGAAAAGATGTTGAAGAAAAAATTATGTCAAAACAAATTTCTGATGATCAACTACAAGTACTTAGAAAAAAAATAATAATTTTAGGTGAAATTACAGTTGTTTTATCAATAATTATACTATTTTTAGCTGCAGTGTTAAATTCTGGCGGACAGTTTTGATAATTTTTTAAAGAAACAATTCTATTACTTATCATGAACGGTCTTTTGATTGGCAGATTTCAACCATTTCACCTTGGTCATCTAGAAGCAATACGTTTTGGATTATCAAAAGTTGATAAACTGTTTATTGGAATTGGAAGTTCTAACAAGAGTCATCAAGAAAGAAATCCATTTACTGCTGATGAGCGAAAAGAAATGATTACATCGTCATTAGATGAAAAAACCTTGGATCAAGTATCAGTTTACTACATTCCTGATGCTGATGATCATGATAAATGGACAGATTCTATTGATAATATTATTCCAGATTATGACGTTGTTTTTTCTAATGATGATTTTACACACCAACTGTTTGAAAAATGTGAAAAAAAAGTGATTTCAGTTGAATTCAAATCACGTGAAAGTCTTTCTGGAACAAACATACGGCAATTGATATTAGAAGATCAGAACTGGCAGAAACTGGTTCCAGATGGGACAAGAAATATTTTGTTAAAGATTGGGGCAAAAAATCGGCTTCAAGATCTTTAATTATAAATAACCTTCAAATATTTCTGCAATAGGAGAATAAAAATTTGGAATATTTAGTTATGTTACCTGGACCAACAAACGTTCCAGAACGAGTAACCAGAGCAATGGTTACACCATCAATTAATCATAGAAGTGATGATTTTGTAGAACTTTATGAGGAATGTGTAGATAATACAAAAAAAATTTTTGAAACAGAAGGAGATGCAGTTTGTCTTTCAGCTTCTGGTACTGGTGCAACAGAATGTTCTGTCGTTAATTTAATTAAAAAAGATGATAAAGTAATAATTCCAGTTAACGGCGAATTTAGTTCTCGTTTAGCCCAACAAATTGAATGGGCAGGTGGTCAGACAATTAGAATTGAAACTGAACCAGGTGTAAACGCAACATTTGATCAAGTCAAAGAAGCATTTGACAACAACAAAGATGTAAAAGCATTCTATTGTGTTTGGAATGAAACTTCAACTGGTACTATGATTAATTATCTTGATAGAATTAAGGATCTAACATCCAGAAATGATTCTTACTATGTATTAGACGGTGTATCAATTGTTGGAGGCGAAGAACTTCACATGGATAAATGGGGAATTGATATTGCAATGACTGGTGGTCAGAAAGCATTCGCATGTCCACCTGGAATTTCACCAATTTGCATTAATCAGAGAACTAGAAAATACATGGAAGCCAACCCTCCAAATACAATGTATTTCAATTTACCACGATATTTCAAATATTATGACGAAGCAAAACACACTCCATTTACTCCTGCATTACCTGTGCTTTATGCATACAGAGAGGCAATGAGAATAATTCTTGAAGAGGGTATGGAGAAAAGAATTCAACGTCATAGAATATGTTCTGATGCATTGTACTCTGGACTTTCAGCAATTGGGCTATCACCATTTGCAAATGAAAATTCTAGATCTACTGTAGTCATTGCATTGAATTATCTAGATGGTCTTGAAGATAAAATTTTTAGAGATACACTTGCAAAAAAATTCAGAATTTTAGTTGCAGGTGGATTTGGTAATCTAAAAGGTAAGGTTTTCAGAGTTGGTTGTATGGGTGAAGTACACCGCTATCACGTAATGAGATGTATATCTGGAATTGCATCAACATTGGCAATGATGGGATACGATACTGATGCTAAAGCAGGTCTAACAACTGCAGAAGAAAAACTAAAGCCACTTGATTCGCTCTAACTTAATATAAGGAAATTCAAAATCGACTACGTTGGCATTCAAAAAAGGACAATTAATTCTAGTTGATTATACTGCTAAGATAAAAGATACTGGAGAAGTTTTTGAAACTACAATAGAAGAAGATGCCAAAAAAAGTTCTATTCATGAACCAAACGTCAAATATCAACCAAAATTAGTTTCAGTTGGAGAGTCATGGGTAATCAAAGGATTAGATGATGCACTTCCTGAAACATCTGTAGGTGACAAAAAAACCATTGAAGTAAGTCCTGACAAAGGATTTGGTGCTAGAGATAAAGGAAAAGTTCGAATGATACCACTAAGAAAGCTTGGAGAAGATGCTGAAAAAGTTTCAGTTGGTGATACAGTTGAAGTTGATGACAAAAGAGGAATTATACGTTATATTGGTTCTGGAAGAGTTCAAATAGATTACAATCATAGATTTGCCGGAAAAACAATTCTTTACGAAATTAATGTAAAAAAATCACTTGACGCTGATGAAGAAAAAATTTCAGCAATTCTAAAATCACGAATGCCAGTAGATGATGATAAGCTAGTTTTTAAGAAAACTGCAAATTCACTTGATGTTACAATTCCTGAAGAGATCTTTAGAACAGAAGGTCTTGCAGTAATCAAACATTTTGTCCAAATGGATATTTTTAAATTTTCACCATCTATTCAAAAAATTAATTTCATTGAGACGTATGATAACAAACAGGTAACAAAAAGTCAGGAAAAACAACCTGAAAATAAACCTGAAGTAGAGTCTAAAACTAAATAATTATAGTACTTTAGTACTTTTTGCAAGTTTTATTGCAGTATTTTCTGTCATTTTCTTTTCACTCAGAATTGTGTATCTTTCTGGTCGAAGTGATTGAGCTATAGTTAATGCTTTTGCTAAGACTTTAGATTTCAGTCCAATTTCTTTTGCAGTTGTTGGTGCTCCTACATTTTTTAATGTCTTAACAATTTTTTTCCAATCTTGACCTTGTAATTTTGCAATCATGATTGCACCAATTCCAACTTTTTCTCCATGTAATCCAACACCAAATTCAATATGATCCACTGCATGTGAAAACAAATGTTCTGCACCAGAACATGGTCTGCTACTTCCAGCAATACAAGATGCAACACCTGCACTGATTAATGCTTCAACAATTATTCTAGCATCAATACCTTTTTTTGAAAAACTTGGAGAACTTTCAATCAAAATTTTAGCACTCATTGAAGCTAAATTGGCTGAATATCTACCATAATATTCTCCTTTTTTATCACGTCCAAGCTCCCAATCCCTAACTGCTGTGACCTTTGCCATAAGATCACCACATCCACTTGCAAGTAGTTTTTTTGGTGCTCTTTCTATTACATTAACATCGACAAAAACTCCTAATGGAGCTGTTGCTACAAGTGAGTGAGGTTTTTCACCTCTTACAGAAACAAAAGGGCTTGCAATACCATCATGAGATGCAGAAGTTGGAATGCTAACAAACGGTTTTTTGAGATTAAAGGAACATAATTTTGCAATATCAACTGATCTTCCACCACCAATTCCAATTATTAGATCAGTTTTTACGTTTTTGACTTTTGTTTGAATCGCATTTGTATGTTTAATTTGATTTGAGCTTGCTAGATGCCAAATAGGAAGAATTTTAGAATCTTTTAGTGACGAGTCAATTTGTTCACCAAAAATCTTTTTTACATTTTTACCTGAAATTATCGAAACTTTCTTTGGATTTGCAAGATCCTTTAGGAATTTACCTACTTGTTGAATATTGTTTTCGCCTACAACAATTTGTCTTGGAAGCTCCATTGTATGAGAAGATGGTTTTCTTTTTGTTCCCATTACTCCACCTCGCTAACAAAGTTATTTAAAAGAGTACCATAGTATTAATACCATCTCAAGCAGGTAATTCTATGTCAAACAATGTTGAAGAAAAAATACTCCATGGTACTACAACAGTAGCAATTAAAGTAAAAGATGGTGTTGTTCTTTGTGCTGATATGAGAGCAAGTGCAGGATATTTTATTGCAAATAATAATACTATGAAAATTCAAAAAATTGAACATCATGCAGGATTAACTTTGGCTGGTGGTGTAGCAGATGCACAAAATATTGTTGATGTTTTACGTTATCATGCAAATGTTTACAGAATTCAAAATCAAGAACCAATTCCAATTAAATCACTTTCTAGATTAACATCTTTAATGTTCCATCAAAATAGAGGATATCCATTTATTGCTGATATTTTACTTGGTGGATATGATAATGAAGGACCACAACTTTTCAACATAGATATGTTTGGTTCTGTTGAAGAGAAGAGTTATGTTACAACCGGAAGTGGCTCACCTGTTGCATATGGTCTATTAGAAGAAGAATACAAAGAAGATTTGAGTTTGGATGGAGCAAAATTAGTTGCTTTACGTGCCGTTAAAGCAGCAATTACAAGAAACATAGGCACTGGTGACGGAATTAATGTTGCATTGATTGACAAAAATGGATTCCGTCTTTTGGAAAATGAAAGGAAAAAAGCTGTATTAGAAATTTAGAAATTTTTTAAAAACTTACAATAATTGCAAAAAAAACAAAATCAGGAACCTCAAAATGCCCAAAATATAATGGCAACCGTACTGCAAAGTATTCCTAAAGAGGCAAGCCTCACAAAAATTGATTATGAAGGTCCTAGAATTGCTTTGTATACAGACAAGCCAAGATTTCTTATGGAAAATAACGATATAATTTCAAATCTTGTAAATCAAATCAAAAAAAGAATTGTTATAAGAACTGATGAAAAAATTCGAAAGTCAGAAGAGGAAGCTAGAAAAATTTTAGATCAATGTGTTCCAAAAGATGCTAATCTAATTGCAACATTATTTGACACAGCAACAGGCGAAGTATCAATTGAAGTTAAACGACCTTGGTTATGTCAAAGAAATGCAGAAGAATTTAACCACGCTGAAGTTACAGAGAAGACTGGATGGAAACTTAGGGTAAGAAAGGCAACAACTAACCCATCTAGCACGTTAAAGGCCATTAATTACCATCTAAAAGTATCATCTTCAGAAAGAGCAAAACAGCTAAAAGAAATTGGAGAAGAAATATTTCGACCACGATTGTCACAAAAATCTGAAATTTCATTATTAACTTTAGGTGGTTTTGGTCAAGTAGGTCGTTCATGCATGCTTCTAACTACTGCTGATAGCAAAGTTTTGATTGATTGTGGAATTAATCCAGGTGCCAGAACTCCATCAGAATCTTTTCCAAGACTTGATTGGGCTAATATTTCACTTGATGAGTTAGATGCAATAGTAATTGGTCATGCACATTTAGACCATACAGGATTTTTACCAGTCTTATGTAAATATGGGTATAAAGGTCCAATTTATTGTACAGAACCAACACTTCCAATGATGAATTTAATTCAGCTTGATGCAATTAAAGTTGCAGGAGCACAAGGAAGAACACCAATGTATGCAGAACGAGATGTTCATCAAATTATGAAGCAAGCAATTACACTTTCTTACGGAACTGTTACTGATATTTCCCCTGACATTAAACTTGTACTAGCAAATGCTGGTCATATACTTGGTTCAGCATCTTGTCATTTTCACATTGGTAATGGCGATCATAATTTTGTATATTCTGGTGACATAAAATATGGAAAAAGTATAATGCTTGAGAGTGCAAATACAAACTTTCCACGTGTTGAAACTTTACTTATAGAGAGTACATATGGCGCAAAAGAAGACATTCAGCCAACTAGAGAAGAAGTTGAATCAGCATTTGTCAAATCAGTTAACGAAACTCTAAACGCAAGAGGAAAAGTTCTCATACCAATTCCAGCAGTTGGTCGTGCTCAGGAGTTAATGATGGTTATTGATCAATATATGAAATCTGGCGAATTAACTGAATCTCCAGTTTTTATGGAGGGTATGATTAAAGAGGCTACATCAATTCATGAAGCTCATCCAGAATATCTTGCTCATGAGCTTCGGAAAAAAATACTAGAGACCGACGATAATCCATTTGATTCTGAATATTTCACAAACATCGAGAATCATGATGCTAGGGAAGAACCATTACGAGACGATTCACCATGTATAATTATTGCCACATCTGGAATGCTAGAGGGCGGTCCTGTTTTAGAGTATTTTAGAAACATTGCTCCAGATAAAAAAAATAAACTTCTATTTGTATCATATCAAGTAAATGGAACTCTTGGACGAAGAGTAATGGATGGAGCAAGACAGGTATCAATTTTAGGTCAAAATGGAAAGGTTGAAGTTGTAACAATAAATTGTACAACTGAAAGACTTGAAGGATTTAGTGGTCATAGTGATTATAACCAATTGATGTCATATGTCCATAGATTACGACCAAAATTACGAAGAGTTCTTGTTAATCACGGTGAAAGACGAAAATCAGAAAATCTTTCTTCACAAATTAGACGAATGTACAGAATTACAACACATTATCCACAAGTACAAGAAGCAATAAAATTATTTTAGATCGTAGTCTGGCTTCCAGATTTTTACATTTGTTGGCGTTACAATAATTCTTTCTTCACCCAAACGTGCAATATCTGCATCTGCATTTCTTGCAATTACATAAAGTTCTTCAACAACTTTTCTAAGTTTCTCAACATCTTTTTGTGCCAAAGGTGTAACTCTCAATATTAGGATCATTCCTTTTTTGACATCCTCTTTGATTGAGTGTAAATCACTTGGGTCACGTATAGTGATTGCTTTCAGATATGTTGTGTTTTCCTGTTTTTGCATAGCTTTGCTGCGATCAGGAGTGAATAAAAGCTTTTGATTTAAATTTTTTTTACAAGATTTTTTTGTGCGTAATTACCACAAATCAGAGTATCTAAAGTGTTACAAGTTCTTTTGTAAACTTATGCAATAGTATTGGCTTGCTGTCTTTTACAATTAACGAATCTTCAATTCTCACTCCAAATTTATTTGGAATATAAATTCCTGGCTCTACTGTTATTGCCATTTTATTTTGTAGTTTTGTTGTACTTCTTGTACTGATTGTAGGAAGTTCATGAACATCCAAACCAATTCCATGTCCAGTTGAATGTATGAAATATTTTCCATAGCCTGAATCATTGATTATTTTTCTGCAAGCATCATCAACAGATTTACAAGTTACTCTTTGTTTAACTGCATCAAGTCCAAATTTTTGCGATTTTTTTACAATTTCATAAACATTTTTCGCTTCTTTAGAAATTTTTCCCAGAGCAAATGTTCTTGTTGAATCTGAAACATATCCCTTGTAGCGGAGTGTTAAATCAACCACTATTAGATCACCATCTTTGAATTTTCTGTTGGTTACTTGTGCATGAGGAAGTGAACCATTTGGTCCTCCTGCAATTATTAGTGGATTTAATGTAGAGCGATATCCAGTATCAAACATTTCATTTTCAATTGCATATGACATTAGAATTGATTGTAACTGTGATTCTTTTTGTCCAATCTTGATCTTTTTTTCACAGATACTAAACATATTATCTATTATTTTTGATGCTTTTTTTAACAAAACAATCTCTTTATCATCTTTTATCTCACGTGCTCTTTGAAATGATTCTGACGAGTTTTTCATTTTTGGAAATGATTTTTTTAGTGATTGCATTACGGAATAATTTTGACAGTCAGTACAGACATTTCCTTTTAGAATTTTTTTTAATGATGTTAATGAACTAATTCCTCGATCTGATTTTATTACATTACAATCAATTGATTCATCTTTTGCTCTACCAATTTCTAACTCTGGCGCAATAATTGTTGCATTACAATTCTTATCCAAAACTCCAATTGCTTCACCCCAAAATCCAGTTAAATAAAACAAATTTTCTGGTTCAAATGTTACTAGAGTATCACATTTGGTTATCTTTTGACAATATTTTATCAGTTTTTTTCTTCTTGATCGCAATATTTTACCTTCATTCTAATTACAGATTTATGTTTGCTGGCTATGAATTTCTAGCAGTCAAAAGTAATACTTCCCATGGAAATATAATTTTTCCATTTTTTTTGGTATATTGAAGAGTGTTATCTTTTACCATCTCTCTAAGATTTGACTTTTGATCTATGCTTAATTTATTGAATTTTTCTTTTAATGGCTTTGATAGATATTTCTTGTAGTTATTCCAATAATCCGAAAATACTCCAGGACTATATTGAAAAAGTAGTTTTTTTACAATAATTTTTTCATAGCCCGCTTTTGAAAATACTTGTTTAAAGGAATCTTTTGTTCCAAATCTATCAAGCTCTGGATATTTTGGTAAATAATCTGGAATGAAATTTTTTACTGGGTTTAGTATGCTATCAAAATATGGTACGTTTGTCTTACTATGAACACACATTGCAATAATACCATTTTTTTTGATGTTTTTCTTCAAATTTTTTAGAACTTTTTGTGCATTTGGAAAGAAAAATAAAGCATATTGACATGTTATTACATCAAATTTTGTTTTAAACTCGATTGTCTCTGCATCACCTAAAATAAAATGAACATTTTTTTTCTTACCAACCCACTTTTTTGCAATACTTATTGCAGTTTTTGATGTATCAACTGCAAAAACTTTACCTGAAACTCCAACTTTGGCAGTAATTTTTTTTGTAACAAGACCTGTTCCACATGCAAGATCTAAAACATTATCACCAGATTTTATTTTTGATAGTTTTATCAGTTCATTTGTAACATTAAATGGACCAATTTCTTTTCTTGCCCATCTTTTGTGATAAAATGGTGCTACTTCATTCCAAACCAGAATATTTCTCTGCTTGTATTTTGTGTTTTTAGATTCTTTTTTCAATGTTTTTACAAATTAATTTTACAATTCTTTCTTTTTTATTTCTACTAATAGTCACAACTGTTTTCGAGTCAACAATTAGCAATTCGTTATATCTAGTATCTTTAAAGTATTTTTTTCCAATGTCATTTGCAATTATCATATCAGCCTTGGAATCTCTTAGCTTTTGTTTTGCTTGTACTACTAACTCTTTTTTTGTGATGTCTGTCTCAGCCTTAAAACCTATTAAGAATACATCTTTTTGCAATTTTTTGATATGATCAATAATTTTTGGTGCCTTTTTGAGTTCAATAGTTAGTGAATTTCTTGTGCTTTTAATTTTCTTTGAATATTGTTTTTTTGGAATATAATCTGATGCCGCAGCAGCCAATATGACAATATCAAACTTTTTTTTCATTTGTTTTTTTACTTCATTAAACATATCTGTAACAGTTTGAACAGGAATTATTTTTGCACCTTTTGGTGGTTCAGCAATTCCAGGACCATATACTAATGTAACCTTTGCACCAGCAGAAATCAATTCTGATGCTAAAAGCACTCCAGTTTTTCCAGTACTATGATTGGTTATTACTCTAATAGGATCAATCTTCTCAATTGTTGGACCAGCTGTCATCAAAACTTTCTTTCCTTTCAAAATTTTTGATTGACCAAATTTTACAAGAATAAAATGTAGAACATCTTCAGGTTCTGGTGCCTTTGCTTTTCCTTCGATCATACTTGGTGAAACAAAATCAATTTTCTTTTCTAAAAATGCAATGTTTTTACGAACTGCTGCATTTTCATACATGGACTGATGCATTGCAAGACCCATAATTATTGGAATCTTGGAGCCAAACGCCACAGTAAGAACTGTGGATATTGGTGTGTCATCAATTCCTGCTGCAAGCTTTCCCAAAGTGTTTGCAGTTGATGGATAAACAATCAGTAAATCAGAACGCTTGTAATCAGCAAGATCAATATGTTCCATATCTCCAGTTAGTTTTGTAATTACATTATTTCCAGTAGCCCATTTCATATAATCAGGTTTGATCAGTTTTGTACTAGCATTAGACATTACACATTTTACGTTTGCACCATGTCGCATCAGTAATCTTGCAAGCTCAATTGATTTGTAGGCTGCAACAGAACCTGCAATACAAAGAACTATTTTTTTTCCAGTGAGTTCTGTACCATGGCTCTCAACAATGTCCAAAGATGGATGTCGTGTCATGTTTGGATCTCCATATGATATGAATTCTCTTCTGCTGGAAATACCTGATTTTCGACGTCATCCACGTATTCAGAAACAGCTTTTTTGATTGTATCTGAGAGTGAAAGATATCTTTTGACAAATTTTGGGTTAATTTTGTCATATAGACCAAGCATGTCATGTATGACTAGAACCTGGCCATCACAGTGTTTCCCGCAACCAATTCCGATTGTTGGAACATTGACAGATTCAGTAATCTTCTTCATGGTTTCAGCTGCAACCATTTCATAAACGATTGTAAAACAACCAGCATCTTCCAGTGCTTTTGAATCTTCTAATAATATTTGTGCATCATCTTCTGTCTTTCCTTGCACGCTATACTTTTTTGCTGTCTGTGGCAAAAGACCAAGATGTCCCATCACAGGTATTCCAGCTTTGATAATTGCCTTGATTATCTCAGGAAGTCTTCCTTCTAGTTTTACAGCATCCGCACCGGCATTGATTAGTCGCTGAGAATTTAATACTGCATCAGTTTCATTATCATATGACTTGTTTGGAAGGTCGGCAACGATTAGAGCATTTTTTCTTCCATTACTAACTCCCTCAGTAAACATGCACATTTGGTTCATGGTGACAGAAGATGTGTTCTCATACCCAAGCATAACCATTCCAGCACTGTCTCCAACCAAAAGTATGTCAACCTGATCACAAAGTGTGGCCATCGTATAATCATAACTAGTAACTACAGTGATCTTCTGTTTTTGCTTCTTCTGAACGATCTCATTTATTGTTTTAGGCAAGTTTAGCTCTCCTTTGCAGATTTTTCTTGATTTCAGAGATTGATTCTGATAAAACTTTCTTGTTGTTATAAGATGGTTGTACTTTTTTCTTTTTGCATGCTGTAATCAACAGCTTCATTGCTCTAGTTGTATTATCAACAATTGTAATATCGGCGGTTTGTGCAGTTCGTGAAAGTGGGTTTAGATCAAATGTAATTACTTTCTTTTTGGCTTTCTTTAGAGCGAGTGTTCTATCACCGTCTTCTAAAGGAACAAGAACAACATCAGCAGAATAAATTCCATCTTTATCTACAATTCTTCGAGCACTGTCGATCCCTTTCAGTTTTCTTGCAGATTTCGGATTTGTACCTAGAACCTCCTTTGCACCAGATTTCTTCAAAACCCTGGTAATAGCCCTCTTCCTACTTTCTGGTCCATAGAAGAGATTAACCTCTATTTTTGCGCCTATTATCTTTGATAATTGAACAATTTCTTTTGGACATAGTGTTGCAAAATTTCCATTAACTGAAATAACTGGATACTTTGCTAAACGAAGAGTGTGTGCAGCTGCATTAATTGCTTTTTTTGCACTAGTTGTTGTCTTTTCACCAATAAGATAATCAAATGCTTCACCTCTACCATGAGCCAGTAAACCTTCTTTTGCAACTAAATTATTATTAAATCCTTCAACCAGTTTTTCTCTTATTTGTAATGAAACAAAACGTGGATGAGATTTTGGTATATTCATTTAATCACAGAAAAATATTTTATTCTAATCTTGCACCAGAATTATCAATTCTTGAAGTAATTATAATACCATCATCATATTTTTCTAAAATTTCTAATACTTTTTGCCTTTTGTCCTTTGTTACAAGAGAAAATATTGTTTCACCAAATAATGCAATTCCACATTTTATTCCATTTTCATGTAGCTCTTTGATTACTTTCTTCATTTTTGGAGTAATTACATGAATATACTTAGCAAATTTTATAGACATGTCCTGGAATTCGTCTATATCTTGTGATTGAACAAGCTTGTCAACCATCTTGCCTCCAAGACCGTTTATTGATGAAATCTTTTCCTTGAGAAATTTTTTAGTAGAAATTGGATTAAAACAGATAATCATAACGTCTAATTTTTCTTTTGGAATTATCTTCTGAACCTCACCAATTCCAGGTGCGCCTGATTTGGTTCTAATCTCGAATCCTCCATGATATGATGCAAGTACATCACCAAGTCCAGTTTGACAATTAATCTCAGCTTTATGTGCAATTTGTGCCACCTTAGTTTTTGTATATCCACATTTCAGTGAATCATTTAATGCAATTGCCAAAGAGAATGCAACTGCAGCACTACAACCAAATCCATAGCCAACAGGAACATCAATTTCATGTGTTACATCAAAATATTTTCCATCAACTAAAAATTCATTTAAAACATATTCAGATACGCGTATATCACCTGTGTTAAATCCCTTTACAGTAATTTCATAATTATTAATATCATGTTTGGTTTTTGATCTAACATTTACAGTAGTTTTTACTCCCTTTTGTATTGAGAAACCAGCACCAAGTGAGCCAAGTTGATTTGGTTCTTTTTCTTCCAATTCTGCCTTGAAAAATCCAGTGATGTGAGCAGGTGAAAATGCTTTTGCACGCATGATTGAAACGTAAAATTTCTTAAAATATTAATACTTGGCTTAAATAATATAAATTAGTATAAATTGACTAGATTTACTCGACGCCTACAGAAGATTGGAAGCAGTATGCTGGTTTCACTTCCAAAAGAATGGATTGATGCAAACAAACTAGGCAAAAGTGCACAAGTCGAGATTGAAACTACCCAAAACAATCTCTCTATCAGAACACAACAGAAGAGACCATCAAAGGAAATTGAAATATCATATCCATTACCAAAAGGAGAAAGCATTGTTCCAAACATAACTGGTGCTTATCTTTTAGGATATGATATAATCAAGATCATAGCTAAATCTCCAATTTCTATTACAGATAGAGAAAGTGTACGTGCTTCTATGAGGAGATTAGTTGGAATGGAAATTGTAGAAGAGGATGCAACAAACATATCTGTCCAATTTTTGCTTGATGAAACATCAGTCAATCCACAAAAAATTCTAAAAAGAATGAGCTCAATTGCACTTGGAATGTTCAGTGATGTTGTATTATCCTTGAAAAGTGGAGATCAGACAAATCTTGAGACAGTAGCAAACCGTGATGCCGAAATTAATAGACAATATTTTCTACTTGTTAGGTTGATTCGAAGTACTATTATGGATAGTAGATTAGCTATGATTTTCAATTTAGAAAACATAGACATTTTAGATTATAGAATTGCAGCAAACACACTTGAAATTGCAGGAGATACAGTTGTAGAATTATCACAATCATTAATGAAGTCAAACTTGTCTAAGGTTGAGCAGAAAAGAATACATGACTTTGCAAAAGATATGGAAGAAATTCAGATTAAATCAATCGAGTCTTTCATCTCCAATAATAGAACGCTTGCGATTAATGCAATTACACTTCAAAAGAATAATTCTGAGAAAATTTCTAAAATACGTTCTTCTTTGGAAAACAAGAAACAGATTCCTCTTGCATTCTTTGATGTTATTTACATGCTTGAGAAAATTTTACAATCCTGGTCTGACATTACAGATTTGGTAAAACCAAGTTATCAGTAAGTTTTAGTGTAGTTTTTCTAGTTCTTCTAGTCGTTTCTCAATCTCGATTAGTTTATTGATAATAATGATGTGTGTCTTTTTTGCGTCTATACCTACAGGACTATCTGGACTGGTAATGACATTTGCAATTTCTGCCTTTCTATCTTCGTCAACTTCTAGATTCATTTCTTTTTAACCTTTAATTTGTAATCAAAATATACTTTGCTTAGAGTAGTTTCTTCTTTGCTGCATAAACCATTACAGCACAAATTGTCTTTGAATCAGTAATCTTTCCTGCCTTAATCATTCCAATCAGCTTTTTCACATCCATCTTTACGACTGAAATGAATTCATCATTGTCAAGATCCAATTCAAATTTCTTTTTCAATCCTGATGCAACAAAAATGTGAATCTCCTCTGTGTTATAGCCAACTGAAGGGAAAAACGAGATTAGTTTAGTCATCTTTTTTGCCTCATAACCAGTTTCTTCGATTATCTCACGATAGGCAGTATCAATCGGTTTTTCACCTTTTTCTAATGTTCCTGCTGGAATTTCCAAGATATAGCCATGGCCAAATCTATGCTGTTTTACCAAAATTATTTTCCCTTTTTCATCAAATGCTAACATTGCAGCAGCACCTGGATGTTCAATAATTTCCCTTTTTACTTTTCTTTTCTTTATTGTTAGATCATAAACATTTAATCCAATAATTTTTCCTTCATAGATTTTTTTCTTTTTCATAATAATTTCTTAATTATACATTATATGTAATTTTTTTGATTTTGTTAATAATTCTATGGATTTTTCCATCCATTTTTTTGGCATGTTAATTCTTTTTGGTATAAAGAGATCAGTTGATAATATTCCTTCTATATTCCTAATTTTTTCAGTCATTTCATCCATTTGGAAAATGTTCTCACTATACAAAAATAAAACAATTTGATTTTTTGCCAAAAATGGTATCATCATAAATGAATCAGAAAACTGTTTTTCTAGGTTTTTTAGAATTGTTTTCATATTGTTTCCATCAACTACAGACAATACTGCATATGGAATGTATCCTTCAATTTTACTAGGGTCATAGACTAAGGTGAATTGTATGGAATCATTTTTCTCAAACTTTTCTAAAATTCTATTTACTGTCTTTGTTGAAAGATTTGTATTTTTAGATAAATCTTCTATTTTTTGTCTGGGATCATTTATCAATTCCTTTAGAATTTGTAGATCTGTTTTTGTAATGTTATAATCAATCTCCGTGTTATCTGCTTCAAAAATTGCAAGTATACGAATATCTTTCATTAGATTCTCTAAAAGTTCAATTTTTTGCTCAACGTCTTCTTTTACAACAATTCCACATACAGTTGTTCCACCAACGCATGGAACTATAACAAAAGGAAGACCCACAAGCTTAACTTGTTTCATTATTTTTTCAATGTCTTGCCCATTTACTACAACGTATACAATGTTTTGACCTAGTACTGGCGGTTCAACCTTCATGCAAAATTCCTCAATAAGTTTTGATTTTTCCATCTTGTTGATTCTGGTCCTAACTGCACCACCAGAAATTCCAATCTTTTTTCCAATTTGTCTATCAGATTCTCTACAGTTATTGAGTAATGTGCTGAGAATTTTCATATCTAAAATGTCCAATTTGCAATGTTTTTATCATTTAGACAGATATAAACATATTTTTTAGTTAGAAAATGTCTTAATTGTTACACAATAACTTATATGCCTTATATATTCGACATTCTTAGTTAGATGATGGATTACAGACTAAACTTGGCAACAAGAATGCTGACAAACAAAAAAGGTAGTCTAATTGGTGCTGTTCTTGCTGTGTCAATTGGAATTTTAGTAATTCATGTTAACTTTGTAATTTTTCAGGGAATTTATGACGCAATACTTCGTGACATGACAGATTATAGATTTGGAGATATTTTCATCACTCATGAAGAGGATCCTACAATAGACAGATCACATTTGGTTTATACAAATTGGTTTGAAAGAGTACAGATAGTGCAGGCTGCAACACCGCGGCTGTCGGGAAATGCTGATATTGAATTTAGAAATTATGGAAAACAAACTGAACAATTTGATGTACCAGTAGTTGGAATTGATCCTGTTACTGATGTACAAGCATCAAAAATTCATACTACAATAAGTGACGGACAGTATGTTTATGCTAGAAATTCAATTGTAGTAGGTGAAACAGTGTCAGAAAATCTTGGAGGTGTTAAGGTTGGTGATAACATCAAACTAATAGTAATTAATCAATGGGGTGTAGAAGAATCAAAAAGATTCATTGTTGTAGGAATATCAAAAACAGCGGGTGGACAGGGTTTTGATAGTAGTGTCATTGTACACATTGATACACTTAGAAATATGCTTGACAGACCAAACGAATCAAATTCAATTTTTGTTAAACTAAATGATAATGATTCTGAAGGTGCAAAAGAACTCAAAAATCAATTTTTAGCAGCATACTCAAATGATGAATTAAAAGTAGAAACAATTGAAGAGTCTGCAGAAGCAACACTGAAGGGATTTCGTTCAGGAATAGCAATGATTAATTTAATTGGGTATTTTGGAATGATGTCATCTGCATTTGCGATAGTTGTAATTCAAATGATGCTCGTCAGTAGCAAAACAAGAGAGATTGGTGTAATGCGTGCAATTGGTGCAAAAAGAAAAGATATTTTGATTATATTTATTTTTCAGGGAATGATAATTGGTCTATGTGGGGCAGCAGTTGGTACTGGATTTGGATTAGTATACACTACATATGCAAAGATAACAAACATGCAATTTGAGGGTAGTTTGGCACTTGAAGTTAATTATAATTGGGAAAAAATTGGCCAAACTGCATTTTTGGCATTTGGTTTAGCAGTAATTGCTTCTCTTTACCCGTCGTATCGCGCGACAAAACTACTTCCAGTGGAGGCGATGAGAACTGTCTGATACTGTTTTAGAACTAAAAAATGTAACCAAAATTTTTGGTGAGGGAGACACAGAAGTTCATGCACTTGATAATGTATCATTGGCAATAAAACGTGGAGAATTTGTTTTAATTGTTGGAAGTTCTGGTTCAGGAAAATCTACATTGCTTAACATGATTGGACTTCTTGACAAACCAACAAGCGGTAAAATAATACTAGATGACACAGAAACCACACAACTAAGTGACAGCCAAGTCTCACAGTACAGAAATAAAAAATTAGGATTCATCTTCCAGTTTTCCAATCTTTTACAGGATCTTTCTGTATTAGAAAACGTCATGCTTCCACAACAAATCCAGCAAGATTCTGAGAATTATGTTGAAAAAGCAAAGCAATTACTCATAAAAGTGGGATTAGAAGACCAAATTCCAAAACGTGCGAACAAAGTATCAGGTGGACAAGCACAACGAGCTGCAATAGCTAGAGGTTTGATAAATAATCCAACTATAGTATTAGCAGATGAGCCAACAGGAAACTTGGATTCTATTACTGCTGCAAACATTGTAAAACTAATGAAATCTATGGCAAGAGAATTTAATCAAACATTTATCATAGTTACACATGATAGGCAACAATTTCCAGATGTTGATCGTGTTATTACAATTAAAGACGGTCGCGCATTTGAAGGCGAACAGCAAGAAATGGGTATAGTAGCATGAGAAGTCTTTGTATGGTTTTGATGATGGCATTAGTTGTCAGTCCATTAATTCCGCTTGTATTTGCCGATGCAACATCTTGTGTAGGTTGTCCAGAAGGAGTTATACGAAAATCAATAACTAGCATAAAATTCCTTGATGCATATTTTGGTACATCCTCTGGAAAAATTGAAGTCGGACCTGGAGACAAAAACGTTCCATTTACAATTTCAATGACAAATGTTGGAACACAGGATCTAACAGGGATAAAAGGTCAGTTATTACTTCCGGCACAGTTCTCATCACAAGAAGGTTATTCTGGATTAATTTTAGCAGACAATGATGCAAAAGCTGTTGCTGGCAACTCGTTTTATTTGACATTTTTTGTTAATGTCAATGAAGAAGCACAAATCCAAAGTTATTCAGGAACTGTAAAAGTAGATTATTCTAGACTTCGTGAATCAGGTGAAAGACAAGACTTTTTTGATTTTGGTTTCAAACTAACTGGTGATAGTATTCTAAATCTAACACCACTAACTCCATACATTACATCAATTACAAACAACGATGTTACAATAGAGGTTTCAAACGGAGGTACTGCACCACTGTCAAATGTTGATATTATTTTGAAAAATGATCAAACATCATCTACTACAACTTCAAAAAATCTTGAAAATGTAATATTTGATGAAACACATTGGGATGTTGGTACCATCACACCAAAGAGTACAGAAAGTTTTAATTTTAAAATTTTTGTTCCTGATAGCATCAAAAACGAACCACTTCACTTGCCTATGGAGGTAACATATTTTGATTCATATGGAAAAGCTCAGACTGTAACAAGAGTTGCTGACTTTTACATTAACGGATTAGTTGATCCATATATTTATGGAGTAAAAGTGATTGATTTATCTGGAAAGCAGACAGTGATAGGTGACATCTTAAACCAAGGAAATTCAGATGGTCTCTTTGGATTTGTAACACTAAAGCCACGAGGCGATTCCAACATTCAGGAATCCACACAATACATAGATGACATAGAGCCAGACAGCCCAGTACCATTTAACATTCCAATTGGTGCAGCAAGTAATGGAGATCATGAGATTACAATTGAAGTAACATACAAGGATTCATTGCGAAATGATCAACTGATTACCTATGACACAACAATCAATGTTAACGCACCACTAATAGCTAACTCTGGTGATGGTGATGCTATTGGTCCAATTATTGCAATTATTATAATTCTTGGAATAGTTTTCTATTTGTATAAGAAAGGAAAACTTCCAATGATTAGCAAAAAGGCATAATATTGGATAAATAAAACTAGGTTACTCTCTCATAGAAATCTCGTTGTTTGCACACTTGCAATTTACGAGTGATTCACCACATTCTGTACAAATTAGTACATGATTAGGTATGTCATGCAGTGATTTTGGCTTTTTTAGACGTCTTAATGGGTTCTTCATACAATTTTTTTTTTTGCGCGTATATCTACCTTCTTACTGTTTTATCATTGTACTACATTTTTATAGAATTATTAAATTTTTACAAAACTTTTACAATTACATTCAAAGACAAGACACTGTTCTAAATTTCTAATGTGCTTTGAATCAGGATGTGCACATGATGTGTTTTGGCATATGTGTCTCTTCTTTTCCCTGTTTACGACCCGTTCTGCAATTTCATTTGCCTTTTCTTTTGAATACTTTTTTTTGTCAATGTAATAGTGAACTATCTGATTGTATAGCTTGTTTGCATCAAATGGTTTTTCAATCAACAGATCCAGTATAGTTTTTGTGAAATCTAAGAGTTTCCATAGAGAATTTTAGGCATGTTTATTGTCAATCAAAACTATGGCATATTGTGTACGAGTGCACTCCAAATAACAGGGAAGAATTAGAGTCAATACAGCAAAAAATACTGGAAAGAATAAGGGATCTTCGGGACCAAGACCTTCCATTAAGCGAGGATACTGCATTGGCAAATTATTACAAAATGAATACGGAAATTCAATCCTGCATTTTAACTGATTATTCATTTGGTCCTGCAACACTTGGATTAGTTATTGCAGCAGGAGTAATGGTATCACTAGTCTATTACTTTAGAATTTGGAAGAAGCGAAGAAAGTCTAATCAAAGGTTTTAGATAAAAATATTTCTGAATTTATCTATATTCGCTGCCACAATCGCCAATTATTTCAAACAAATCTCTTGCTTTTGAGGTAACTGAGATTATTTTGGAATTATCATCAGCATCAAGTACAAGTTCAAACACCTTTGCATTATCATCTCTGTGTTGAGAAATTCCTAATCTAGCACCAATAATTACACCTGCTACTCTAGGTTTGTCTAAGATGAATTTTGTTCCAACATTGGCAATACTTGTATTATGTTTTTTGCCAATTTCTTCTAATACCAAAAGTAATTCTTGGAAAAGATTCCATCCTCCCCACGTATCTATCATATTCTTATATTTTTGTAAGCTCAAAGTATCAAGATCTGATTTTACAGGCTCTGGTTTTCTAATGTATTTTTCAGAAAGAAACCCACCAAGAAGCGTTCCATATGTGAGTAGATTCATGTTGTGTTTTTGGCAAAATGGAACCATTTTAACTTCTGCTCTTTGATCTAAAATGGAATATTGTACTTGATTTGAAATAAGATTGAATCCATGTTTTATCATAATATCCATTCGTTCTGTATCAAAATTTGTAATTCCAATATGCCTTATCTTTCCATCATCTTGTAATTTTGAAAGATTATTTAGTGCATCAAGATAGTTTACATCATTATAATCCCACCAATGAAATTGTATGAGATCAATTGATTTTACATTCATTCTGGTAATGGATTTATCTATGTAATGCTCTACAATTGATCTCGTCATTGGTCCTGGATTTGGAACAAACTTTGTCAATGCTTGACTATTTGAAAGTCCCTCATCTGTTTCAAGTTTTTTTCTAAATTCACCAAGAAATTCTTCAGCAGGACCATAAATGTCTGCCATATCCCATGTTGTAAAGCCATCATCATGATATTGAACCATTTCATCTACTGCAGATTCTAAATTAATTTGGCCATGTCCTCCTGCAACTTGCCACATTCCATTTAGAATTCTACATATTTGTAAATCTGAACCTAGTTTGAATATTTTTTTTAATTGTGTCATTGATGTTTCTATAAACTTTGATATTATGAGGTTTTGTTATTTTCTTCATCTAGAAGAGTACGCATATGTGGAAGAACTTGGCGTATGTTTTCTAATGCACTCTTAATTTTTAGTAATGTCATTGCAGCATCGATTCGTTCCTCGTCAAATTTTTTGCATATGTTATCGAGTTTTTCTATTGCACTATCTATTCTTTTTATGTCCATCAACAACACATGATTTGTATCTTCATCCATATTTTTTCTAATTTCTTTTATGATTTAAATGAAACAAAACTAATTGGCTGCGTGTGCGAGTCTCAATCGCAATTAAGGAGTACGTATGTATTTGTTGTAATTAACTTACAGCCAATTAGCACATCTTATACACATTAATGAGATAAAAGGATTGTATATTTTAGAAAAAAATTGTTATTTATTACTTGAAATCGTCTTTTGTGAACCAACCATCTTTTTTCCCTGATTCTTGTCTAAAAAATGGTTCTTTTTCTGGCTTTTTTGTAAAAAATGATTTTGATTCGGACATCCATTTCATTCCTTCCTTTGGTTTTTCTTCTTCATTTCCAGTATTTTTTCTATATTTTCTTAAAATTCTTGGCACTATTCTTGCAAGTGGAAATGCTAAGAACATCAAGTAAATCCACATTCCACCAGTTGGGTCTTCCATATCAATCTGATCAACAAACAATATTAATAGTATAGTTATGATTTTGTTTTTGCAGGAGAAACAATATGACTAGTAAAACACCAGATGATTCAAAGGCTCAAGTAATAATTCGTATGTTTCCTTCAGATGCTAATCCAGCAGGTAATGTCTTTGGTGGTGTAATCTTACGACATATAGATATGGTTGCAGGTATAGTTGCACAAAGACACAGTCAAACAAATGCAGTAACTGTAAGCATGGACAAGATAAGTTTCTTAAAACCAGTTTTAGTTGGAAATGTTTTGTTCCTAAATGCCCGAATTAATTATGCACAAAAGTCTTCAATGGAGATAGAAGTACAAGTAGAGGCAGAAGATATTCCTAAAGGTACTCGTGTTTTAACTGGTACTGCTTTTGTTACTTTTGTAGCATTAGATAAAAATGGTAAACCAGTAAAAATTCCAAAACTTGTAGTAAAATCAAAAGAAGATAAAAAAATATTTGAACAAGGCAAACTTCGTATGGAGCGCAGAATTAAGGAAAGAAGAACCTAATTAGATATGATCAAAACTCCATGTCCAATATGTCACAAAGACATGAAAGACCATGACAAAGAAAAGCTAGACAAATGTTTATGGCGTTTTGCCAGAGAGGCAAGAAACCCAGTTGCGTATGCTTCTAGAGAGAAGCTAATCTGTCCTGTTTGCGAAGAAGAAATGCTTGATCATAAAATTTCAGAGGCAGACAAATGTGTAAATCAGTTTATCCTAGATGTTGAAGAGTTATTCTGAAAACTGGTTTATTTTATTAATTGCTTTTGCAATATCTGCCGAATCTTTCTTTGCTGTAAGTAGATCACCTAGTAATTTTAGAAAATATTCATTCCCAGTGTTTTCTGCCTTTTCTATATCAGACTGATAACATTCAAGTGCTCTTTGCATTAGCTGTATATCATCTTCAAGAGAGTTAATTGGAATTATATCAGATAATACATTTTGAATTTTTGTTACAGTTTCATCAATTCTTGGAATTATTTTAACTGCCTGTTGTTGTAGAACTGGTGCAAACATTGCAGCAGCCTCTTTGAGTTCTGGGCTATTTCCCATAGTCTGTAATCTTTTTTTATAGTGTCTAAATGCTTTTAGTATAATTCCATAACCACCCTCGTTTTTAAGGAAAATTCCACCAAGCCAAATTTTGTCTGTCATGAATGTTTCAAAGTTTTATGGTTTTTAAATAATGAATTTATTACTCATGTAGAGACTGAATTTATGTTATTAATTGTAGAAAATGGTTCCATATTTACACCAAATATTGTTAATACTCTTAGTAAGACAGAAACAGAATTCAATGTTATTCCATTTGATACAATCAATGATTTTACATTGAAAAAATTTAACTCATTTATTTTATCTGGGCGACGAAAAAACAACCAAAAAATGAATCAAAAAAATTCTCAAATAATTAAACATGCAGTAAGAGAAGGAAAATCTTTACTTGGAATATGTTACGGTGCTGAAATTCTAGCTTTAACTCTTGGTGGAACTATCAAGAAAACTTCTGCTATTAATGGAGAACAAAAAATTTCTGTTACAACAAAAAATCAAATTTGTCAAGATGATGCTGTAGTATTTCAAAGTCATAATTATGAGATTTCAAAACTAGGAAATGATTTCTGTAATATAGCACACTCAGAAACTTGTAAAAATGAAATATTTCAACATAATAATTTTGATATATTTGGAACTCAATTTCATCCTGAAATGACTAAAGATGGTCAAGAAATGATTAAAAAATTTACAAGCCTTTAATTTTTAATATGTATTATGAGTGAGATTGTATGGACGAACAAGAGCACGAATTAATTTTACCTCCAATATCTGATCAAGATAACATTTGTCTTCCATTATCTGTTAATGCAGTTTCAAAATACTGGAATATTGAATTACCATTATCAGAAGCAATTGAGAAAGCAAAAAAATATTCAAACACTTCTGGAAGTATACTGATTGAAGGAATAGAATTAGCTGAAAGACATGGTCTATCTTGTTTAATTTTAAACTCTGACATTGATAAATTAAAAAAAATTATCCAAATTGGAATCCCACCAATTGTAATTCTTCCTGGGTTACATGAAATGGTTCAACATGCATCAATAATTTCAGGATATGATGATAATGAAAAAACTATTTTTCATTACGTGCCTAATCAAACAGCTACAGAAGATGGAATACAAGTGGGAGTAATTCCAGAGGATAGATTTGATAAACTTTGGTCGGAAGATGATCGTTTGATGATACTTTTAGCACCATCTGAAATCATTTCTAAATTAATGGATGAAGACGAAAATATTGCTAAATCAAATAGACTTTGTTTTCAATCAGAGAGATCTAGCCTACAACAGAACAAAACTGATGCAAGTAAATCACTAGCTGAGGCAATTGAATTAAATCCTAAAAATTCAACTGCTTTCTTACTACTAGCAGGTATACAGAATGAACAAAATGATCATGAATGTATAAACAACTACCAAAAAAGTTTGGAAATTAATAATAGATGCTATCTTGCATATCGTGGATTAGGAAATTTTTATCTTAAGATTAACAAATATGAAGAATCTGAAAATTTTTACAATAAGGCAATCGAAATTAATAATAATAGATTTGGTCCAATTTACAAAAATCGTGCTATTGTGAGACAGCAACAAAATAAAATGTCAAAGGCAAAAGAAGATTTTGAAAGATATTTAAAATTTACACCTAATGCAAAAGACAGAGGTTTGATTGAGCAAGCATTAAAAGAATTTTAATGTGGAGTGCGGGATTTGAACATGCGATCTTCAGCTTGGGAAGATGATGTCCTGTGGGGCTGGACTAACTCTGTGCGTATGAATTTTTATTGATCAGAATTATATACTTTAATTAAAAATTAGAATTATGGATGCAAAGTGTCCTGAATGTGATTTAGTTGCAATATTAGATGATGATTGTTCTAAAATTAAATGCCCACATTGTAATTTTGAATCAAACTATGACGATTACATTGAGATAATGAAAGACAAAGCAATGAATATGGCAACTGACTATATTCCAGATAGACCAGGATTCTAACTACCAAAAATTTCCCTTATCTGAACAATCTAGATGTGAACCACATCTTGGACAAATCAAATGACAAGTTTGAACATCAAGCATAATCTCTTTACATTTTGGGCATTCTGTCTTATCATTCATAATAAGATTATAGTAAAATAAGATTAAAGATTTTTTACTAAATTTATTTGTCCAAAGGTTAATTAGTAGTTTAATTTTTTTTTAGATCGCTTGGCAAATTACAAGTTAACTATATCGGATAAAAATGGAAAATCTATTTCCAAAGAAGTAAAAGAAGCTGATGCAAATCCTTTACTTGGTTTAGAAATACCTACTGAAACTGATGCAGCTATTGTTGGTCTTTCAGGAAAATTAACCATAATGGGTGGTAGTGATAAATCAGGTGTGCCTATGAGACCAGATGTTCATGGTCCTGCAAGAAAATATGTATTATTAACAAAAGGTGTTGGTTTGAAAGATACTGAAAAAGGATTAAGAAAAAGAAAACTTGTAAGAGGAAATACAATTTCTGATGAGATTTATCAACTTAATTGTAAGTTTGATGGTGAACTCAAAGCAGAAGAACCTAAAGTAGAAGCAAAAGAAGAAAAACCAAAAGAAAAAACCAAGTAGAATTTTAAGAGTAAAAAATTAAAGGCATACCTTAACATAGTAGAATTTCAAATTTTATTCATGCATTGGAAAGATTCTCTTCCTGAATGGTATGTAGAAAAATATGGACGACAGCCATGTGTAAATATTGGTACTGCTGGACATGTGGATCATGGAAAAACAACTCTGATTCAAGCATTAACTGGTAAATGGACCAGTGTTCATAGTCAAGAACTTAAAAGAGGAATTACTATAAGAGTTGGATATTCTGATGCTGCATTTTACAAATGTCCAAAATGTGAATCACCATCAAATTATTCTGCATCAGAAGTATGTCCTAATTGTAAAGCCAAAACTGAATTGAGTAGAGTTGTTAGTTTTGTTGATAGTCCAGGTCATG
>Ga0257111_1000151_pt1 | contig 27854 bp, 20 predicted proteins | sample LP_taG_6_FD_191567 | JGI IMG/M metagenome (GOLD analysis project Ga0257111, IMG submission 191567) | Marine microbial communities from Northeast Subartic Pacific Ocean, Canada - LP_J_2015_P26_500m | ecosystem: Environmental > Aquatic > Marine > Oceanic | place: Canada: Northeast Subartic Pacific...
TGCCTTGATCAAGGTTGATCTATAGACACAATTTGAAAAAATAAATTGAATCAATTACGCAACTATTTCGTCTTGGCGGTACTTGTTCTATCTGCCTGTATTTTGTATATATTGAAATCAAAAACAGACGAACCTAATCCGACGACCAGAACAGTTACTTTACCGAAAATTGAAATTGAAGAAGATGTTCGGGGCAATATTGTTATCATAATAGATGATTTTGGTTATAGAGATGATAATGTTTCAGAAGGTTTTCTATCTTTGGATGCAGACTTTACGTTTGCGATCATTCCAGGTCATCAAAATAGCAAAGTATTTGCGGCGAAGGCTGATCAGAATGGGTATGAGGTAATTGTGCACATGCCCATGGAATCCACAAATGAAACACGTGGTGAAAAAAATTATATGCTGACTACATCTATGACCAGCAATGAAATAGAGAGAAGGGTAGAAGAAGTTTTCTCGGAATTTCCAGAAGCTGTGGGAATGAATAATCATCAGGGTTCAAAAGCTACATCAGATAAACGGATCATGAATATTGTGGGCAATGTATTAAAGCGGCATGGAAAATATTTTATCGATAGCCGCACAACTTCAGCAACTGTAGCCGAAGCCACAATGCGATCCCGTGGTGTACACACAATTCGTCGCCATGTATTTCTTGACAACGAAAATAAGCATAATAAAATCCGGGAACAGTTATACAAACTTGTCGATAAAGCAGAATCGAAAGGTCTAGCGGTAGGTATTGGTCATGCAAGAAAAAATACGCTAGAAGTTCTACAGCAGGAAATCCCAAAATTGAAGGAACATGGTTTTAAATTCCAATTTGCTTCTTTTGCGGTAAAATGAACGATGCCGATTCTCTGCAAAGTACATCGTGGTGATTTCATTGAAAGTATTCATGTTGCCTATGCAGTGGTAGTTAATGAAGCAGGTGAAATTTTGTACAGTAGCGGTGACCCCGATTATATTACCTGCGTTCGTTCAACGCTTAAACCTTTCCAAGCCTCCACAGTAATAAAAGAGGGCGCGACCAAGACCGCTGGTTTTAATTCAGCAGAATGTACCCTTATGTGTGCTTCACACAATGGTGAGGATATACACGTAAAGACTGCAGAAAGTATGTTGGAAAAAATCGGCTATGACACGTCATACTACGAGTGTGGAACTCATTTTCCATATGATAAGGAATCCAAAATAAAATTGATCCAAAATAATGAAAACCCTTCTGCGCTGCATAATAATTGTAGTGGCAAACACGCGGGTATGTTATGTCTCGCAAAACATTTACAGATAGACCCTAAAGGTTATACGGATTTAAATCACCCTGTACAGCAACTTATTATGGAGCAGGTAAAACGTTTTTCAGAATTAGATAAATTTCCTCTGGCAATAGATGGTTGTAGTGCTCCAGTGCCATTTTTACCTTTATTTAACATTGCTTTGATGTATCAGAAGTTTGCCGGTGGAAATTATGATGAATTAAACACCCTTTTTGATGCAATAACCTCAAACCCCTATTTGATCGCCGGACAAGATCGTTTTGACACTGATTTTATTAAAGCAATGGCTGGAAATGCAGTTACCAAGGTTGGCGGCGAAGGTTTACGCGGCCTAGGAATTCGCACAGCGAAAGGCGAAACATATGGTGTCGCCTTAAAGGTTTTGGATGGAAACCAACGCTGTAATCCAATTGCGACCTTGGCTGTCCTAGAAGACATGGAGTTATTAACAGATGATGAATTAAATAAGTTGAGTCCCTACAAAAAAATAGTATTACAAAACCATCGAAAAATAGAAACTGGTTCAATAAAAGTGGAGTTATAGACAAATTTCTCAATATAGAATCCATACCATATTTTTTATATTACTATCTTATACTGCCGCGCAATCTGATTACACTTTTTTGACTTATAATTTGCTGAACTACCAAGATGAGGATGATCGTGAATCTTACTTTCAAGAAATTATCGGTGAGATCCAACCGGATTTAATCGTTTGTCAGGAAGTAGTAGGAACCACCGGATATAATCATTTTCTGGATGATGTATTAAATATTGTCCAACCAAATGAATGGTCCGGGGCCGACTTCACCAATCAGTCTGCAAGTCAGGATATAGCGCTTTATTATAAATTAGAGCATTTCTCTTTTATCAGTACAGCAATTATTAATACAGCACAATCATCGGGAACAAGGAATGTAGTAGAATGGGTGATGGAACATCTTGAATCTGGAGTGCAGTTTCGTATTTACAGCCTGCATCTCAAAGCTAGTTCAGGTGATTCTAATGCCCAACAGCGGCTACAAGAAGCAACCATACTACGAAATTATTTAAATGAATTACCAAGTGGATCTCATTTTATTATTGGTGGGGATTTCAATATTTATAGTAATAATTCATCTTCTGAGCCTGCTTTTGATATGCTTACAGCTGCAGGGTCTGATGCCGATGGCCAACTCTTTGATCCGATAAATCGTATTGGCCACTGGCATAATAACAACGCTTTCGCGGATGTACACACTCAGTCCCCTCGGACTACACAATTTGGTGGGGGAGCTAATGGCGGAATGGATGACCGGTTCGATTGGATATTTACCTCAGCCGCCGTTCTAGAAGATACCTATGATATGAATTATGTTGATGATACTTATATTACATTTGGCAATGATGGCCAGCATTTCAACCAAGCTATTAATAGTGGGACAAATGGTGCCGTAAGCCAGACAATGGCTGATGCATTGCATGCAGCCTCCGATCATCTTCCCTTATTTGCATCATTTCAGTTTCCAGATGGTGATGCTTCTAATTATCATTTGATAATTACGGAAATCATGCCCAACCCGTCCGCAGTATCTGATAGTCGTGGTGAGTGGTTTGAGATACTAAATGCGGATTCAATTGTAATTGACCTGAACGGCTGGACCATTATGGATCAAGAGAATGATACACATGTGATTACAACAAGTATTGAAATAGCACCCGGGCAATACATGGTCCTGGGACGAAATGGCGATGAGGCTGAAAACGGAGGTTATACTGCAGATTATATCTATTCATCGTTTCAATTAGGAAATACAGAGGATGAGATAATCATTTTAGATGGTGATGACAATATTGTAGACAATGTTTCTTATGGCAATACTTTTCCCTACTCCAGCGGGATTTCCATGTATTTAAAGAATGTCACTTATAATAGCAATCTTGATACTAGCTGGGCTGCTTCCTTCAATATGTACGGTGATGGAGATATGGGTACTCCTGGTCGTGCTTGGGATGATACCACCACAATTGCAGTTATTACAGATGATTTCCTGCCGGAAGAAATAAAATTATATCCATCTTATCCCAATCCATTCAATCCTAAAACAACTATTTCAGTGAGCATAGCAAATACGGCCTTGATCAAGGTAAATATTTATGATGTAAATGGCAGATTAGTAGATAATCTGTACGATTCAATAATTGCACCTGGACACCATCAGCTGGCATGGCACGCAACCAATAAACCAAGCGGGATATATTTTGTTTTACTGGAATCGGCCGGTCAAATAAAAACCCAGAAACTGCTGCTAATGAAATAATTCCATTGCCCAATCCATTGGCTTATTCCCCGACGTTTCATTAATTTTAGTCGCTTTATTAAGCAATCCAAAACCGGGGAAAGGATGATAAAAAAGCTACTCTATAAGTTTCATATATTATTATTTACAGTATTGTTCTCTTCCGTTATCTCTGCCCAGTATTTTGAGGATATTTACGACAAATATACTTCAGTTGGTCAGTTGGGTCTCACCGTTACCAATTTTGGTGTTTTAGGCAATGGCTGGAATAAAATCAATGGCCGGATTATCCCTTCATGTCAATATAAGCAGAATACAGAAATACTCAGGGACCAGGTAGAACATTTTTCCTACGCTGGCCTATGGATTGGGGGTGTAGTCAATGGTCAGCGCCTGGTGTCTACCGCTATAGTAGATGGTGTTTTTGAATCGGGTCAGGAAGGCTTTGAATTATCTGCTGCAGACAATATCGATATTAAATCATCCATTTCTTCCACATCTTTGGATTCAATTGCGCAGTATTTTTCGCCCTACGCAACATCACATCAGGATCTCAAAACAGCTTTCCGGGATTATGGAACTATACCAACTGATAATATGAATATTCCCAACCATACACCACTAGGCATTAACATTAGACTTGAATCTTATGCTTGGAATTATTCTTTTGCCGATGCATTTGTAATTCTCAACTATTCTATTAAAAATGTTTCCGATCAAACAATTGAAAATATTTATGCGGGTTTTTGGACCGATGCTTCAGTGGCCAACATGAACTACACCAATAAATATGAACCTGGAAGTGGATTTACCTGGTATGATAACCTTGATGGTTATGACACATCGATCGATGATTCAGAATACAGCCGGGATATAGCATACCAATATGACCTCGATGGTGATGATGGTTGGGCCCAAAGTTATATTGGCATTACCTGGCTGGGGGGGAATGTATCTCGACCTTATGTTCAATCACATTATAACCAGTGGGTTTGGACAAATTCGAATAATTCATCTTATCCAGTTTACAGTATGCCACTCACTGATTATGAACGTTATCAAAAATTGTCCAGCTCTGTTCAAAAGGGAACTGGGCCGGAATACACAGCAGCGGGTTATCCCAATGAACCCAATAGCTGGATCTTTCTTTTCTCCGCCGGTCCATTTGGTAGTGTTCCTACGGAACCCGATTCATCCGCTTGGGAATTACCACCCGGCGATTCCTGTAATGTGGTAATGGCCGTTGTAACTGCAAAATGGAATGGAACAGAAGACGATTCACCAACGCGGCGTAGGAATCTACATGTGAACTCAGACTGGGCCCAGCGTGCTTATAATGGTGAGGATAAAAACAGGAACAATATTCTGGATGATGATGAAGACCTTGATGAGGACGGTGAAATAGACCGCTACATTTTACCGGAACCACCACCCGTACCAAATATGGTTGTAGATGTTGATGATCAGGTTGTTACGGTCTACTGGCAAAGTAATGCTGAAAATTTTATTGATCCAATCAGTCGTGAGGCGGATTTTGAAGGCTACCGTATTTACGGCGCAAGGAAAACAGTAAACGATTCCAATGAAGAATTTACTTTGCTTGGAGAATTTGATCTGGCTCTTACTGAACATATGGGTATTGGCTATAACACAGGTTTCGAATATATAAGAATTATTAATGAGTTTGGTGATCAGGATAGTGTTGAAATAGATGGGAATGTTTATCACTATAAATTTGTTAATAATCATGTGAAAAACGGCTGGCTGAACTATTACGCAGTCACTGCCTATGATCGGGGTGATCCAGATGCTAATCTAGCAAGTCTTGAAAGTTCGACCTATGCCAACCGGCAGTATGTATACCCGGGTGTAAAACCAGACGCTGCTAATTGGGAAGGTAATCCCAGTGTATATCCTAATCCTTACAAAGGGCAGGCTAGATGGGATGGCTATGGCAGTCGGGCCCAAATGATCTGGTTTTCCAATCTGCCACGTAAAGCAGAGATCCGCATTTTTACTCTAGCAGGTGATCTGGTGGACATCCTGGATCATGATCAAGAATACCAGGGCAGTGATGTCTACAATATTGATGAATATAAAACACCACAGCTAAGTGGTGGTGAACATGCCTGGGATCTCATTACCAGGGATGACCAGGCGATTGCATCGGGACTTTATTTGTTCACGGTTAAAAATTTGGATAATGAAAGTTTATCCTATGGCAAGGTAAAAGAAGGTAAATTTCTAGTCATTAAATAATCTTAGGAGGAGGGTTTATTGTGAAAATTTTTTCTTGGGTTCCATTTTTCTTAACACTGGTAAGTGCACAAGATAATAGCTTGTTTTTTTCTGAATATGCAGAAGGAAGCAGTAATAATAAATATTTGGAGATTTATAATGGAACTGGTTCAACTATTAGTTTAGATAATTATGCCTTTCCCAGCGCCTCTAATGATGTAACGACTCCAGGTGAATATGAATACTGGAACAGTTTTACATCTGGAGCTACAATTTCATCTGGTGATGTTTATATTATTGCTCACCCACAAGCAGATGCATCTATTTTAGTTTCAGCTGATCAAACTCATCAATACCTTAGTAATGGAAATGATGGATACGCTATTGTGATGGGTAATGAATCGAGTTATTCTGTAATTGACTGGATTGGAAATTGGGATGCAAATCCAGGTGTTGGATGGGATGTAGCAGGTGTGACAAATGCTACTTTGGACCACACGCTAGTCCGGAAATCCACTGTCACCATCGGTAGTGCAGATTGGTCTATTTCTGCGGGTACAACAGCGGATAATTCTGAGTGGATTGTACTGGATGAGGATACCTGGACCTATCTTGGATCGCATCCGCATCCTGAACTCGAATCAACTGATCCGGCTGTTTCAATTACAAGTCCAACGGATGGCGCAACCCTTTACTCCTCTGATGTAACAGTGTCCTTTACAGTAAATAATTTTACCGTAGCTACAGGAAGCGGCGATGGACATATACACTATTCATTGGATGGTGGATCTACAGAAATGCAGTACACGGTGGATGATATTGAATTGACAGGTTTATCTGTATCAGCTCATTCCTTTATCATCTGGTTGGTGGATAATAATCATACGAACCTGGATCCATATGTAGCGGATACGGTTGCATTTACTATCGAGGAGGAATCAGATGATATAACCTTGATTTATGATATACAATCTGGTTCATTCACTGATGGTACACCTGTAACTATAAGAGGTGTAGTGACTGCAGGTACAGGTGAAACGCCTGATGGCAGTGGGTCAAGTATCTACATTCAAGATGGCCAAGGTCAATACAGCGGTATTAATGTTTATGCACCTGATAATACTGTTTCTAGAGGAGACAGTATTGAAGTGGATGGAATAACAAAAGAATATTATGGTAAGACAGAAATTGAAAATGTTACTTCCATAACTGTCTTGGCAACAGGTGTTTCACTTCCTAATCCAGAGATATTAACATTAGATGAATCAGATTGGGAGCCTTGGGAAGGCGTGTTAATCCAGATTCAAAGTGTAACAGTTTCAGATGATGATGCTGGATATGGTGAATGGGACGTTAGTGATGGAACAAATACATTTAGAATTGATAATTCTTATAGTGATAATTATACATATTCCCCAGCGGTAAACGATCTTATTGGTTACATCACAGGTCCTTTAAACTATTCTTTTGATAATTATAAATTAATTCCCCGAGATGATGATGACATTGTGCTGGGCGGAGGACCACCATCAGTTACGGATATTTCCATAAACCCTTCATCCCCAACAGAATCAGATGAAGTAACGGTATCTGCGAGTATCACAGACGACGGAACGATCGCCAGTGCAACTTTAACTTATAACGCTGGTTCAGGTGATACAGATGTAACTATGAACAATACAAGCGGCGATACTTATTCAGAAACTATCCCAGCACAATCGGCAGGTACAACTGTAACATTTACTATTACAGCTGTAGATAATGAAGATAATAGTACCACATCTAATGAAACATCTTATTTGGTTATATCTTCTGGTGGGCCAATAACCGCCATTTATGATATTCAATATGTTAGCGATCCCGAAACATATGATGCTAGTCCGCTCAATGGGCAAACGGTTACTATTAGTGGTATAGTTACGGCTGAATTTTGGGGTAGTAGTTATAACAGAACCTTTTTTGTACAGGATTCTCTTTGGCCCTGGAGCGGAATCATGGTGTATAGATATGAAGGATGGGATTCATTTGATTTTACAACGTCTAGTGGCATAGTCCATTCTGTTGCGGAAGGTGATAGCGTAACACTGACCGGTGAAGTATATGAGGCTTATGGTAAAACAGAGATCAAAAATGTTTCGGAGGTAATTATTTATGGTTCCTCTTCAACTATGTTCGCGCCAATGGCAGTTACAGTTGCTCAAGTAATGACAGGTGGTGCAGATGCTGAAGCGTATGAAGGCTGTTTGGTTAGTATTGTTGACGTTACTATTAATAATCCTGATTTGGGAAATGGTGAATGGTCAATTACCGACGGAACAAACTCAGCTCGAGTTGATGATAATTGGGACTATTTCTATTATCCGGAGGCGGAACAAGAACTCGCAGAAGTTACAGGTGTTTTAGATTTTACCTTTGATGATTTTAAAATTCAACCAAGGTTAGCGAGGGACGTTGTAGAAGAAGAAGTAACGCGAATTCAACGGATAAACCAGGTGTTATATAGTGATCTGATGAAAGTAGCAGAGGATGATAGCTCTGACCAATCCTATTTTTTTGATGATACAGTCACAATCGAGGGTATTGTGACTGTAGCAACTGGTCTCGCATTTGCAGGAAATGATGGTGGATTAAAAGTAATTTTTGAGGATTTTAATGGAGGTCCTTGGAGCGGTATAGTTTGTTACGATTCTTTAGGATCAAATCTTGGGAATCAACCTATTGGCAGAAAAATAAGAGTAACTGGTAGAATTGATGAGTATGGGAGCAGTACCTATGATGGAAATGTGACTGAAATTTTTACTACGCAACCCATCCAGGCTATTGGCCTGGATCCAGTTGTTCCTGTAGATACAATTTCTACCGGTAATTTCAGAGATCCATTAACGGGTGAGCAGTGGGGGGCTGTTTGGGTTGAAATTCTTAACGCTACTGTAATTCGTAATGATCTTGACTATGGAGGATGGACAATTGATGATGGAACTGGAGAAATTAAAATAGGCACAAATTCTACAGCTGAGGAATGGGAAGAATGGGAAAGGCCACCAGTAGGCAGCTTTGTAGAGTCCATTAGAGGATGGGTGTACAATCGACACGGGTTTTATGATGACTCTACTGCCTTTAAACTAGAGCCAAATTATCCATCAGATATTATTTTTGGCGCTGGCCCACCACTCATAACCATGGTTGAACGTGATCCGTGCGTTCCAATGGATGATGATGATGTTGAAATAAGTGCAATTATTACAGATAACTCGGTTGTGTCTGAGGTAACACTTTATTTCAGACTTTATGATGAAAGCGGAAATGCAGGCTCTTGGCAATCACTAAGCATGAACAACTCTATGAATGACGAGTGGATTGGGATTGTAGCAGCTTCAGTACATGGACAGAGCACTGCCTGCGAGTATTATATTGCAGCATCTGATGATGGAGTTGATCAGAACGAAATTAAAACATCAAAATTTCCTGATATTAACAATGGTAATTATTTAGGATTTTGGTCTATTGAAGATGGTATTTCTGTGGCGAATATTCAGTATAGCCCTTGGCCTTCAGGTGTTTCTCCTTATGTCGATTGTTATGTGTCCATTGCTGGTATAGTTACAGTTGATAGTGTAGACTATCTTTCTGGTTCATACAACTCATATGCCATGCAAAGTGAGAGCGAACAATGGTCCGGGATATTTTTTGATGGTGAAGATTTGCCAGGATTATCCAGAGGGGACGAAATTTCCATTACTGGTAAGGTAATAGAGCACTATGGTAGTACAAAGATAGATAGTGTATCAAGTATAACAGTACTCAGTACAGGCAATACTCTATTACCTCTAGATGTTGGTACGGCCGATTTGGCACAGGATAGCGACGAACCTGAATCTTATGAAGGTTGTCTCGTTGTAGTTTCTGATGTGACTGTAACCAGCGTTAATAGTTATGACTGGTCTATTAAAGATGATTCAAATATAAGTTGTTTGATGGATGATGATATGGCAACCATGGAAGCAGATAATTATATGAGTACTCTTGAAGCAAATGATATGTTGGAAACTGTTTCAGGTATTTTCAACTATAGCTTTGGTACATACAAAATACAGGTCCGGGATATGGTAGATTTGGGCCAGGGTTTAACAATAGAGGATGAAGATATTGGACTTGTCAAAGGGTTTGCTCTCTATCCCAACTATCCAAATCCATTTAACCCTGAGACTAGGATACGTTTTCAACTTCCACAGAAATCCGGCGTAGAACTGGTTGTTTATGATATGTTAGGCCAGAGAGTGAGAACACTGGTAACGGAAATAATGGATGCTGGACTTCATCAGGTTACCTGGGATGGTTTGAATTATGATGGTAATGAAGTTGCCTCTGGCATGTACATTTATCGCATTAAAGCGGGAGGGTACTTTGCTAACCAGAAAATGCTTCTAGTAAGATGAGCATTGTACGGGCGGTTTAACAACTTTCCCGTTTTGGTATACACTTTGCGCTGGCTTCCATTTATACTGATCTTTTTTTATTCATGTAGTTTATGGGATTATGAAGACCCCTCAGGCCCTTACGATAATACCGCGCCAGAAACTTATTTATCGCTCATTGCCAGTGATACCATTTATGCACACATTGATTCTTTGAGTGGTGAGGTTACCTATGCGATAGATGAAGAACCTTCCGTATCTATGGTTTGGGATACGCTGGACCATGCTTTCACTACAATAACTACCAGTAAGCAACTGCTCCATTGGTGGGGTGAAGATAGTGATGGCGACGTAATAGGGTATAAATATAAGTGGAGTTCCGATTCAGCATGGATGTTTACCACTGCAGAAGAAGGACTATTTTATGTACCAATACGGACAGATTTAGACGTATTCAGTTTTGAGGTCAAGACGGTTGATAATGACAGTCTTGAAGATAAAAGCCCTGCTAAGCTTACGCTCCCAATAAAAAATTCAAGCCCGGAAATTCAGTTTCGGTTTAACAGTAATCCTAAAATTGCAGATGTACAAGGGGATACCAGCTTTACTTTTCCTACGCGCACATTTGTTTGGGACCTTTATGATCAGGATGGGATAGAAAGCATTCAATATATTTATTACGCCATGGATGATACATGTGAAACTTGCTGGATAGCATTGGACGATGCTTCCCAAACCAGCATTACTTTAACAGAAATAGAGCCTGGATCGCATGTATTTTATATTCGGGCGGTTGATGTCGCAGGATCCCAAAGTAATACAATTTATTTTCCGGATTCATCTAATACGGAAGAACCAAATTATTGGAAAGTAAAGCCAGTCATCGGCGAAGTGTTGTTAATCGATGATTTCTCACAGGACACACAGAATAATGCACTTAATTGGTATAAAGGGATTCTTGATTCTCTGGTTGGAACAGATAACTATTCTATTTGGGAACTAGGCAAAGCATTACCTTATTCATCAAATGATATAAAGGCAACTTTAGGATACTTCAACAGTGTTTTGTGGAATGGTGGTTATTCAGGGACTGTGTTATATGATGGAGCAAGTACTGGCATTAATAATTATATACTAAGTGGTGGAAATTTATTTATTTCTGTTGCAACATTAAAAGACACAACTTTTTCCTGGTTTCCAATTGATTCAATTATAACGCTAACCGAAATCTGGTTTCAAATATCCCCAAACCGTACGCTTGTATCACAAGTAGATTCTATCCTTGATCTACGCACTCCTGATGAGCAGGGCATTTACACCGATGTTAAGGGTTTTGAAAATGAAAGTGATCCAAACTTTAAAAGTCTTTATCGGCTTCAGTTGCCAGAGGACCAGTTTGATGAATGGGTGGGGACACCAAATGTTTGCGGTGTTTATCAATTTTCATACCCAACATCCTCTGGGAAAGCTGTTCTTTTAACATTGCCTTTGCATAATGGGTATGATCCATTATTGGATGGCAATAATAATTTCCAAGATTTTCTTGAATACTTATTAAGTGTGGAATTTGTTGAATGAAATTCAACTATCTTATAATTTTAATTCCCATCCTTCTTTATTCACAAAATCCTAGTAGGGTTTCAGGTAGAGTAGTCGATATGAAATCAAATGAAGGTCTTGCTGGAGTGAATATTATTATCAAAGGCACATATTATGGTGCGGCATCTGACGCAGATGGATATTATAACATTCCACAAATAAACCATGGGATATATGATATTGAAGCGTCCATCATTGGCTATAAAGTGGTCTTGCAAACGGGGATCAGATTGGAACTAGCCCAATCCATTACCCTGGATTTCATTATGGAAGAAACTGTCCTGACGATTGGCGAGGAAGTGGTGGTGATGGGTAAAAAACCTCTTTTTGACGTGAATGAAACATCATCCATGACCCGAGTAAGCAGTACTGAGATAGCAAACAAGGTTGTTAGTAGTGTGGAAGACATTCTTGCGGAACAAATCGGTGTTACCAAACAAGATAATGAGATTCATATCCGCGGCGGACGTATTGATGAAAGCCTTTTTGTGGTTGACGGCCTATCTATTAAGGATCCATTATCAGGGTATTCCGGCAACCTGTTCATTAATGCGGATGCAATTCAGGATCTTGAGATTGTTACCGGTGGCTACAATGCGGAATATGGTCAAGCCATGTCAGGTGTGGTGAATATTACCTTGAAGGAAGGGCGTGATAATTTCGAAGGCGCATTTAAATATGTCAGTGATAACTGGGGTATGACAAAAGATATGTTACCGCACTATAATACGGATAGAGTCGAATTTAATCTTGGCGGGCCTGATCCCTTTTTAGAATTACTGCCAAATATTCTAGGCACTGATTTACCAGGAAAATTTTCCATGTTTTTTAATGGATACGGTAAGATTTATGATGGAAATCTTCCTGTTGCAGGTACACTTTATCCACACCGTAATTGGACACCGCCCCCAGGGATGAATGAAGAATCAGCCGATCAATTCCTGCAGTCTTTGGCACGGCGATCGAACAATGACTGGCATGTGCTTTACAAGCTAACCTGGAATATTTCAGCCAAAAGAAAACTCAACTTGTCCTATGATCTGTCATTGAATATTAACCAGGGATTTTTCATGCCACGAGCTTTCTCATCTACCTATTTTCCGTACAGTTATATCCAGATCCTGGATAATTATAATACGGTTACCCGTGAAACTCGTTTAATAAATATTAATTGGACCCATACGCTGAATACCCAGTCATTTTATGAAGTGACTATGGGCCGATTTATCACAATTGAACACAGTGCTGTACAGGATCTGCATTGGTCCGAATACAAGGAACGGCTGGATCTGGAACCAATAAACTATACTGCTACAGACCGCGATGGGAATATACTGATCACCTATGGTGATGAATTTTATGATACTGGTTATGCTCCAGAATGGTATGACTTAATTAGCGATAACTACCGTTTGGATGCTGACTGGACTTATCGAACACAGACAAGACATAAAATAAAGGCAGGAATTGAAAATACTTTTACCAGGATCCAGGTGCTGGATATTGATGAACCTTGGACCGGAAGCACTGGTTTTGGCGCGAATTATGATGCCTATAAAGCTAATACAATGTTTGGTGCATTATATTTCCAGGACCGCATCACTTTTGAAGGTATGACAGTGAATCTTGGTATGCGGTATGATTACTGGTTTCCTGGCGAATATGTTGAGGATGCAATAAATGACCCCAATACGGTGATCATTACAGATGCAGCTCGGGAAAAATTTCAAGAGGAAACATTTAGTCTTTTTGGTTATAAGGGTAAAGGGCGCTTCAGTCCACGATTTGGTATATCACATCCGGTAACGGATAATGATGTATTATATTTCTATTATGGTCATTTTTCACAATTACCCACCTTTCAATATGTATACGCCAAACTGCAGTCAACATCCCAATCGACCTACCAGGTTTTTGGTAATCCAAACCTCAACCCCAAGACAACTGTGCAATATGAATTGGGTATAAAACACCGTTTCAGTGAGGATCAGGTAATAGAAATGAAAGCCTACTGGAAAGACATGTTTGATTATGAAACATCCCAGACGATTTCACCATCGAACCCTAAATATGCTCACCTGCGCTTCAATATGTATTTCAACGCGGACTACGCAAGGGCTAGAGGTGTGGAGATCATATTGAAAAGTCGTGTCCGGAAAAACTGGTTTGCTGATATCAATTTTAATTATTCTATCATAACAGGTAAAAGTTCAACACCGCTGGATAATCTTCTGGTCCAGGCTGGCGAACTACAAGAAAAACCATTAGGTGAAAATTACATGAGTTGGGATAGACCGCTGCAGTTTTTTAGTAATCTCTATTATAACCACCCTTCAAATTGGGGTTTTTCACTTAGAATTGAACTGGGTTCAAATCGTCGTTATACGAGATCAATTCCTGGCATCCGCGAATATCCAGATGGAATCATTGAAGTAAATGGCCAAGAATATTATGTCGGTACTCGGGAAGATGATCAACCCTATGCTTACCTGGGTAATTATATACCCAAACTGTTCCGTATGCTCGGTCTTAATAATTTGAATGGCACCAGTACGATTGATTTGAAACTATTTAAAACATTTCAAATCAATACTATAAAAATGAAAATGTTTTTCGAGATTGAAAATTTACTTGATGAAAAGATCCCGCGTAGGATTAATTCATTTACAGGTTTGGGTTATGGGCCAGGGGTCATATTACCATATAGCATGATTAATAGTCCTAATCCGAATTCTGATCCATCACGTTTTCGCCGTCCACGAACAATTGAATTAGGCATGCAGCTTTTCTTTTAATGTTACACTTGTATAGATTCACAATGTTTTTGGTTATTCTGACTGGGTCGCTACTTGGTCAGAACTTTTTCCCCATTCTTGGGGGCCAAAGGGCGGGTACGTCTATATTTACTTTTTTAAAGATCGGTGTAAGTGCACGTGCAGAGGGCATGGGTGAAGCAGTGGTTGCGTTGCAGCAGGATGCTGCATCAATATACTATAATCCCGGTGCGATTGCCCAATTCTCTGGCACAAAGTTCTCTGCCTCGCGGATCAAATGGCCAGCTGATATCAATTATGATTATTTTGCTTTTACTCAAAAATTAGCAGGGCGCCATAGTATCGGTTTCAGTGTGGGAATTTTACATATGGAACCAATAATGGAAACCACTGAGTATTTACCCCACGGTACAGGAAATTATTTCACTTATCAAGATCGGTTTATTGGTCTTACTTACGGCGCCAGAATGACTGATCGCTTTAGTTTCGGGATTACCATCAAACATGTCCAAGAAGATTTAGCTGGACATCAGCTAAGCACACCAATGATGGATATGGGGACATTTTACTGGACCGGCTACAGGTCACTACGTTTTTCAGCATCCCTATCTCATTTTGGCATTCAAGCCAAACCAACCGGTACATTTGAAAAGAAGTATTTGGATTCAGAAACAGGTGAAGAAATAATTTCCCAAACAGAATTCCAGGAGTTTTCTCCACCTTCCGTTTTTCGCGTTGGTGCGGCAATGGATGTGATAGATAAACCAGGACGGGTAATGATATTAGCTCTGCAGCTGAACCACCCAGTAGACAATGCGGAAAATATTGCTGCCGGATTGGAATATACCTTCATTGAGATGTTACATATTCGCGCGGGATACCGCATTAATAAAATAGAACAGAATTATTCTTTTGGTATTGGGTTAAATATACCTGCCGGACCAGTAATCCTTAATGTTGATTATGCCTATTCCAATTTCATTCATCTCACCGATCCGGTACGATTTACGTTAGGTATTTCTCTAAAGTGAAATTTCGGATTCTATGTTCATCTCTTTCTCTGTTGATGTTAGGTTGTATCGAAAAGATGACTTTACCAACCTCAATAAATACAAATACTCAATTTGCAGCAGGGGATACTACATATTTATTAGTTAATCCTGTATGGGATGAAACCTACGGCTTTGCTGCACCCATTGAAATTTCCATTGCACTAGATGGTCACATTTTTGTCGCAGATTCCGCCGCGAGCCGTATATTCGTTTTAGATCAAAGTGGAAATGTACTCAGCGGTTATGGTGATTTGAATAACTTGAATATTGTTGATGATACTGCAATAAGCCCAATTGATGTAGATGTGGATAAAAAAATGAATGTCTATTTTATCGATGGCAGTGACCGAATTTATCGTTGGAGTCATTATTGGAATAATGTGGGTATTGAATCCTTTGCTGCTGCCGCCGTTTTTTCATATATAGCAACAGGAGACACAATCAGGTTAGGTTATCGGAATCCTCAGTGGTTCGAGATATTGAATCATCCTGAATGGACAATGATTAGTGTTGAGTGGTCAAATGAACAGACAGTAATCGATTCTATTTTACTCCCACATGTGTTTTTTGAGGGATCCTGGGTAAGAAATACATTTGCTGATTTATATTATGAGAGTGAGAACAATAGCTTTTCAGGTATTGCTGCTACACTGGATAGTGATAATTATATTTATGCGCAGGATCACCATCATAATCGGATTATTAAAATTATCCTAGAGCGGTCCCAATACATAAAGTTATCAAATGGCGAATTAGTTTGGACACATTCGGGTACTTTTGGCCAGACTGTAATAGCAGAGGGTACGGGTGCTGGTACCGTAAACGATCCACTGGGTATAGATGTGGATTATGCTGGTAATCTGTATTATTCTCAGGGAGGTGAATTTTTTGCTGTTCATAAAGTTAGGCCTATTGTAACTGGCGCATATACAGTTTATCAATCAGTTTTTCAAGAGGGCACTAATGAAATCATGGATCTCTTCCGATTCGGTACCCCGGCAGATGTAGCGGTAGATTTGAACCAGAATATTTATATCGCCAACACTGAATCACAGGAAATACAGGTGTTTGATTCCAATGGACAGTTCTTTAAAAAAGCGGGTGTAGAAGAAGTGACTGTTGATACTACAATGTGGGTTACGCACGGGAATGTGGATGTCGAAGTAGATACATTTATTGTGAAAGAGATGAAGGGATTTTTAACTAGACCGCAGGCTGTAACCGTAGATAAGCGGGGTGTTATCTATATATGTGATACACCTACAAGTCGAATTTTACGCTACCGTTTATCAAATAAGCTGGATGAAGATTTACAGCCCATACAATGATTAGATTAGTTATTTACTTTATTTTTCTAGTAGGGTTATTGTTATCTCAGGAAGCGACAGCATTTATTAAATATTTTAACAATGATCGTGATTTTCTTGGCGATAAACCTATGCTGGCGAGTGAAAGAAAGGCTGTAAAACATATACGCGTTTCTTATAATGAGGCTAGACAGCCGATTCTTAAGGAATGGATCAATACGCAAGGACAGCCCGACAAGCGAGAAATATTGTCCTATGACAAGGAAGGTAAATTATTGAGCCGTGCCATTCTTAAAAATAATAATAAACCAGACAAAGTGATTACCTATGGCGATTCAGAGCCATGGGGGATCGAATATCGTAAATATTTTTATAATGATAATGTGAATATATCATATATTGATCAGCGCTCAGAATTCCAGATGTCAGCTGGGAACCAGATTAAACAAATAAACTTTTTTACGGTAGATAACCGCCATTATGGATCGATTTCATTTACTTATGATCGTCTAGGTTTTTTGACTAATGAAATCTGGGTAAAGGAACCGGAAATACAAATTGTACGCCGTTTTAAATACCAATACGATATCATGGCGCAGGTAAAACAAATTTGGGAATATGACCGCACTGGTAATTTGATAAGCCACCAAGCGCTACAGCAGGCACCGGCGGATGAACTGTATAAAAAACCACCCCCGCGAACGGGAAATCTGCTAAGTGAAGCAGGTCTAATTATCGAAGAGTTGCGATCCAGCAGAATGGTGGCACCTAATCCTGCATTTATTCCAGTTACTCTATGGGATCAACTAGTTACTAATAATGAAGATCGGTTTGATATAGATTTTATCAGTGTGGATGAAATGAATGTGAAATTCAGAGAACCCAATAGTCAGGATATATTGTCAATATCCTTAGATCGTGTTGCATCCGTTGTTTCACGTTATGGTGAAATAATCTACCCCTGATATTGCTTTTCCAAAATTATGGGAAGTAAATTGGGACCATTGCTGGATGGATAAATCCGACCATATACCATGAATAAACGCCAAACTATTCAAGCCCTGGCCATTGGTTTGGTCAATTTATCAACCGTATTTAGTCAGGGCACGTCTTACCCTCCGCCAACCACGCTAGTAACCATACCTACAGCTGGAACCCTCGTTCGAGGCAGTTTTTCCATGGAAATGCGTATCCAAAAAGGAGGCGGAATGTCTACTGCACTGCAAGCAGGCATTACTGACCGGTTTCAGTTTGGATTATCATATGGAGCCTCCAATCTTATAGGTGATGACAGTTTGCGTTGGTATCCGCGGCCGGAAGCGAATCTTAAATATCGCCTGATCGATGAAACAACGTCTATGCCCGGTGTTGCCATAGGGATTAATACACAAGGTTTTGGTGGATATAATGACGCCGATTCCTTAAAACGATATGATACAAAAGCTTATGGGTTTTATACATCTGCGAGTAAGAACTGGCAAACGCCATTGGGAAATGCTGGACTGCATGCCGGGATGAGTTATAATTTTCTAGAAACAGCAGATGGTGATGAGGACCCCAATCTATTTTTTGGATTAGATCTTGAATTCAATCCGGAGTTGTCTGTATTAATGGAATGGAATGCTGCTCTGAATGAAAATAATATGCAAAGTAATAGGCTTGCAATTAATAAGGGAGGATATCTTAATGCGGCTGTGCGGTGGACATTTGTTGACCATTTTCATATTGAATTAGATTTTAATAACCTACTATTTGATGATGATAAAGTAGACTACTTTAACAGAGAGTTAAAAATAACCTATATCGAATATTTTTAAAGTACTTCATTAATGTTTTCCAGGTGTGTTTTGTTTTGTTTCATGGTTGCGTACGGTATATGCAGTCAAAATGAACTAGAAAAGGGAATTGCTTCATTTAATCAGCGTTTTGAGGGTAGCATCAAGAATTCAGCTAAACCTGAACCGATTACCAATGCAATCAATCATTTTCTGGATGCGCTGAAAAACTCCGCCACTGAAACGGATGCTGAGCTATATCTTCTTCAATCTTATTATTTTCGGGGCAAGTATGTTCACAAGAATAAAGAACAACAAAAAACCGATTTTAGTAAAGGAAAAAATTTAGGTGAAAAGTGTATTAAAAAATATTCTGATTCAGCGCCATTTCGGTATTGGTATTTAGTAAATCTTGGTAGCTGGTCCGAGGTTTATGGAATAATAACTGCAGCCCGTGAAGGTGTAGCAGACCTTATGAAAGAGCACTCTGAAATCATTATTTCACTTGATCCTGAATATGAAAATGGCGGTGGTTATTTTATGCTTGGTGCAGTGCATTTCAAATCCCCCTATATCCCATTTTTCTTATCTTGGCCAGATAATGATAAGGCCATCACCTATCTCACTAAAGCGTTAACAATTGGGGAAGAGACTCCAAATCAAAAAGTGTATTTATCGCAGGCACTTTATAGAGATGGTCAAAAGAAACGCGCTATTGAAATATTGAAAGATGTTGCAAGTATGACACCATCCACATCAGAAATAGTTAGAGATTGGGAACAGATTGAACTTGCAGAACAATTATTGTCAGAATATCGCTGACTTTTCGATACTTACACTGTTTATATATAATAGTAATTAAAAAATGACCGATTTAAAAGAATCCAAAATATCTTCAGAAAATGTTTATGAAGGTAGTTTTCTGGATATCAGAAAAGATATAGTGACACTACCCAATGGGAATACATCTACCAGAGAATGGATCAAACATCCAGGAGCAGCTTGTATTATACCTGTTATGTCAGATGGTAACATTGCACTAATAAAGCAGTACCGTTATCCAGTGCAATCTGAAATGATTGAACTCCCGGCAGGAAAACTAGATCCAGGAGAAAAACCAGAAAAGTGTGCAAACAGGGAGTTGGAAGAAGAAATTGGATATACAGCTGATAAATTGACCTTTATCTGCAAAATCCATCCAGCAATTGGTTTCGCTAGTGAAGTAATGTGGATTTACCTTGCTGAGAACTTGACCAAAAGTGTAAAGAATACCGACTATGATGAATTTGTTGAACTTTTACCAACAGATTTGAACGTTGCTGTTCAAATGGTTTGGAATGGAGAGATCACCGATGTAAAAACGATCATCGGCATTTTGTGGGCCGAACGCTTGCTTTCGTAATCACTATCTTTTTTCCTACATTTAGTTATGTCAGAATCCTTAGCAAATTGTATTAAGGAAAAATCACACGATCTTGGTTTCCAAAAAGTTGGTATTACAAGAGCGGTATCTACTCCTGAAGAAAAAGAAAAATTGGAAATATGGTTATCACGTGGGCACCATGGAACAATGTCATGGTTGAATGAGCGGAAGAATGAGCGAGGGGATATCTTCACTTATTTCCCGGATGTAAAATCAGTCATCTCATTGGGTATGAATTATTATACTGGTTATAATCAGAGTAAGCTGAATTCGAGCAATAAATTTAGTAATTATGCCTGGGGTGAGGACTATCATGATATATTGAAATCGAGGTTATATAAATTACTAAATTGGCTGAAAATAGAAATGCCAGACATAAACGGAATTGCCTGCGTTGATACATCACCAGTTATGGATAAGGTGTGGGCGCAGCGCGCAGGACTAGGTTGGCAGGGGAAACATACCAATCTAATAACAAGAGATTATGGCAGTTGGATATTCCTTGGGGAATTGTTTGTAAATATTGAGTTGGATTATGATGAACTATTTAGTGAAGATCTATGTGGTTCGTGTACTGCATGTATTGATGCTTGCCCTACACAGGCACTGGGAGAATATGAGATCTACGCAGAAAAATGCATTTCCTATTTAACAATTGAGCATCGGGGAGATTTCTCCGATAATCATTCAGAATTACATCATTGGATTTATGGCTGTGACATATGCCAGGAAGTTTGTCCATGGAACGAAAAATTTTCTCAAGTTACTACTCAAAATTATTTTTATCCAAAAAAGGAGATATTATATTGGACGAATGAAGATTGGGAAAAAATTGATGAAGAAGGTTTTCGTAAATTATTCAAAGGCAGTGCTGTAAAAAGAACAAAGTATTCAGGATTGTTAAGAAATATAAATACCAATAGGTAAGGATGAATTATGCCTAAAGTTGGAGTAGTTCTCTCAGGGTGCGGTGTAAATGATGGTTCAGAGATTCACGAAGCAGTCATTACTATGCTAGAGCTTGATAAAGCAGGTGCAGATATGGTTTTAATGGCACCTAATATTGATCAATTACATGTTATCAATCATGCCACTGGTGACGAAATGGATGATTCCAGAAACGTATTGGTAGAATCTGCGCGCATTGCTCGTGGTAATATTAAAGATGTTGCAGAAATTACATCAGATGATCTGGATGCATTGATTTTCCCGGGAGGGTTTGGTGTAGCAAAGAATTTATCTGATTATGCGATGGCAGGTGCTGAGTGTTCAATAAACCCGGATGTACAAAGGCTTTCAAAGGAAATTCACAATGATGGCAAACCCATAGGCGTAATTTGTATTGCACCAGCTATTATGGCTCAAATACTTGGCGAGAACACTGAATTGACTATTGGTTTTGATGATCAAACAGCCAGTGATATAAATACTATGGGAGCAAAGCATATTACTTGCTCTGTAGAAGAAATTGTTATCGATGAGGACAAAAAAGTTGTCTCAACCCCTGCTTATATGGAGGCCAATTCTATAAAAGAAGCAGCGGAGGGCATCCAGAAATTGGTGGAACAAGTCTTGCAAATGGCGAAGTAGACAATTGAATTCGAAAAAATACTATAATTACTATTCATTGTTTAATTAATAATGAGATATTGGTTTTATCCTGAAACAGGTAGCAAGAATAGGTAATATTCCCGACTGTGGAAGTAAGTTGATCATGGTGGATGATCAACCTATAGCATTATTTAACATAGGCGGTAAAATTCTTGCTTGGGATAATCGCTGTCCCCATAGGGGCGCGTCACTGGCCGATGGTAATATTTCAGAAGATGTGATTCAGTGTAAATTTCACCTGTGGGAATTTGATACTCGCACAGAATGCGCAATTGAAAATCCTACAATTAAGGTGAGGTCGTATCCTGTAAAACTACAGGATGATATTGTATATATTGATGTGCCAGCGGTCAGTGATAAAACCTAAAGACCCGTTTCAGATACGGTCTTTTGCACAGCAACTAGCGTATTGTTCAGAGCTTTTTTTTCGTGATCTTGGAGTTCAAACTCAAGTATACGTTCTACACCATCTGCACCGATAACGGTGGGTACTCCAATAAAATAACCATCAACACCAAACTCGCCCTGGCACAGAGATGCGCATGGAATAACTCTTTTTTTGTCCCTTATATACGATTCAGCCATCTCGATCGCAGATTGCGCTGGGGCATAGAAAGCAGATCCATTGCCAAACAACTTAACAATCTCACCGCCGGCAAATCGTGTTCTTTCTTCAATTTCAGATAGACGTTCTGCAGAAACCAAGTCCGATACAGGAACCCCACCGATAGTTGCCAAACGTGTTATAGGTACCATTGTATCACCATGGCCACCAAGTACCATGCAGGTGACATCCTGGACAGAATAACCAGTCTCCATCGCAATAAAAGTCCTTAATCGTGTACTATCGAGAGCCCCAGCCATACCTACAACTTGGTTTTTAGGAAATCCTGAAATTTTATAAAAAGCATATACCATCGCATCAAGAGGGTTTGAAATCACAATTACAAAAGACTGGGGAGCTTGTTCTTTTATATTCTGAGCTACATCTTTCATGATGCCTAAATTGATTTCCAGTAGATCTTCCCGGTCCATACCCGGTTTTCTGGGAATTCCGGCAGTAATAATGAAGACATCAGCATCTTTAAGATCTTTCCAATTTGAGGTACCAGTAATATTGGCATCGTAGCCATCGTGGGGACGAAGTTGCATGAGGTCAAGCGCTTTACCTTTAACCATGCCTTCAGCCTTTGGAATATCAAAAATAATAATGTTACCAAGTTCTTTCTGTGCAGCTAACAAGGCCAGGTTTCCACCAATTTGACCACCGCCAATTAATGCGATTGTTTTCCTAGACATTTATACCTCCATTAGGGGATCATTAACGTGTATTGAACTTACAATATGATAACTATTTTCTGATATGAAAAACCCCACTTTGTGGGGTTTTAAAGGGATGAACTAGGTATTCTAATCATTCAACAGGTAAAACGTTGACAATTTTTCTTGTTTTCCCCTTTTGACTGAATTTTACTACACCATCTGCTGTGGAAAATAACGTATCATCACCAGCTCGCTTAACATTCAAGCCGGGATGTGTTTTCGTGCCCCGTTGGCGGAGTATGATGCCACCAGCTAATATTGATTGTCCGTCTGTTACTTTGATCCCTAATCTCTTTGCATTAGAGTCGCGACCGTTTCTACTACTGCCAACCCCCTTTTTATGTGCCATTATTCTGTTCCCTTTTTCTTTGGAAGTGACTTTTCAGAATCTTTAGGAGAATTATTTTTCTGGACTTTTTTTGTACTAGCCATTTGAAGTTTATTTACCTTTAATAAAGTATATCCTTGCCGATGTCCATTTTTTCTTTGATATCCTTTACGGCGTTTCTTTTTATAAATAAGTAGTTTTTTGTCGCGGTTATGTTCCAGTATTTCTACAGTCACCGAAGCACCATTAACTTTAGGAGTACCAACCACAATCTTTTTCCCGTTATCCGTTAGTAATACCTGGTTAAGTTTTACCCGGTCCCCAACTTTCCAATCTTGAGATGATACTTTTACAGTATCGCCTTCAGATACGCAGTATTGTTTTCCTGATATTGTTACTATTGAGTACATATTTTACCTTAAAAGCTCGCAAAGTTACGTGCAAGCAGATTTCTATACAATATCAACCTTATTAGTGACATCTTTACCATCTTTTGCTCGATAAAACCGATATTGATCTCTTTTTATAGAGGAATTAGCTTCAACAGAAATATGTACAAAATTCTGCCACATAAGCCCACGTATTATTTTTTTCTTATTGGTGTCCAATAATTCTGCATTTTCAGGATGTAGATCCAGGCGAAGTCGCAGATCACTGAATTTACTTTTATATCTGCGTAGCCAGTGGTCAATTCTTGTGATAAGTGTTTCAAGAGAAATAATTTTACCTGCACCGTGGCATGTAGGACATTCATCACTCATTGAGTCAAGCAAACTTAGTCGAATACGTTGCCGCGTCATTTCCAGAAGTCCAAATTCGCTAATAGGTGATACGGCAACTTTTGCACGGTCTTTATTCAATTCTTTACGCAATTCATGATATACCTTACGCTGGTTATTCACTTCGCGCATATCAATGAAATCAATAACGATCAATCCTGAGAGGTCACGCAGACGTAATTGCCGAGCTACTTCCCGCGCTGCCTCCAGGTTAATTTTAAGTGAGTTTTCTTCATGTCCTTTTTTTCCTACGAACCGTCCGCTGTTCACATCCACAACTACCATGGCTTCTGTTTTTTCAATAATTAGATATGCACCGCTTTTTAGCCAAACTTTTGGTCGTAACAACTTCGAAATATCATCTTCAATACCCATGCCTTCAAATATTGGAGTTTTCAGTTTGTAATAGTCTAATCTGGAGGCCATGTTAGGAGATACTTCATCCAGGTAGGTTTGTGTCTTGCGATACAATTTTTTTGAATCAATAACTATTTTTTCCACATCTGAACTGAACAAATCACGGATTACGCTGGAAGCTGTTTCTAGGTCTTCATAAACAATACACGGTGCTTTTCCTCGTTTTGTCTTGTTTTTCAGATCCTGCCATTTTTTTATTAGTGCCTTGTAATCATTGGTCAATTGTTCCTCTGATTTTCCCTCAGCTACAGTTCTTATAATTAATCCAAAATTATCTTCTTTTAAAGAATTCGCAAATTTTTTCAACCGCCTCCGTTCATACTTATCCCACACCTTTTTTGAAATACCAATGTATTTTGCGTTGGGGACTAATACTAATAATCGGCCTGGTATTGCTACTTCGGTTGTAACCCTTGGCCCTTTTCCTGCAAACGGTTCTTTTATCACCTGGGCAAAAATTTCCTGTCCAGTTTGAAGATCTACTTTAATTGAACCATGATTGCGGTTATTTTTATTATGATGTTCATCGGAATCCGTTTCATCAAGGTATTTATTATTTTGGATTTCAGTAAACGGGAGAAACGCATTAATATCATAACCAATATCTACAAATGCTGCCTGCATTCCGGGTAGTACATTTTCAACAACTCCTCTATATACATTACCGACCATCCGATGTTTATCTTGTTTTTCGATATATACCTCAACCAATTGGCCATCCTCAAGGATAGCAATACGGGTTTCCCCCATACTTTCATTGATATAGATTTCTTTTTTCATTTTTTCACCTTTATGCATTTATTGCCGACAGATAATTAGTATCTGCACAACACAACTTCGTCTGTCCGTCTTCACAGGCGGACCAGCTATCTTTAAGGTGATGGGGTTCTAGTAGGAAGGAACGGGCTTTTTCCCGCTGATAAAAACTTTGTTAAATATTTGTAATTAGTTAAAAATTCTTTTCTTTCTAGGTTTAAAATCCTCTAGAAACTATCACCAAATGAAAAACTACCTTATATTCTAACGCTCCGCAAGTGTTATTATTTCCAGCACTTATTTGTTTGAAAACACACGATTACATTTTAATATTTGGAAAATGAATATTGATTAGTCGTGATTTGGACCATATTGCCGCGACAGAAAATAACGTTGCTAAAAAGGTTATAGACCCCGAATAGCAGCGGGGCTTTTTATTATGAGTAGAATAAAAGACATTTTCAAAGATCGAATTCTAGTTCTCGATGGAGCAATGGGAACCATGGTTCAATCGTACAAACTGACAGAAGCGGATTTTCGAGCAGAACGGTTTAAAGATCACACCAGCGATCTTAAAGGGAACAACGATCTACTCTGCCTTACCCGTCCTGATGTAGTGGGGGAGATCCATAAAGCTTATTTCGATGCTGGGGCGGACATTGTGGAAACCAATACCTTTAATGCTAATGCCATTTCTCAGCAGGATTATGATACAGAAAAACTGGCCTATGAAATCAATCTGGAAGCAGCCAAGATTGCCAAATCAACTGCAGCATTATTTTCTGATAAACCTAGGTTTGTAGCCGGCGCATTGGGACCCACAAATCGAACCGCTTCATTAAGCCCTAGTGTGAATGACCCAGGTTTTCGGAATATAAATTTTGACGAGCTCAAAGATGCCTATTACGACCAGGCGAGGGGGCTTTTGGAAGGGGGAGTAGACCTTTTTCTGATTGAAACGGTTTTTGACACCCTGAACTGCAAAGCTGCTCTGTATGCCGTTCGTGAATTGCTGGAAAAACAAAACAGGGATATACCAGTTCTCGTATCGGGCACCATCACTGATGCCAGCGGCCGAACTCTTTCCGGACAGACTGTGGAGGCTTTTTGGCATTCCATTCGCCATGCAAACCTGACTGCGGTAGGACTCAATTGTGCTTTGGGAGCAGAGCAGATACGCCCCTGGTTGGACGAGCTTTCCACCATCACCGACACATATGCCTTTGTCTACCCTAATGCAGGTTTGCCGAATGAGTTTGGGGAATATGATGAAACGCCTGAAGCCATGGCAGTTATTATTAAAGAATTTTCCGAGAGCGGACTAGTAAATCTTGTCGGCGGCTGTTGCGGTACCACGCCGGATCATATCAAAGCCATTGCTGGAGCAGTGGCGGACGTGGAACCAAGGAAAATTCCGAAATTGGATTCCTTGACCAAATTAAGTGGCCTAGAACCGGTTACCATACGCCCTGACAGCAATTTTGTAAATGTGGGCGAGCGGACTAACGTCACCGGTTCGGCCCGCTTCCGGAGCCTGATTAAAGAAGATAATTACGAGGAAGCCGTGTCGGTGGCCAGGCAACAGATCGAGAATGGGGCCCAGGTAATTGATGTAAATATGGACGAAGGATTGCTGGATTCGGAGAAAGCCATGGAAACCTTTTTACGGATGATCGCCTCCGAGCCAGATATTGCAAAAGTGCCTGTCATGATAGATTCTTCCAAATGGTCAGTCCTTGAAAAAGGATTAAAAAACCTGCAGGGGAAGGGAATTGTTAATTCAATTTCCATGAAAGAAGGGGTTGAGGAATTCAAACGCCAAGCCAACATGATCAAGAAATATGGTGCGGCAGTAATTGTAATGGCTTTCGATGAGGACGGTCAAGCTGATACTTACGAACGGAAAGTGAATATCTGTACTCGGGCCTACAATATTCTAATAGAGGAAGTCGGGTTTCCGCCGGAAGACATAATTTTTGACCTTAACATTTTTGCTGTAGCCACGGGCATTGAAGAACACAATGAATACGCCAAGGCGTTCATAGATGCAACCCGAACCATTAAAGAGACCCTGCCCAGAGTGCACATTAGCGGCGGCGTGTCCAACCTTTCTTTTTCCTTCCGGGGAAATGACGGTATACGGGAAGCTATGAATTCTGCTTTTCTGTACCATGCAGTCCAGGCAGGGATGGATATGGGAATCGTCAATGCGGGCCAGCTGGCGGTGTATGATGATATTAATCAAGATTTAAAGGAACGGGTGGAAGATGTTCTCTTCAATAGAAGGGAAGATGCAACCGAACGGCTGGTTGAGATCGCTGAAGAGTACAGGGGCGTCAAAAGATCTCAGGAAAAAGATTTATCATGGCGGGAAAATTCCGTGGCGAAACGTTTGAGTTATGCCCTGGTGAAAGGGGTCGTCGATTTTATCGAAGATGACACGGAAGAGGCCCGCCAGCAGTTCGACAGACCGATTGAGGTCATCGAGGGTC
>Ga0257111_1000152_pt1 | contig 27828 bp, 25 predicted proteins | sample LP_taG_6_FD_191567 | JGI IMG/M metagenome (GOLD analysis project Ga0257111, IMG submission 191567) | Marine microbial communities from Northeast Subartic Pacific Ocean, Canada - LP_J_2015_P26_500m | ecosystem: Environmental > Aquatic > Marine > Oceanic | place: Canada: Northeast Subartic Pacific...
GGTCGGCCAGATCTTTTTCGATCGCTTCAGCGGGATCAGCCGGAGACGGCACGAGCATGGCGGCCAGCGTGGCTTCGGCGGGGCGGCCGAACTCCCGATTGCCGGTGGACGACCCCATGGAGATGAGGCTCCGGCACCGGTTGGGATGCTCGGCGGCCATGGTCTGGGCAACCATTCCGCCCAGCGAAAACCCGACCACGTGGGCGTCGGCCAGCCCCAGGTGATCGAGCAGGCCCACCGCGTCGTCGGCCATGTCGCCCAGGTCATAAGGCGTGACGCCAGGAGGACCGTCAGCGCCGAAGATGGTCGACAGACCACTGTCCCGATGGTCGTAGCGGACGACGTGCAACCCGGTATCGGCCAGGAGGCGGCAGAGGCCCTCCTCCCAGACCAGCAGCTGGCTGCCCAGGCCATGCATGAGCATCACGGTCGGAGCGGCGGGATCACCGAACGACTCGTGGCAGATGTCGATTCCGGTGGGGAGGGCGGCGACGGGCACGGGCCCATTGTCCGATCCCCGAGGCCGCCGGTCCAACCCGGGTGCCGGCACTACCGTCGTCCCGGTGAACGAACCCGACCGACGACCCGACGACCCATCCATAAACGATCGTCGATTTTCCGAGCTGGACGTCGGAACCCTGCACGACCTGCTGCGGCTCCGGGTCGACGTGTTCGTAGTCGAGCAGGACTGTGCCTACCCCGAGTTGGACGGACGGGATCCGGAACCCGATACCCGCCACGTCTGGCTGGACGGACCGGATGGTCGGCCGGCCGCCATGGTCCGGGTGCTGGTTGAACCCGACGGAACCCACCGGGTGGGCCGGATCACCACCCGAGCCGATGCCCGGGGCTCCGGCCTGGCCGGCGTGCTGCTGACCCACGTGCACGACACCACGCCCGGACGCATCGTGCTCGACGCCCAGACGTACCTGGTCCCCTGGTACACCTCGCTGGGCTACGAACCCACGGGCGACGAGTTCCTGGAGGACGGCATCGCCCACGTGCCCATGGCCCGGCCCGGACGCTGACCCTCAGGCGAAGTCGGTCCCGTCCAGAAACTGGTCGTCAATCCCGAAGTGGTGGGCCACCTCGTGGATGACGGTGACCGTGACCTCGTGGCGAAGCTCGTCGACATCGGCGCACAGGTCGGACAGGGCCAGGCGATAGAGATGGATCCGGTCGGGCATCACCAGCCCTCCCCCGTCCGGACCGCCACCCCAGACCCCGCCGTAGTCATCGCGCTCCGTGAGGGGAATGCCGTCATACAGGCCGAGGAGATCCGGAGGGTCACCCCGGTCAGCGGTCAGGACCACCACGTTGTCCATGAGGTCGGCCAACTCATCCGGTAGGCCGTCGAGGGCCTCTGCGACGAGACGGTCGAAGGCCTCGGGTCCAATGGGCTCCACGACACGAGGGTACGACACCACTCTTCTGGGCTGTCACGACCCCTCGCTAGGGTTCGACCGATGAACACGGTGGACGGATTCCCGGGCTTTGAACCAGCCCCCGGCGACCTACAGGGCGACGCGTACGGCGACGCCACCGATGCCGAGGCACTCCTCATCGGGCTGAACGACGAACAACGGGCCGCGGTGACCACCGACGCCCTGCCTCTGGCCATCCACGCGGGTGCCGGCTCGGGCAAGACCCGGGTGCTGACCCACCGGATCGCCTGGCGCTCCCTCACCGGTCGAGACGACCCCAGGCGGATCCTGGCCCTGACCTTCACCCGGAAGGCCGCCTCAGAACTCCGCAGCAGGCTCCGGTTGCTGGGAATGCGCGACCAGGTGGCCGCCGGAACCTTCCACTCAGTGGCCCTCGCCCAGCTCCGCACCTGGTGGCGCGAGAACGACCGCCGCGAGCCCGAGCTGCTCGACCGCAAGATGGGAATGGTCCGGGCGCTCCTTCCGCGCGACCACCGGGCCACCGCTGCGCTCGACGTGGTGGCTGAGATCGAATGGGCCAAGGCCCGTCGCATCCGGCCCGAGGCCTACGCCGCGTCGGCCGAGGCGGCCGGCCGGACGCCACCGCTGCCCGCCCCCACCGTGTCCCGGATCTACGGCGAGTACGAACAGCAGAAGGCCGACCGTCACCTGGTCGACTTCGACGACCTGCTGGACCAGTGCCGTCACGCCCTGACCACTGATCGTCGATTCGCCGATGCCCAGCGGTGGCGCTTCCGGCACCTCTACGTCGACGAGTTCCAGGACGTGAACCCCCTCCAGTTCGATCTGCTGGCCGCATGGTTGGGCGGCCGGACCGATCTGTGCGCGGTGGGAGACCCCGATCAGGCCATCTACGGCTGGAACGGTGCCGATGCCGACCACCTGAATCGATTCGACGCCTACTTTCCGGGGGCCACGGTGCTTGAGCTGCGCCAGAACTACCGGAGCACACCGCAGGTCCTCCGGGTGGCTGCCCGGGCGCTGGTGGGGCGGGAACCGATGGCCGCAAACAAGAACAGCGGGCCGGATCCGATCATTGCCGGGTACGCCGACGAGCGCGCCGAGGCCACCGCCATCGCCCGCAACATCCGCGACCGACGCGGCCCTGACGGTCGGTGGCGTGACCAGGCCGTGCTGGTCCGGACCAACGCCCAGACCGAGCCGGTGGTCAAGGCCCTGCGCGATGCCGGGATTCCCGTTCGCACCCGGAGCGGCAGCGGCCTCCTGGACCGGGCCGACGTGAAGGCCCAGTTGAACACCCTCGGTCGCGTGAACGGACCACTCACCGACCATCTGGGCGACCTCCGGGCCGCGATGGCCGTACCACTGGAATTCGACGAGTCCTCCGACCCAGGTGACGACGTGGCCACCGACGGAACCATCGCCGGTAGTGGTGACGAGACCGGACGGGCCACGGCCTTTGCGGAGTTGGTCCGCATGGCCGACGAGTTTCTGGCCCTGGAACCGACCGGTACCGGTCGGGGGTTCGTCGCCTCAGTCAAGTCCCAGGCCATGGTGGCCGCCGACGAGTCGACCGACGCCGTCGAGGTGGCCACCTTCCACTCGGCCAAGGGCCTGGAGTGGCCTTCGGTCCACCTGGCCGGGCTGGAGCACGGCCTCGTTCCGATCAGCCACGCCCGTGAGGCCGCGGCCGTTGCCGAGGAGCGTCGACTCCTCTACGTCGCCCTCAGCCGAGCCGAGGAACACCTCTCGCTGACCTGGGCCGAGCAACGGACCTTCGGCACACGCTCCGCCAAGCGACGTCCATCACCGTGGCTGGCCGACCTCGAGGCCGCCATAGCCGGCCTGGATCATCCGGTAGGTCGATCCGAGGGCGCGCGCCGGGTTGCTGAACTGGGTGCCCGGACCCGCCGACCCTCGCTCCCCGACCACCCCGTGGTGGCCGCCCTGCGGGACTACCGGTCTACCGCGGCCCGGGCCGCATCGGTACCGCCCTACGTCGTGTTCAACGACGCCACGGTGGCTGACCTGATCGCCTCATGGCCCACCACGCCCAGCGAGCTCCTGGCGGTGCACGGGATCGGTCCGACCAAGGCCGAACAGCACGGCGTAGCCATCCTGGCCATGCTGGCCGAACATGATCGCCCCGAGGGCCTGGAGCCACCGACTCCCCCGATGTCGGCCGCCGTGCCCACCTCCACGCCGGCCGCTCAAACCCCCGGCCGCCCGGTCGTCCCCAGCTCAGGGCCGCTGCACGACCGGCTCCGCAACTGGCGACGGGAGACGGCCGCCGAACGTGATGTACCGCTCTACCGGGTGCTCACCAACGCGACTATCGACGCCCTGGTCGATCTCCGACCCATCGACGCCGACGGCCTGTTGGCCGTCTCCGGCATCGGTCCCAAGACCCTGGAGGCCCACGGCCCGGCCCTGCTGGCCTTGATCAACGCTGACTGAACCGCTCCGTCGGCACCAAACCACCCCCGAGACCCGGCGGGCGTCCGGGGTCAGATGAGAAAGAAGTCGGCCACCACCGGCGCGTGATCGCTGGGCTTCTCACCCTTGCGCTCGTTGCGGTCCACCATCACGAAGTCGAGCGCCGCGGCGGCCAGCGGCGAGGCGTACACGAGGTCGATCCGCATACCCATTCGCTTGTAGAACGCGCCACCCCGGTAGTCCCACCACGAGTGCAGGCCCGCATCGTCGAACCGCTCCCGGAAGACGTCGGTGAAGCCGAGCGACTCGAGCCGCTGGAGGGCGTCGCGCTCGGGCTCCGTCACGTGGGTCATCCCCTCGAAGGCTGCCGGCTTCCAGACATCGCGGTCGTCGGGGGCCACGTTGAAGTCCCCGACCACCACCACGGGATCGGTCGCCGGATCGGTGTTGGCCGCCAGGTCGTCGTGGAGGCGACCCAACCAGTCCAGCTTGTAGCGGTAGTGGTCGTGGTCGACCTCGCGGCCGTTGGGGACGTAGCACGAGGCCACCCGCACCCCGGCGCACGTGGCCCACAGGATCCGGGCGTCGGGATCCGGGTCGTCACGGCCGTCGGCGAACCCCGGACGGACGTCGTCGAGGCCCACCCGGGAGATGACGGCCACCCCGTTCCAACGGCCCTCTCCGTGGTGGGCGGACTGGTAGCCGAGAGCTGTGAAGCGGTCGTGGGGAAACGCCTCGTCGGTCATCTTCGTCTCCTGGAGACAAAGGACGTCAGGGGCCACCGCGGAGATCCACGCCTCGACCCGCTCGATCCGGGCCTTCAGGGAGTTGACGTTCCAGGTGACGATCCGCATGGGCCCGACCCTAGGAGAGCGGGATGCCGAGCACGGATTCCAGGTCGGCGATGGCCGCCGCCGGGTCCCCCACCTTGATGGTGGTCATGCCCATGGCCCGCGCCGGCTTCAGGTTGATGCCCAGGTCGTCGAGGAACACACAAGCCTCGGGCGCCACACCCAGCCGTTCGCAGGCCACCTCGTAGAACGCCGGCTCGGGCTTGCGACACCCCACCACGCTGGATTCCACCACCACCTCGAACAGGCCGACGACATCCAGCACCTCCGAACGCTGGGCCTCCTGCTCCGCTAGGGGCGTGATGTTGTTGGTCAACAGGGCCGTCCGCAGGGCCACGGAACATCGGCGCACAGCCTCGACCATGGTCGGCCGCAGGTTGCCGTGCAGCCCGGCCAGTACCTGGTGGGCATCGACTCTGTATCCCCGCTCGGCCGCCTCAGCCTCGAACAACACGCAGAACTCCTCGGGGTCGACCTCCCGGCGTTCGAAGCGGGCCCACGAGTTGGTATCGGGGTCGGTGGCGTTGATCGTCCGGATGGTGTCGGGTGGCAGGCCGGCCTCGACCTCGTAGGCGGCGAACGCGTCGAACGGGCTGGTCAGCACCACGCCACCGAAGTCGAACAGCACTGCCTCGATCTCTGACATCCGGCGATCGTACGGAGCAGAGCGGCCATGCGACAGCCGGTGCGCCCACCGGAAGCCCGGGCCGGGACCACCGATAGCCTCGGCGCCCATGAGTGCCCAGTTCATCTTCACCATGCATCGTGTCGGCCGGTTCCACCCGCCGGACCGGGATGTCCTCAAGGACATCTCGTTGTCGTTCTACCCGGGGGCCAAGATCGGCGTCCTGGGCGCCAACGGCTCCGGCAAGTCATCACTGCTGCGGATCATGGCCGGCATCGACGACGGCTTCACCGGCGAGGCCCGCCTGACCGACGGCTTCACCGTAGGGCTGCTCGAACAGGAGCCGACGCTGGACGCGTCCCTTGACGTGCAGGGAAACGTCATGGACGGCGTGGGCGCGGTGGCCGACCTCCTCACCCGCTACGAGGAGGTGCTGGCCGGCTGGGCCGACGCCGACGCCGACTACGACAAGTTGGGCGCCGACCAGGCCGAACTCGAGAAGAAGATCGAAGCAGCCGGCGCCTGGGACCTGCAACGCACCATCGAGATCGCCATGGACGCCCTCCGGCTTCCGCCCGGTGACGCGGCCATCGACTCCCTGTCGGGCGGCGAGCGTCGGCGTGTCGCCCTGTGTCGCCTCCTGCTGTCCAGCCCCGACCTGCTGTTACTAGACGAGCCCACCAACCACCTCGACGCCGAGTCGGTGGCCTGGCTGGAACGCACGCTGCGCGACTACCAGGGCACCGTCGTGGCCATCACCCACGACCGGTACTTCCTGGACAACGTGGCCGGCTGGATCCTCGAACTGGATCGGGGCCGGGGCATACCGTACGAAGGCAACTACTCGGGTTGGCTCGAACAGAAGCAGGCCCGCCTGTCGTCTGAGGAGAAGGTCGACTCGGCCCGCAAGAGGACCATCGAGCGGGAACTGGAGTGGGTCCGGATGGCCCCCAAGGCCCGCCAGTCCAAGGGCAAGGCCCGCCTCTCGGCCTATGACCGGCTGGTGGCCGAGGCCGCCGAGACCGAGACCCGGGCCCGCGAGCTCCAGATCGACATCCCGGCCAACCAGAGACTCGGTGACCAGGTCATCGAGGTCGACCACCTGTCCAAGGGATTCGACGACCGTCTCCTCATCGACGACCTGTCGTTCTCGCTTCCGCCCGCCGGCATCGTCGGCGTGATCGGCGGCAACGGCGCCGGCAAGACGACCCTCTTCCGGATGCTCACCGCGGCGGCTGACGGCAACGCCGAAGGGGCCACGGCGCCCGACGGAGGCGCGATCCTGATCGGCCCCACGGTCGAGATCGGCTACGTGGACCAGTCACGCGACAGCCTCGATGCAGAGCGCACCGTCTACCAGGAGATCACCGACGACCGGGAGTTCATCGAGTTGGGTCGCCGGGAGGTCAACGGCCGGGCCTACGTGTCGTCGTTCAACTTCAAGGGCTCGGACCAGCAGAAGAAGGTCGGCGACCTCTCGGGCGGTGAGCGCAACCGGGTACACCTGGCCAAGGTGCTTCGGAGCGGTGCCAACGTGCTCCTGCTCGACGAGCCCACCAACGACCTCGACGTGGACACCCTGCGGGCACTCGAGTCCGGACTGGACGCCTACGCGGGCTGCGCCGTGGTCATCAGCCACGACCGCTGGTTCCTGGACCGAGTGGCCACCCACGTCCTGGCCTTCGAGGGCGACTCGCAGGTCCGGTGGTTCGAAGGCAACTTCACCGAATACGAGTCATACCGAAAGAAGGAGCTGGGGCTCGACGACCAGCCCCACCGCATGAAGTACAAGCCCCTTGTTCGATGAGGCCCAGCCAGTGAGCAGAGCCGATGCCCGGACCCGGTTGCTCGCCCCGTCCAGGGTCCGCGCCGCAGCCCTGGTGCTGTGCGTCACCGGTATCGCCGGGATGATCGTGACGTCCATTGCCGACCGGATCGACGCCGCCCTGACCTTCGGATTCGTGGGCGCCGTTGGAGCCCTCACCCTCCTACTGGTCGGCGTGCTGGTCCCCGCTGTGGAGGCGGCGACCTCGCTGGACGAACAGCAGGCCGCCGAGGTGGAGGCCGCAGTGCAACGCCTGATGGCCGCCGGTGCAGACGAAGGCGACCTGCGAGCCACCGTGCGGGCCGCCGTGGAGCTGGGCCGACGGTCGGCGGGCGACTGACCCATGGTCACGCTCGAGGATCACCAACTGGCCGCCGACCTGGCTACCCGGGCCGGTGAGGTGCTGCTCGACATCCGGGCCCGCCTGGCTGCCGACGGCGCGCCGGCAGCCGTCCTGAAGCATGAGGGTGACCAGCGGTCCCACGAGTTCCTGATGGAGGCGCTGGCCGAGGTCCGTCCCGACGATGCCGTGCTGTCCGAGGAGGGCACGGCGCACGACTGCCATCCCGAACGGGGGACGACGTCCCGGACCTGGATCATCGACCCGGTGGACGGCACCCGCGAGTACTCCGAACCGCCGCGCACCGACTGGGCCGTCCACGTTGCACTGGCCGTCGACGGACAACCCGCGGTCGGAGCGGTGGCCCTCCCCGCCCTGGGATGCACCCTGGCCACGGACCAGCCGCCCTCGGCCACCGACCTCCCCCCGATTCCTGCACGGCCCCGGATGGTGGTGAGCCGCTCCCGGCCGCCGGCCGAGGCACTCGCCGTGTGCGACGCGCTGGGTGGCGTCCTGGTGGAGATGGGCTCGGCGGGCGCCAAGGCCATGGCCGTGGTGCGCGGCGAGGTCGACTGCTACGTCCACTCCGGCGGACAGTTCGAATGGGACAACTGCGCGCCGACCGCGGTGGCACTGGCCGCCGGCCTGCACGCCTCACGAATCGACGGATCGCCACTCACCTACAACCACCCCGACCCGTACCTACCGGATCTGGTGATCTGCCGAGCCGAACTGGCCGACGCCGTGCTGGCCGCGCTGGCCACCCCGTCGGCCCCGGAAGCCTGAGTCCGAGTCCGTGCACGTCGTCATCGCCCGCTGCACCGTCGACTACGACGGTCGCCTCACCGCCCACCTCCCCGAGGCCGTCCGACTCCTCATGGTCAAGGCCGACGGCTGCGTGGCCGTCCATGCCGACGGCGGGGCCTACAAGCCCTTGAACTGGATGAATGCCCCGAACATGCTCACCATCGACGAAACGGGCGACGAGGCGGCCGATCAGCACGAGACCGCACAGGTCTGGCACGTCCGAAGCCCCAAGGGCGAGCAGCTGACCATCACCGTCCACGAGGTGCTGGCCGAAATGGACCACGAGATGGGCATCGACCCGGGCCTGGTGAAGGACGGGGTGGAGGCCCACCTCCAGGAATTGCTGGCTGCCGACCCCACGTCGATCGACGAAGGACTACGCCTCGTCCGCCGGGAGTTCCCCACCGATATCGGACCGGTCGACCTGCTGTGCCGGGACACCGATGGCGGGGCGGTGGCCATCGAGGTCAAACGACGGGGCGACATCGACGGGGTGGAACAACTTACCCGCTATCTCGAATTCCTGAATCGCGATCCGATGCTGCGCCCGGTCCGAGGCGTGTTCGTGGCCCAGGAGATCAAGCCTCAGGCCCGGGTGCTGGCCAGCGACCGGGACATCGGTTGCGTGGTTGTCGACTACGACGAGCTCCGGGGCATCGAGTCCGATGAGCTGAAGCTCTTCTGAGGACGTGCCCGTGGAACTGATGACGGACGCTCCAACCCGGACGGTCGACGTGCTGGTGGTGGGCGGCGGCCCGGCCGGCAGCGCGGCGGCCATCACGGCGGCCCGGGCCGGCCGAACGGTACTGCTGGTCGACAAGGCGTCCTTCCCGAGGGACAAGTGCTGCGGCGACGGCCTGACCACGCTGGCCCTGCGTCTCGGCGAGCAGCTCGGCCTGGATCCCACCCCGATCGGCGGCTGGCAGCCGGTGGATGACGCGGTGATCCACTCGCCGTCGGGCCGTTCGGTCCGCTTCCCGCTGCCTCGAGACGACGGACGATACGCAGTGGTCGTCCCCCGCCGGGAGTACGACGCGGCGCTCCTGGACCTGGTGAGGACCGCGGGCGCCGAGGTGCTCGAAGGACATGCGGTCACCGGCCTCAGCTTGGACGCCGGGAACGGCCCCGAGAACAGGCCCGGAGCGACGGTGGACGTCGACGGTCTGGGGTCGGTACGGGCCACCACAGTGGTGGCCGCCGACGGCATGTGGTCGCCCATCCGACGATTCCTCGGGCTGTCCACCGACGACGACCGTGGCCAGTGGCACGCCTTCCGCCAGTACGTGTCCGACGTGGGCCCGGCCGCCACCGACCTGCACGTGTGGTTCGAGTCCGACCTGTTGCCCGGATACGCGTGGTCCTTCCCCCTACCGGGTGGTCGGGCCAACGTGGGCTTCGGCATCCTCCGTGGCGGTCCGGTGGCCGTGGGAGACACCGGACAGATCTGGGACGGCCTCATGGACCGGCCATCGATCCGGGCCGTGCTGGGCAACCATGCCCGGCCCGAGGACCGCCGTACGGCGTGGCCCATTCCGGCCCGGGTAGACCGGGCCGTGCTCGCCCACGGACCGGTGCTATTCGTGGGCGATGCGGCGGCAGCCACTGATGCCCTGACCGGTGAGGGCATCGGTCAAGCCCTGCTCACCGGCATCCTGGCCGCCGAGGCCTCCTCAGCCGGCGGATCGACCATGGAGGTGGCTACCGCGTACCGCCGGGCCGTACGCCGCAACCTGGTAGCCGACCATCGGATGTCAATGGCCCTGCAACGGATGCTGGCCCATCCGATCGGTGCGAGGACCGCCATCCGCCTGGCCGACCTGACTCCGTGGACCCGACGGAACTTCTCCCGCTGGATGTTCGAGGACTACCCGCGGGCCTTGTTGGCCACGCCCCGGCGATGGGGTCGTGGTGCCCTGTCCACGTCAGGGGCCTACGCCGGCCACTGAGCAGGCGAGCCCTTCCCCGAAACGACCCCCGTAGGCTTGCCTCCGTGGAACCCGCCGACGTCGGGTCCGTCGACGACCTCGATGGCCTGACCGACGACCTGACCGACGACCCGTCGGAACCCGCCGACCAGCACCCACTCGGGCCGCTCGGCGCGTCCCTCGACCACGTAGTCGACAAGGCCTGGAACCGCCTTCGCGGCAACCCCACGTTGGACCGGGTGTTCTACACGGCCAGCGAACTGGGCGACTTCAGCCTCATCTGGCACCTCCTGGGCACGGCCCGGGGAGTGACCAGCCGCCGGGGCAGCCGCGAGGCCACCCGGCTGGCCCTGGCTCTGGGCGCCGAGTCGGCACTGGTCAACGGGGCAGTCAAGTCAGCCTTTCGGCGGGAACGCCCGGTCCACGACGGCGAACGCCCCCACGGACTCCGTCAGCCGATGACCAGCAGCTTTCCGTCGGGCCACGCGTCGGCTGCGTTCATGGCCGCCACCCTGCTCTCGGAACGGTCCCGGGTGAAGCCCGCCTGGTACGGACTGGCCGCCATCGTGGCCGCCTCGCGGATCCACGTACGCATCCACCATGCGAGCGACGTGGTGGTCGGCGCCGGCATCGGGCTGGGCCTGGGGCGCGTGATCCGGAAAGCCTTTCCGCTGCGCTGAACCGTGGAGGCGGGCCGGCGTCAACGCCGGACCGACGGGTCAGTTGGTGGGCGCTGCCTCGAGTTCTGCGTCGCTCGTGGCGAGAAGCAGGCGAAGATCCAACAGGAGATCGGCAACCTCGGAAGCGGCCATCAGCTGGCGGCTCTGGGTGGTTCCCAGGCCCCGGTCGATGATGGCGCGGATCTCGTCGATCGTCGTGGTGTCGAGTGTCTCGGTCACGGCCACATCCTCTCGTCGTTCGCTGCGGATCCCAACCCTAGACGCATGTCGGTGTGAATCCCGTCACCTGTTTCGACTGGGCGCCAGATCTCTGATCGCGTCGTCCACGTCGACCCCGGCAAGAGGCACGATGCTCAATACCGGCGTGGTGATGCCCGCGGCCACGTAGCGGTCGATGTGTGCCCGACATTCGTCAGGGCTTCCGTGCACCAGCAGGTCGTCGACCACTGCGTCGGGCATGGCGTCCAGCGACCCGGCGCGATCACCGGCATCCCACCGCTCCCAGTGCTCGTCCAGCACGTCGGTCCGGCCCATCCACTCGTGGAATGCCCGGTAGACGGGCACGTTCACGTAGGCGGCGATCAACCGCTTGGCCTGGGCCACCACGGCGTCTCGATCGGGCGACGGACAGACGAACAATCGGGCCGCCACCTCGGGCTCGGGGCGACCCGCCCCTGCCGCGGCGTCGCGGACAATGGCGGTCACCGTGGTCGCATCGTCGACCGACAGCCAGTTCACGACCGCCCCGTCGGCCTCCCGACCCGCCAGTCTGAGCATCCCCTCGCGCAGAGCGGCCACCACGATGGGTGGCGCCTCGTCCGGAACGTTGCCCAGCCGGAATCCGGCAATGTCGAAACTCTCGTAGGACTCCGTGACCTTCTCGCCGGTGAAGGCCGCGCGTAGGAACCGGACCGTGTCTCGTACCCGGGCGTACGGCGCCTCGAATCCGATCCCGTTCCAGCGTTCGACGATCACGTTGGACGAGGTACCCAGACCAAGGACGAAGCGACCAGGCGCCGCGGACGCCATCGACCCCGCGCTCTGGGCCAGCAGTGCCGGGCCCCTGGTGAACGCGGGAAGGATCGCCGTTCCGAGCCGCAGTTCGGGCGCCCAGATGGAAGCGAGGGCCAGCGGGGTGAATCCGTCGTGGCCGTCGGCTTCGGCCGTCCAGGCATCGGTGTAGCCCTGTTCGACCAGCGCCCGGAACCGGTCAGCCTGGCCGGCCAGAGGCCCGGCGAACGGCACCGTCATTCCATATCGGGGTCCACCGTTCATGACTTCTCCCTTGAGGATCGAGGATTACGGAACTGGCAGGTCTGGCTGGCGGTGGCCAGCAGATGGCCGTCCTCGGACCAGAGGTGGACGGTCCCGTGGGCATAGCCGTGTACGAGGCTGCTGATCCGTACGTCGACGAGGATCCAGTCGGTGTCTACCGGGTCCACGACCCGGAGGGTGTTGTCCAGGCTCTGACCGCCCCCGAGGCCGCCGCCGACCGCGTCCCGTCCGCCCCACGGCACGTAGTCCCCGAGAACGGCGAGGAACGCCGGATCGACTATCAGGTGGTCGGGCACCCGCACCCACATGGCGACCTGGCCGTCGTCCATTGCCGGTTCGTTGGCCTCGGTCCGGCCGCGGACGAGGCGACGTTCGAGGTTGGCCGACACCGACCGGGTGGCGCTCCGACTGGGAAACGGCGGGCAGTCCATGGGAGGTGGCGCATCCGGCGGTACGACCCATACGCCAGAACGCTCGACGTCACGGCGCCCGAGGGTGGCCACCACGGCGATGACGTCACGGCCGTCGACGTGCCCACGGGCCCTGGCCTGGGTGGTGGCCCGTCCCTCGGCCAGCATCTCGACCTCGAAGGTGAGCAGCTCGCCGGGTAGGGCGTGGGAGATGAACTGGCCGGTGGCCCACACCAGCGGTCGACCGGCGTCCAGTTCGAGGGCCCGGGCGGCCGCACCGAGGCCGGTCCCGCCGAACAGGCGCCCCGCACCGGAGCACTCATCCTCGGTCAACGGTAGGACCCAGGTGCCCGGACGGTCGCCGCGGACCAGTTCCTGGCTGAGATACGACCTCGGAGGCATCCACGGATGATGCCGTCGTTGGGCCGCAACCCGCACACCCGGCGTGAAATCGCAGGTCAGGACCGTTCCTGAAGGGCTGTCACACCCCGTCTGCATGATGGAGTCATGACAAAGCAGCTCCGATTCTCCGTTGGATCCGCCGACGCCCGATCCCGGGCCGTCCCACGACACCTTGACGAACACACCAGGCAGATCGGCCGGGCCGGTGTGGCCAGCGCGCGGGCCGTCCTCGCCTCATGTGCGCCGACGGTCCTCGAAGGGGGCGCCGGCGTCTCGGGCCGAACCCGTTCGCCGCTCGATCTTCCACTGGAGGAGCTCGCCGACGGCGCGGAGATGGAGTTGCCGGCGGCGGCCTGATCCACCATCCGGACCAGTCTGCTTCTTCTGCCCCTATCTGTTCACTGGCGCGGCGTGCGCCGCTCCGCTCCTCCCCGACGACGGCCTGGGCACCGTGGTGGGTGTCGTGGACGGCGACACCGTCGTCATCGACCTCGATGGCTCGGCGGATTGTCGAGGGCCCTGAGAGGCCTGTGGCAGTCCGCACGAACCCCTTTCGATCGGATCGGAGTCCGGCGGTCCGGTACCGTGATGGGCGTGACGACACTGCTGGAGCGCCTGGGGCGAAGCGCCGACGACCGGGTCCTCATCCTCACCGCCGACCTGCTCGGAATGTGCCATGCGTCGAACGTCGGCGTCTACGAGAGTCTTCGAAGCGGGCTAGCCACCGGTGCCGGGCTCATGGTTCCCGGGCCGTGGGCGCGCGACGCCGCCTCGCACTACCGGGGCGAACCGGTGGGCGTCCACCTCACCCTGAACGCCGAGATGGACTGCTACCGCTGGCGCTCCATCACTCAGGCTCCGAGCCTTCATGACGGCGACGGCGGTCTCCCCCGGACCGTTGAGGACCTGTGGGACCACGCGGACCTCGACGAGACCCGACGGGAATGCCGGGCCCAGCTGGAACGGGCCGTCCTGTGGGGATTCGACGTGAGCCACCTCAGCACCCACCTGGGGGCCCTCCAGAACCGGCCCGAGTTCTTCGACGTCTATCTGGAGTTGGCCATCGACTTTGGTCTGCCTATCCGCCTAGCTGGCGGAGCCGCCGAGGCATCGGCCGGGTTTCCGTTCCGGGCGCTGGCTTCCGAGGAGGGCGTGCTCACCATCGACCACCATCGGATGCGTCGGCTGGCCGACCCGCAGGCTCTCGAACGCCAGGCCATGGAACTGGAGCCCGGGGTGACCGAGATCGTGTTGGAACCGGCCGCTGACACCCCTGAGCTCCGGGCCATCGGCGACGAGTGGGGCCGGCGGGTCGAGCATCGTGACCTCGCGTGCGGCAACAGCGAACTGCGGGCCGACCTGGATCGGGGCCACGTGTCGCTCATCAGCTGGCGAGACTTACGCGACGTCCAGCGGCAGGCGTAGAAACAGGCCCCGTCAACTCAGAAGTCGGTGCAGCCAGCCAGGTCGGACAACAGGACGGACCACTCGGGTGACCCGAAGACCGGACGCAGATCGAACACGTACCGGGCGTAGGCATCCTCGACCTTGCAACGACCGGTCATGAACGCAACGTCAGCATTCAGGTCACCGGAGAACTGGGCCACCGCGTCGGCGTACTTCCAGGTAACCATGGCCTCGGCCTCGCCCTCACGACCCACCAGCACCTCGGAGATCCGGCCGTCGGCCACCACCAGGCGGAACTGCACCTTGCCGTGAGGGGTGCTGGTCATGACGAACCTCACGACGCCGTCCACGCCGGGCCGTTCGGGTAACGCAGCGCCACCCTCAGCCAGCGCGGCAATCCACTCCTCGGACAGGAACGAGAGCTCAGCCATCAGGCATCCACCTCGGCCAGTACCCCGGCGAACAGGTCGTCCTCGATCGGTCCACCGGCCAGGAAGTCGACGGGATCCACGGGCTGGCCGTCCACGCAGCAGGCCTCCAGGCGGTAGTCGTCGAACGGGTGGACGGTGCGGGCCGCCTCGTCGGGCAGGCCGAACCAGAACTTTGACGCCGGGTCGATCTGGGTGGCGTGGGCACGCAGGGCCTCTCCACGTACGTCCCAGTGATCGGCAATGGGCACCTGTGTGGTGATGAGGTGGTCGCTGGACGGACGTTCGAACCACCACTCGTCGTAGGGCGACTCGATCTCGAGCTCCAGGAACTTCGCGTGCAGGCCGGCGATCCGGGCCCGGGACCACATCGTGTAATAGAGCTTCGACGGCTGCCAGGCCGGGCCGGCCTCCGGGTAGCGCTCGGGGTCGCCCGCCGCGTGGAAGGCCGGCACGGAGATGTCATGCACCTGGACATGGTCGGGGTGGTCGTACTCCCCACGGGCATCCGGATAGGTGACGATGACCTGGGGTCGGACCCGGCGGATGATGGCCACCAGACGACCCACCGCCTCGTCGTGGTCGGCGTTGGCGAAGGCCTCGGGGCGGGCGTTGTGATCCGAGTCCTTCATGCCCGAATCCCGGTAGCCCAGCATGATCACCTCGTCGTAGCCGATGATCTCGGCGGCCCGGGCCAACTCGGCGTCGCGTACCGCCGGAAGGTCGGCATGGACCTCGGGCACGTCCATGGCCGGGTTGAGGACGTCGCCCGCCTCTCCACCGGTGCAGCACACCAGCACGCAATGCACTCCCCCGGCGTGCAGGGCGGCCACCGTGGCGGCCCCCTTGGATGCCTCGTCGTCGGGATGGGCGTGGACGGTCAGCAGGCGCAGCGGCGCGTCGGCGGAAACCGGTTGGAAGTTGGACACGGCGGTTGACGGTAGCGCCCCCTCCGCGGCCACCGGCGGGAGCCCCGTCGACACCAATCTCGGACCCCGGTGTACGTTGGATCCGTAGCCTGAATCTCCACACGGAATCCCCGCACGCCGCCCAAGGAGAAAACCCATGGACCCCGAAGTCTGGCGCTGGATCTGGCTGGGTGCCGCCGCGCTGTTCGTCATCGGCGAGATCGCTATGACCGGGGCGTTCTTCCTCCTTCCGTTCGGCGTGGGCGCCACCGGAGCCACCGTCGTGGCCTTCGCCGGCGCCAGCGAGGTGTGGTCCTGGCTCGTCTTCGTCGCCGTGTCGGCCGCATCATTCGCCGGCCTTCGCCCCATGGCCCGTCGTATGGCCCGCGGCGGCAACCCGGTGGGTGTGGGCGCCGACCGCCTAGTGGGCGAGACCGGTGTGGTAACCAGCGAACCCGACGCCGGTGGCACCCGTCTGGGCACGGTGCGTATCGGCCGCGAGGACTGGCACGTCGAATCCACCGATGGTTCGCCACTGGCCTCCGGCACCACCGTCGAAGTCGTCCGAATCGAGGGCACCCGAGCCGTCGTCCGTCCCACCGACTGATCCGTAGCAACACCCCCGGAACCCCAGAGGAGTCCCGTTCCCATGCCCATTGCCGTCGCCGTCCTAGCCGTCATCGCCGTGGTCCTGTTCGCCTTCGCGGCGACCGGCATCAAGATCGTCAGCCCGTACCAGAAGGGCATCGTCGAACAGTTGGGTCGCTACAAGGCCACCGTGGACCCCGGCCTCAAGCTCATCATCCCGGTCATCCAGTCGATTACCCGGGTTGACATGCGCGAGCAGGTCATCGACGTACCCCCGCAGGAGGTCATCACCAAGGACAACGTGACGGTCACCGTGGACGCCGTCATCTACTACGAGCCCACCGATGCCCAGCGCCTCATCTACAACGTGGCCAACTTCATGCTGGCCGTCACCAAGTTGGCCCAGACCAACCTGCGGAACGTGATCGGCGACATGTCGCTGGACAACGCGTTGACGTCACGCGACAACGTCAACGTGGCGCTTCGCGAGGTGCTCGACGACGCCACCGACAAATGGGGCGTGAAGGTCGTGCGCGTCGAGATCCAACGGATCGACCCGCCGACCGACGTCATGAACGCGATGCACGAGCAGATGAAGGCCGAACGCAACCGCCGGGCCGTGGTACTCGAGGCCGACGGCACCCGCGAGGCGGCCATCACCCGGGCCGAGGGCGACAAGCAGTCGGTGATCCTGGCCGCCGAGGGCGTCCGTCAACAGGCCATTCTCGAAGCCGAGGGCGAGGCCGACGCCATCCGGGTGGTGGCCGACGCCGACCGCTACCAGATGCTCACGGTGGCCGAGGGTGAGGCCGAGGCGGTCCGCAGCGTCTACCAAGCCATCCACGACGGTGGCCCGACACCGGATCTGCTGGCCATCAAGTACCTCGAGGCCCTCGGGACGATTGCCGACGGTCGGGCCACCAAGATCTTCCTGCCCACCGACCTCGGAGCGACGCTCGGATCGATCGGAGCCATCGCCGAGTTGTTCAACGGCGACGGAGAAGGGATGGCGACGGGGGCCGCATCCGTCCCCGCAGCGCCGGTCGAGGAACCCGGCGAGGAATCCGCGGACTGACCTCTTCGACCCGGCCGACCCGTGGGTCGAACCGGTTCCCGCTCAGCCGACGGGCACCAACTCGTCCTCGCCCTCGTCATCCTCGACGAGCTGCCAGCCGCACATGGCAGCCAGGAGGGTCTGACCCTCGTCAGGGCCACTAGCGATGACATCGTCGCCTGCTGCGAGGCGAACCTGACCCCGGGGCCGGTAGAGATAACCACCACCCCGCCGGACGGCCAGCACGGTGAAGCCGGGTTCGATGTTGAGCTGCAGGCCCTTGAGGGTGGCCCCGTCCACGGCACTGTCGGCAGCCACCGGGAATCGAACCACCACCTCGTCGGCCTCGCCCAAGGCGATGCCCAGAATCGGGGGCAGCTCCTCGCCCTCCTCGACCAGCCAGACCATGGCCCGGGCCTGATCGCCCAGGTCCTCGGCGGCCTCGGCCAGGTGCAGCAGACCCCGTAGCGACGATGGGTCCAGCCCCTCGGCAGCCGCGCCGAGCACCCACAGTTCGAGGTGATCCTTCATCTCGTCAAGCCGTTCCTCGAGGTGGCCCACCTCTGCGGCCAGCCCACGGTCGCCGAACACCAGCGCGCTGTAGGCCAGTCCGACGGCCGCTTCGGAAAGGTTCTTCATCTCGACCAGCACGTCGACGGCCCGATCCAGGTCGGTCAGGGCCTCGCCCTCCTCGGGGCGTAGCGGCTCCCAGACCGGCGCGGCGGCCAGCTCGCGCAAGCGGGTAATTCCATCGCTCGAGCCATGGAGGAACAGCACGTCGCCGGGAACCAGCACGGTGTCGCCGTCCACATCGGTGATCCAATGGCGACCCCGGCGAACCGCCATGACCCGCATTCCGGCCTGCACGGTCAGCTCGAGGGCCGACAGGGGCCGGTGGGCCATGTGTGAGCCATCGCTGACCAGCACCCGGTGGGACACCTCCTCGGCGTCGGACAGATCGGCCACCAGTTGGCGGGGAATGCCCAGACGGTGGGTGACGATCCGGGCGATGTCCACCGCGTCGTTGGCCATCCGCTCGATGGCCGACACCACCTGGAGCACCGATGACATCCCCTCGGCGTCACGGGGGCTACGGCCGGCCAGTACGCACACGGCGCGCATGTCGTGCACCAGCTCGCTCATCTGCTCTTCGAGCTCGTCAACCTCCTCGGCCATGTCAGGGTCGCCGAAGTAGACCGCGGCATAGGCCAGGTCGACCATCAACTCCGACATGTCCTTGGCCTCGGCCAACATGGCCCGCAGGGTTCGTGGTCTGTCGTCCATCAGTTCCTCACTCGATGTCCGGGGTCATTGTAATTTCGGTCCTTTCGGGGCGGGGGAGATCATGTCGGCTCATGCCACCCCCACGGCGAGCATGGCCAGGACGAGGGTGAACGCACCGATCAGGTCGAGCACCGAGAGCACCATCGGGATGCCGTAGGTGTCGGGGTCGAGGCCGAACCGGAAGGCGGCCATGGTCGTGTAGTAGGCCACGAGGACGACCAATCCGGTGGCCACCGCTCCGGCCATGAGCACGACTAGCAGCAGGTTGCCGAGCCCCGGTGTGGTCTGTCCGGTGACCACCGATGCCCCCTGGGCGAGGGCCGCACAGAGTACGAAGACCGGCACGGCGATCAGGCCGACCGAGCGAGCCTCACGCAGGCTGGACCGGCTGGGCAGCGGCCTGGCGTCGTCGAGGCCCAGGTGGAAGTGGGTGGACAGACGGCTGGACAGGATCCCGCCGAGGGCACCGGCCGTCCCCAGGAATGCCGGAAGCAGCACGAGAAGCGCCTCGGCGGCCAACAGGTCGTCGAGACGCTTCTCGACGGTCACCCCGGCCACCAGATCCAGCACCCCGGCCACGGCCAGCACGGGGATCGACTGGCGGACGATCCGACGAACCTCGTCCAGCGGGGTTTGCCACGCCACGACCAGCACCGCCAGCGCTGTGGCCAGCACGCCCAGTCCGACAGCGTCGGTAAGGCCGGCACGGTTGGCCAACATGGCGGCCACCACGAGGGCGGGCACGGTGGCCAGGTCGCCCAACGTGGACACCAGCGGCGCCATCACGTTGTCGAGGTCCCACCCGAAGCGAACCGAACCGGCAGCCAGCCCGACGGTGACCACGCCGATCGCTACCGAGGCCAGCAGTCCCCCGAGGGTAGAGATGACCACGAAGTCGGCCAGCGTCATGGTGGGGGCGATGCCGAATACCACGGCCGTGCCCCGGGCCAGCACCCCGAGCGCCGCGCTGAGCACCAGCGAAAGGGCCGCCGCACCCAGCATGTTCTGGCCCACCACGCCGTCGACCCGGGCCGACAGGCGGAAGGTCCCGGTGTGCACCGCGGTGCCCAGCCGGCTGCCCACGGCGCCGAAGACGTTGCCCCGCAGGGCAATGGCGCCCGGGACGAGCAGGAGCAGGCCAGGGAGGTCGGTCAGTATCCCCTCGGCGGACGCCAGCACCAGGCCGCCGGCCGAGGCGGCCACCACGCCGACGACGAGCGCGACCAACCGTTGGCGGGTGTCGGCCGTCCGGACAGCCAGCGGAGCGCGAGTCGCTGAACGCATGCCCCCAGTGTGCTGGATTCCCGACGCCCGGCCGGGCTCTTTCCCCGGAGAGCGGTCAGCGGAAGTCGCGGGACCGGGCCGGGAGCCGCACCCCGAGGGGCTCGATCCGCTCGGCCACCACGTTGACCACCCCCTCGACGGCCTCCACCCGCCCCCGGACGACGAGTGCCGAGGCGGTCACCACGTCGCGGTACCGCACCCAGCAGCCCGGCGAGACGATCACGTTGACCAGGCCGGTCTCGTCCTCCAGATTCACGAAGGTCACCCCACCGGCCGTGTGGGGGCGCTGCCGATGGGTGACCACCCCGGCCACCCAGACCCGGGCCCCGTCGGCCACCGCCCGGAGGTCCACCGCAGTGACCACCCCGTCGGCCGACAACTGATCGCGCACGAAGCGCGTGGGATGCCCGTCCGGTGAGACCCCGGTGGCCCACAGGTCGGCCCGGGCCTGTTCCGGCTCGGCCATGGCGGGGAGAGGCGGAGGCACGGTGCCGGTGACCACCCCGGTCAGGCGGTCCGGTCCGGTAGCCGCGAGGGCGCCCGCCGTCCACAGGGCCTCTCGTCGTTCCGCATCGAAGCAGGCGAAGGCACCGGCGGTGGCCAGTGCCTCCATGGCTGGTCGCCCCGGGTCGATCCGCCGCTGGAGATCCTCGATCGAGTCATAGGGCCGACCCGCGGCGATGGCCTCGGCTAGGTCCGTTCCGATGGTACGAACCGACCCGATCCCCATCCGCAGCGCCGGACCCGCCCCGGCCTGCTCCGACTCGGAGCCCTCCAACGATGCCCCTTCCAGGAAGGCAAGTGCTCCGGACCGGTTCAGGTCGGGGGTCCGGACCTGAACCCCGTGGCGGCGGGCGTCCTGAACCAGGGAGTGCGGCGAGTAGAAGCCCATGGGCTGAGCGTTCAGGAGCCCGGCGCAGAAGGCCGCCGGGTGGTGGTACTTCAACCAGCAACTGGCGTAGACGAGGTGGGCAAATGACACGGCGTGGCTCTCCGGGAACCCGTAGTCGGCGAAGGCAGCCAACTTCTGCCAGACCTGCTCGGCCACGTCGGCCGCCACCCCCCGGCCACCCGCCCCGTCTAGGAACCGATGGTGGAGGGCCTCCATCCGATCGTGGCTTCGCTTGGAACCCATGGCCTGGCGGAGGCGGTCGGCCTCGGTGGCCGTGAAGCCGGCCACGTCGATGGCCAGCTGCATGAGCTGCTCCTGAAACAGCGGGATGCCCAGCGTCTTGGCCAGGGCGTTCTCGCACAGGGGATGTAGGTAGGTGACCGGTTCACGGCCATTCCGTCGCCGGATGTAGGGATGCACCGACCCGCCCTGGATGGGGCCCGGCCGGATCAGGGCGATCTCCACCACCAGGTCGTAGAAGTGACGGGGACGCAGCCGGGGCAGGGTGGCCATCTGGGCCCGGCTCTCGATCTGGAACACGCCGATGGTGTCCGCGGCGCAGATCATGTCGTAGACGTCGTCGTCCTGGGGCAGGCGGGCCAGATCGATCTCAATCCCCTGGTGGGCGGCCACCAGGTCCACCGTGTGGTGCAGGGCGCTGAGCATCCCCAACCCCAGGAGGTCGAACTTGACAAGACCGACCGCCGCGCAGTCGTCCTTGTCCCACTGGAGCACGCTGCGGTCCGCCATGCGCCCCCACTCGACTGGGCACACCTCGGCCATGGGGCGGTCGCAGACCACCATGCCCCCCGAATGGATACCGAGGTGGCGGGGGGCATCACAGAGCTCATCGGCCAGGGCGGCCACGTCGTCCGGCAGGCCCGTCTCTCTCGAACTGGTCTCCCCGGAACCCGTCTCCTTTCCGGGGGCGGGTAGGTCTCCGGGGGCGGGCCGGATCCGGGCCCGACGATCCAGACCCTTGGCGAAGGCGTCCTGCTGGCCGGGGTCGTAGCCCAGCGCCCGGGCCACGTCACGCACCGCGGACCGGGGCCGGTAGGTGATGACGTTGGCCACTTGGGCGGCGTGCTGCCGGCCGTAGCGGTCGTATACGTACTGGATGACCTCCTCGCGCCGACCGCTCTCGATGTCCAGGTCGATGTCCGGTGGGCCCTCGCGTTCCGGAGAGAGGAAGCGTTCGAACAGCAGGCCCAGACCCACGGCATCGGCGTTGGTGATACCCAGCGCATAACAGACCGCGGAGTTGGCCGCCGATCCCCGACCCTGGCAGTAGATGTCGGACCGGTGACAGAAGGCCACGATGTCGTGCACCACGAGGAAGTAGCCCGGAAAGCCCAACTCGCCGATGATGCCCAACTCCCGGTCGACCTGGGTCCATGCCCCGACCACCCGTTCGGCGCCGCGGGGCCCGTACCGGCCAGTAGCCCCGTCGGTGGCCAGCCGTCGGAGTAGGCCCATCTCGTCAAGCCCGTCGGGACACGGGTACGGCGGCAGACCGGGAGCCACCAGCCCGAGGTCGAAGGCGCAGCGGTGCCCCAACTCGTCGGCGGCTGCTACCACGCCCGGCCATCGGGCGAAGCGGTGGGCCTGCTCGGTCCCCGAACGGAGATGGGCCGTGCCGGCCGCCGGAAGCCACCCGTCGAGTTCCTCCAGCGGCCGTCGGGCCCGAACAGCGGCCATCGTGGTGGCCAGTCGGCGGCGGGCCGGCCGGTGGTAGTGGACGTTGTTGGTGGCCACCAGACCCACGCCCGCAGCGGTGGCCAGATCGGCCAGGGCATCATTACGTTCGACGTCCAGCGGGTGCCCGTGGTCCCAGAGTTCGACCACCACCCGATCACGGCCGAACCGGTCCACCAGATCGTCCAGCGCCCGACGGGCCGCCGCCGGACCGTCGGCCTCCAACGCTGCGGGAACGGCTCCCTTGCGACAACCGGTGAGCACCATCCAGTGGGGATCGGCGCCGGCCAGCTCGGCCAGACGGTCCGACGAGAGCCGGGGTCGACCCTTCCCCCCGGCCAGTTGGGACTCGGCAATGGCCGTTCCCAGCCGGGCGTAGCCGATCGGATCGGTGGCCAGGACAACGAGATGGGTGGCCGTCGGGTCAGGCGTCCCGGTCCGGACTGACCGCGTGGCCGACCCGCGGGTGGCAGACCCGTTGGTGGAGGGCGCGTCGAGGGAAAGCTCGCTGCCGAAGACAGTGGGCAGGCCATGGGCCCGGGCGGCCTCGGCGAACCGCACCACCCCATAGAAGCCGTCGTGGTCGGTGAGCGCCAGGGCACTCAGCCCGAGGCGCACCGCCTCGGCCACCAACTCGTCGGGTGACGAGGCCCCGTCGAGGAAGCTGAAGTGGGAGTGGCAGTGGAGTTCCGCGTAGGGAGGGCCCGTTTCATCCTTCGGAACCTGGTCGACGGGAGAGGGGGGTCCGACGGGAGACCGTGTCCCGGTGGGCACCGGTGGGGGCATCCGACGAGGGGCCGGGTCGAAGGGGCGATCTGACAGGCGACCCTCCAACTCTCGCCACGGCATCCCGGAGTTGGACCAGCCCATGTTCGAACAGTATCGAACACCTGTTCGATACCCAACTCACAGATGGCTCATTCCCCGGAGGGCAGCGGATCTACTCGACGAGCCCCTTGACCAGGGCATCGACCTCCGGGCCGCAGTCGCTCAGGTCACCGTCGGCGATGCACGGCTGGCCAAGAAGTTGAGCCACCAGACTGGCGCCCAGGCCACCGAACATCCCCGCCGTGGTGCTGGGCGGCGGCACCGTGGTGGTGGGAGTCGCCGTGGTCGTCGGCGCTGCCGTCGTGGTGGGAGCGGTCGTGGTCGTCGGCGCTGCCGTCGTGGTGGTGGGGGCGGTCGTGATGGTGGGGACGGTCGTGGTGGGTGGTGCCGGAACGGCATCGACGGACAAGCCCCGGACAGCGTTCTCGGCTAGGTGGGCCTCCCGCGTCCCCGGCCCGTACCAGCCGTCGGCCTCGACGCCCAGCACGGTCTGGAGCAGCACGGCATCCGTACTGCGGCCCCAGGCGTAGGAGGCGGTGAGCACCGCCTCCTCGTCCACCGGCGCCACGGTCGTGGTCATTGTCGCTGGCGGAACCGTGGTGGTCACCGCAGCAACCGGCGGGACGGTGGTGGTCCCCGGTGCGGCGGTGGTGGCGGGCGCAACGGTGGTCGCCGGAATCGTCGTAGTCGGCAGCGCAGGCGACGGCGATGCAGACAACGGGTAGAGCACCGGGCGCACCGAGGGCTCGGCGACGCGCGCGGCGACCACCACGCCCGCCCCCACGAGGGCGAGCGCGACCCCCAGATCGAACACTCGACGGATCACCCCCCCAGCCTCGCATCGCGCCGCCTCCGAACCGTGGCACCCCTACCGATCCGTGACGCGACATCCGTCACTCCCGACCACCCTCGACGTTGACATTTTGTCAACCCCACTATCCCGGAATGGCTAGCCTGCGTCCATGAGCAGTTCTTCCAGCGCCCCATCCAGTGCCAACTCGAGTGTGGGCATCGGCTCGTTTGATGCCATCGAGTTCGACCCCGCCACCTTCGATCCGGCCCGGTTCGGACTGGCCACCGGCATTGTCGACGAGGTCGGCTACCAGCGGAGCGTCGAACGCTTCCGCACCCAGGGCATCGCGCTTCCCACGTTCGCCCAGATGGGGGATCCGTCGACCATCCCCGATGCCGTCCGAGCCTCCTTGGCCGGCGTGGATCGCAACGCGGCCGATGCCCGCAACCTCTATCGGGTCCACTGGTACAACGACCTGCACGGTGGCCTGGTCGACGTCCCCGAACACGTCGTCCTGCCGACCGAGCTGACCGGCGTCCCGTCGCCCATCATCGTGGCCTTCGGCAACCGCTTTCCGATGATCGGCGCCCACAAGGTGCTGGCCGCCTACGCCTGTCTGGTGCCCCGGATCGTCACCGGCGAGTACGACCCCACCCTCCACCGGGCCGTCTGGCCATCCACGGGCAACTACGCCCGGGGCGGCGTGGCCATCTCCCGTCTTATGGGCTGTCGCGGCGTGGCCGTGCTGCCCGAGAACATGAGCCGTGAACGGTTCGAGTGGCTGGAGGAGTGGATTGCCGAGCCGGGCGACGTGATCCGCACCACCGGTTCGGAGAGCAACGTCAAGGAGATCTACGACGCCTGCGACGAGCTGGCGAAGGATCCCAGCAACTTCATCCTCAACCAGTTCACCGAGTTCGCCAACCACGTCGGCCACCACGAGGTAACCGGCCGGGCCCTCGAGCACCTCTACCTCCATCACGCCGCCCAGCACCCCGGGCTCCGACTGGCCGGCTACGTGGCCGCCTCGGGTTCGTCGGGCACCCTGGCCGCCGGCGAGCGACTCAAGGCCGACCACGGTGCCCGCATCGCCGCGGTCGAAGCCGTCGAGTGCCCGACCATGCTCTACAACGGTTACGGCGAACACAACATCCAGGGCATCGGCGACAAGCACATCCCGTTCATCCACAACGTCACCAACACCGACGTGGTCGTGGGTGTCTCGGACCGGGCGTGCGACGAGTTGGGCGTGGCCTTCGCCAGCGCCGAGGGGCGTGCTCGCCTGTCGGCCGCCGGCGTGGACGACGCGGTGCTCGACACCCTGGACCACTTCGGCCTGTCCAGCCTCTGCAACGTCATCGCGGCCATCAAGGTGTCCCGCGAGTTGGACCTGGGCCCCGACGACGCCCTGGTCACCGTGGCCACCGACGGCGGCGAAATGTACGGCAGCGAGCGCGAGTCGATGATGGCCGGCCGGTACGCCGCCGGATTCGGCGACGCGGAGGCCGGGACAGCCATCGACACCCACCTCCTCGGGGCCGACACCGACCACGTCGAAGTCCTGACCGAGACGGGTCGCAACCGGATCTTCAACCTCGCCTATTACACGTGGGTCGAACAACACGGCGTCGACTTCGCCGACTTCGAGGTGCGACGCAGCCAGGACTTCTGGCGACACATCCAGACCTTCGCTCCGTCGTGGGACGCCATGATCGACGAGTTCAACGGCCGCACCGGGGTGCTGGCCGACTGACCGGGGACGATCCCTTGAGTCCCGTCCCTGTCGACCGGCCTCCCGGCTGGCTCGGGGCGCCACCCGGCGCCACCTGGCCCGAGTCGGGCGCCCTCCCGACCGACCACCTGACCGACGACGCCAACCCGTTCGTCGCCTTCCGGACACTGCTCTGGTCACACCATCGGGCCATGGCCGCCGGCTGGTCCGATACCCGATACGTGGACACCGTCCGTCGCTTCGACGACGCGGTGGCCGCCGTCGACGACCACGGCTTCCGGACCACCCCGCTGGTTCGACAGACCGCGCTGGCCGACGCCATCGGCCAGACGGGCGGTATCTGGGCCAAGGACGAAACGGGCAACGTGTCGGGCAGCCACAAGGCCCGCCACCTATTCGGCCTAGCCCTCCACCTACTGGTCGACGAGGTTCCCACCGATACGACTCTGGCCATCTCCTCGTGCGGGAACGCGGCGCTGGCCGCCGCCATCGTGGCCCGGGCCGCCGGTCGCCCGCTGGCCGTCCACGTACCGACGTGGGCCGACCTGGCGGTTCTGGACCGCCTCGACGACCTCGGGGCCGACATCCGGGTCTGCGAGCGTCTCGACGGCGAAGCCGGCGATCCGTGCATCCTGCGGTTCCGGGAGTTGGTGGCCACCGGTGCCGTGCCGTTCACCTGCCAGGGCATCGAGGCCCCGTGGACCATCGATGGTGGTCGCACCCTGGGATTCGAGTTGGTTGCCGGCCTCACGGCCCACGACCGCTCCCCCACCCGACTCCTCGTCCAGGTGGGTGGCGCCGCCCTGGCCAGCAGCATCGTCCAGGCCCTGACCGATGCCGTGGACCTCGGCGGGCCCGACGCGCTCCCGGGCGGCCGGCCGCCGTTGGTCGCCGTCCAGACCGAGGGCTGTGCGCCGCTGGCCCGGGCCTTCAACCGGGTCGCCGACACCGACGACCCCGTGGCCGCCCTGGCCGAGCGTGATGGACCCCACATGTGGCCGTGGGACGATCCCGGATCAGCCGCCACCGGAATCCTCGATGACATCGCCTACGACTGGCGGCCCGTGGTGCACGACATGTTGCTCGGACCGGTGCCCGGCGGTCCCGTCGTAGCCCTCGAGACCGACGTGGTCGAGGCCCACCGACTGGTCAGGACCCACACCTCGGTGCCCGCCGATCCCACCGGCACTGCGGGTCTGGCCGGGCTGCTGGCCGCCCGGCGCGACGGCTGCATCGAGGCTGACGAGGAGGTCGTCATCCTGCTCACCGGGGTCGAACGGGCTTGACAGGGCGCCGCTCCTGACGACGCCCCGGAAGCCGGAGGGAGGCCTTCAGCGTTCCTCGCGGCGATACGCGATGCCCAGCGCAGCCGGTGCAGGAGAGGGCCGATTTCGCGACCGGATCGAGATGGCCACCAGGACACTGATAGTCAACAGGTAGGGAAGCATCGACAGAAGGATCGGCGAGAAGTCCACGCCGAAGGTCTGCAGCCGGGTCTTGAGCGCCAGCGTCATCCCGAACAGGAGCGCCCCGACCGCAACCCGACCCGGGCGCCACGCGCCGAAGATGACTAGCGCCACGGCGATCCAGCCCCGTCCGGACACGATGCCGTCGGCCCACTGGGGGGTAAGCGAGAGCGTCAGGTAGGCGCCCGACGCGCCGGCCAATCCACCGCCCGTGGCGACCGCCGCCAGGCGGATCCCGACCACCGAATGGCCAGCGGCATCCGCGGTGGATGCCGACTCGCCGGCGGCCCGGACGGCCAGGCCGAGGCGGGTACGCCACAGGACGAACCAGGTCACGAAGCCCATGATGACCGCTAGGTAGACGAACGGTGACTGGGCGAACAGGATCGGCCCAGCCCACGGGATGTCCGACAACGGGCCCCAGTCCACGGGAACCATCTCGGCCCCCGCCGGCTGGCCGACCGAACCACGCCCCACGAAGGCAGCA
>Ga0257111_1000155_pt1 | contig 27674 bp, 16 predicted proteins | sample LP_taG_6_FD_191567 | JGI IMG/M metagenome (GOLD analysis project Ga0257111, IMG submission 191567) | Marine microbial communities from Northeast Subartic Pacific Ocean, Canada - LP_J_2015_P26_500m | ecosystem: Environmental > Aquatic > Marine > Oceanic | place: Canada: Northeast Subartic Pacific...
CTTCCGGAAACAATCATGCCGACATTCGCATCCGGAACATCAACTCCTTCATTCAGAACTTTTGAAGTGACTAGAATCGGATATTCGCCTGATCTAAATGATTTTAGAAAAGCCTCCCGTTCCGGTAATTTTGTATGATGTGTAAGCACCGGTAACAGGAAATTATTTCCAATGCGGTAAGCCATTTCATTGTCTTGAGTAAAAACCAGCATACGGTCACCTTTATGCTGCTGAATCAATTCCCACAAACGATCTACTTTTGCTCCGGATGCCTGACTGAGCTTCTTTTGCAGCAAATAAGCCTTGAATGCTTTCCGGCCTTCAGGGCTTTCACTGGTTCTTCGTAAAAAAATAGCCCAACCGCTTGGATGCTGGAAGCTGATACGTGCTTTACGTAAAAAATCAGTATAGCATTCACGTGAAATCTCGTATTGCTCACGCTCCTCCGGACGCATATCTACCTCGATTGTTTCCACCACGTATGGTGCCAGGGTACGACCGCTTAACTCATCAATATGAACTTCGTAACAAAGAGGCCCGCAAAGTTCGTAAAGGACTTGCTCTTTTCCGTCAGCACGTTCTGGAGTTGCAGTCAAACCCAGGCGGAATGGAGCAATTGAACCAAGTGCAGTAAATTGATTTTGCTCACCAGGCAAATGGTGACATTCATCAAAAACCAGGAGCCCAAACAAATTACCCTGATGTGTTACATGTATCAAAGCAGAGTCGTAAGTTGCTACAGTAATTGTCTGAATATCATTTATTCCACCACCAAGTAAACCAATTGGAGTTTCAAAATATTCGCTTAAAACCTCTTTCCATTGTCGCATCAGATCAATCGTTGGAACATGAATCAAAGTTGGTCGTCCGGTTTCCGCAATCAGCATTACTGCCAGAATAGTTTTACCTGCACCGGTAGGTAAAGTTACTACTCCGTGCTTTTCTGACAACCATGCTTCAGCAGCTTCACTTTGAAAAGAACGAGGTCTAATTTTCTTTTTCAGGACAAAAGTTTCTGAAGAAAATTTTCGGGCATGGTCCTGGTATTTAATGTTCTTCTCACACAGTGCTGTGACAAGTTTACGGTAGTTGGCTGCAGGAGTACGGTAACTATTTGTCCGCTCATCCCAGGAAATTCCGTCAAGATGCTGCATATATTTACCCGCCATGCCGTGAAGCTGGATGGTTCCTTTATCGAAGTGCAGGCTGAGAGTCATTTCAACAATTTTGTGTCCTGTTTTAATTTCAACAGGTACTGAAAAAATAGAATTATCTAGTTCAATAAATCAGTTAAAACTGATTTTTACACAGCTAAATTTCATCTAGAGCGAGTTCTTCCAAACGTATTCGGTGGTGGAGAAGAATAAGATTGGCCAGAGAAAAAAACTTTCCAGGAAAGGAGTTACTCCTAACTTCCTGAGATTAATAACACCCGAGGGGATAATACCTTCCTTCACCACAGGATTTATCGATTCGATATGTTTGTTTTTCCAAAACCAATGTCCGTAGTTCATTCCTGGAACAGGCGATTCCCGCGAACAATCCGGCAGGATTGCCTCCAATTATGATTACATCATAGTTGTGTTCGGACATTTATGCCGCCCAGTTGGAGTTTTGAACAAGAATACGGCCCCTTTGCTGTGGCCAGAATGTCACAAACTTAACTGCACATTAGTATCACGCAGTGCTGTGCGCAAACCTTCTTCAATCACAGGATGGTAGAATGGCATTTCCAGCATTTGAGGAATTGTCATTTTCTGCTGGTGTGCCCATGACAGTAAATGCGCCAAATGTTCCGCCTGTGGACCAATGAATTCACTTCCCAGAAAAAGTCCAGAAGTTCGATCTGCATAAATATGCATCAAACCCTTGTTTTTAAGCATTACCCGACTACGACCCTGTCCCTCAAAGGACAGTTTCCCCACAACTACATTTTCCTGTCCTTTTAGTTCACCCCATGACTGTCCTACCATTGCAATTTGAGGATCACAGAAAACAACCGAAATAGGAGATCTCCGCATACCTGATTTAATGTCCGGAAAACGTCCGGCATTGTCACCCGCAATTTTTCCCTCATCTGCCGCTTCGTGGAGCAACAGCATAGTGTTATTTACATCTCCGGCAATAAATATAGACGAATCTCCGCATTGCATAGTATTTGGGTCAAACACCGGAACCTCTCGGGAATCAAGTTCAAGACTGGTGTTTTCCAATCCTAAGTTTATTACATTTGGGGAACGTCCGGTAGCCGCCAGTACATACTCAAAATTTTCTTCCTTTTCCTTGCCGTCTTCCCTATCAACAAAACGAATCTTTACTTGATCACCTTCACGCTCCAAACCGTGCAGATTGGCTTTCGTATCGAGAGGGAATTCGGCTTGAAACACCTTTTCTGCATAATCCCTGATTGCCATATCGCTGAGAGGTGTAAGTGAACCTGAACGCCCAAAAACCCTTATACGGACTCCAAGTCTGTGCAATGCCTGACCAAGCTCAATCCCAATTAGGCCCGGGCCAAAGACAGCAACTGACTCCGGTAGTGTTTCCCATTCAAATACATCATCATTGACAATCAGTCTATCACCAAGCCCTTTAAACATAGGCATGAGTTTTGGAGAAGAACCGGTTGCAATTACGACTGATTTGGCTTCAATTATCTCCTCACCAACCTCAAGTCTATGATCATCAAGAAATTTTGCATGGTTTCGAAGGTGGTGTTTTTGATCAATATTTTCAATATCCTCCAATACAAACCCCACAAATCGGTCACGTTCACCTCGAACACGCTCCATCACTTCTCTACCATTGACAACAGGTTTTGCTGTCTGAATTCCAAAGCCGGAAGCCGTCTCTACTGAATGAGCCGCTTCTGCAGCCGCAATTAAGAGTTTGCTGGGCATACAACCCACACGGGCACAGGTAGTTCCGTAAACTCCTCCTTCGATCAGTACAACGTTTTCAGAGTGTTTTCGTGCAGCACGAAAAGCCGGCAGTCCGGCAGAACCGGCACCTATGATGGCAACATCAACCTGACGATTCGATTTTTGTGAATTATTCAACAAGGCCTTTATTGATTGAGATTTTTAAAATGTGTATGACTAGATACACTCAGATTTAGTCCCTAAAAAACAAAACAATTCTGAAACGATTACGTTACTTAAAGTAAACATTCATTATATTGGATCAAGAAAAATTAGCTCTTTAACCAATTCTATCACTACGATTTAACCTGAACATCATTACTGTTTCAAGGTGAATCAATGTTTTATAAGTCTTTGTCTTAATGATTTGACAAACCTTTCCAAAACAAATTATTAAGTTTGGCAGCTTAAACAAAAAAGACACCACCATTTGCAAAAATTATTTACAATGCTTGCATACTTCATTAAGTACTCCTAGAGTACTGCCATTTTTTTACAATTTTTCACTAACTTTTCATAAACCATGATCTAAAATTATGAAGGCACTTTGTCACGATATCATCTTCAGGAAAGACGGTATTGCTTTGGAATTCAGTTTAGAATAAAAAATTCTGAAACAAACTTAACATACATCCCTGCTATGGTTTAATATTGAACAAGTTAATCGCACTTTGAATTTGTATAAATTTAATAAATTTATTCTATTTGTGATGAACCTGTAAAAAATCCTAAATTTTGTCATTTCGAGCGAAGCGAAAACTTTTGCATATTCTACTATACTAATATCAGTAAGATATCTCCCCACGGTCGGAATGACATATTTTTGATTTCAGACTTATTAGGAAACCATTATTTAGTATCAATTATTTATGATATGAACTGATTTATTATTTTGAATTCTTTTTTGTTGACTTTTCAGTTAGATTTGCTTTAAACTGAAAAGTCACTCTGTTACGGAAGTTATTCCATGGACAGGAAAAAACTTCGCCAATTCTAGTCTGAACACATTGGTGAGTGTTGTGCGTAAAATAAACAGCAAATGGATTTGCTATAAAAGAAGAATGGAGTTTAGTAAAATTTTGATATTTCTGACTTCATTTAGGCAACATGTATTATCATTACCTGTTTTATTTATAATTCTTCTCTCCCTTTTCCTGATCGTTCCTGAAACTAGCCGATCCCCGAATATAGCCTATTATCCTCAGCATTCACAGTATCATCCGAGGTCTTTTACAACTACTAAAGTCAAACTTAAAGTCCCCAATTATCCTGCAAATTCAGTAAAACATTTAAAAATTCTTCAATCCATTCCGGATTTAAGCACAAACCAACTGCTACAGTCCGTTGGGAATCTGCATCGTTCTTATTTTGAAAAAAAGAAGAATAAATTTGTCAACGAAAGTATGCGAAGAATTATCATGATGTTTATGCAATTCGAATCAATGAGTAGGCAAATATTCAATCGGGGCACAGTAAGTTTACCGACCCAAACAGATTTAGAAGGTTTGGCTGACCACGTAGTTGAAAGCCGCTGGTATCGTGAGGCATTAAATCGATTTTATTCAAATAATGCTTACGGTTTTTCTGAGGAACGTATGCTCCGAGTTTTAATATCCATTCACACAGCTGCAAATTTTTTTGAAGTACCATACCCTACTCTATTCTGTTTGTTTTTTCAGGAATCAAAATTTGATTTTCTGGCCGACAGCGCAACTGGTGCAAAAGGAATTGGACAACTAACCAGTATTGGGTTACGGGAAGTACACCGGTTAAGGAGTGCTTCAAAAATGGAGTTAAAACTGCAGAAAACAGCATTTCATCTAAATCTAGTTTATACGGATCCGCAAATACAAAAATGGCTAGAAAACCTTGGTTTCAAAATAAATTTTGCTAAAATTTCTCCTATACCAGAAAAAATAGAATTTACACGACTATCCTCTTCTTTTATGCGGGAAGTTGGAAAAGAACTTGTAAAGGAAGGCCAGTCCTATGGAGAAAATACCAGCTTACTGTGGTTCCTCAGCAAAAGGCTGAGAAGAGGGGATATTCTCTCCAACCGTTTTGCACACATGCACAAAGTCTTTTCTCAGATGCTTGAAGAGCAATATGCAAGATCACAAGCAAGTGCCTATAACATTGAAACAAATATTCTTTTGTCCACAATTCTCTTTAGCCACTATTACCGCTATCGATGGCGCAATAACAAGCAGGTTTTCAATCTAGCCCCAGAAGCAAGGGTTATATTGGCTTCATCTGCATATAATCATGGACAAACGGGAATGCGTCGTTTTTTGATCAATCTTAAACAAGAGTTCCCAATGCTGGATTTTCAAACACTTTCTTCTAAAAAATTAAGAATTCTGTTTACTAATCGCCGATTATCAAATGCTATTAAGCAGTCTCCTCGCAAGATAAAGGAAGTTTCAAGGCACGTCCTAAATATTATGGATTGTGCAGAAAAACGCACACTAACCTCCTGATGGTATAATAATATGTATAGCGTAATATTGTTAACGATATCCAGAGGCTTGCAATTGAAATAACTCAGAGTACTGCCCTCCCGCAGCTAATAATTCTTCATGTGTTCCATGCTCCAATAACTTCCCTTCATGCAAAACTACTATTCGATCGGCCATTCGAACAGTAGAGAATCGATGAGAAATCAGTACAGCACACTTATCAAATGTCAATTCTACAAAACGATGAAAAACTTCATGTTCTGCTCGTGCGTCCAAAGCGGCGGTAGGTTCATCCAAAATCAGGAGTTGTGCTTCACGCATATAGGCACGTGCTATTGCAATTTTTTGCCATTCTCCTCCAGATAGATTGGTCCCCTGTTTAAACCAGCGTCCTATCATCTGTTGATAACCTTCGGGCAGCTTGTCAATCACTTTATCAGCCAAACTGCGTTGGGCCGCTTCCTTAATACGATTTGAGTTGTTTCTATCATCAATTCGTCCAACTGCAATGTTTTCTGATGCCGTCAAGTGATACTTCACATAATCCTGAAAAATAACTCCAACAGCATCCCTCAATCCATCCAGGTTATAATCACGCAAATCGTGACCATCCAGCAAAATCCTTCCCTCGACTGGATCATAGAGGCGTGTCAGCAGTTTTACCAACGTGGTTTTACCTGCTCCATTTTCGCCAACCAGAGCCAATTTTTCACCTGGATGCAAAGTGAAAGAAACATCACGCAAAACCCATTTTTCCATCTGTGGATAACGAAAACTAACATTCTCAAAAGTAAAACCATCATGAATAGTCTCAGGGAAAGGCAGTGATTCGTCCTTGGACCTGATCCGCGGTTCCATTTCAAGGAAATCAAACAGGTCACGCAGATAAAGAGCACTGTCGGCGATACTGGAAAAGCGGATTAGAATTGCTTCCATCAAAGAACGTAATCGTAAAAAAGAACCGGAAAGAAATGTAAGATCACCCAGGGACAGTTCTCCGTATACTGTTCTGTAAATAATCACTGCATAGGCTGTGTAGTAGCCTAAACTACCTAGCATCGAAAGCAATCCTCCCCAGGCTGCACGCCTTACAGAAAGATTCCTGTTTACCTGGTAATATTCTCCGGCTAATTTCTGGTAACGTTTGCCAAAAAAATCAGACAAACCAAATATTTTTACCTCTTTAGCCGTTTCGTCACTGGCTCCTGCAAAACGCAAATAATCTAGTTCACGGCGCTCCTGTGTCCAGCCGTACATCAATGAATAACTTTGACTGTTGAAATGAGTTTCTCCTAAAAATGCGGGAATTAGCGTGATGGCCAGCAGTAGAAGAAGCCAGGGGTTGAATGTGATTAAAGCTGCTGCTAAAAAAAATACGGTGATGCTGTCCTGAAGCTGTGTCAAGGCCTGCGACATCAATAAGATTCTGCTTGAAGCCTGGCGTCTGGCACGTTCAAGTTTGTCATAAAATTCTGAATCTTCAAAACATTCAAGGTCGAGCCTTGCTGATTGATGCATCAGGCGTAACGATATTTCATGCGAAACCAAATCACCAAGTAAACTGTCCACCAAAGCAATGCCGCGGCCTAGTAAATCAGAAAATACTGCCAGACCAAGCTCTATTAAAACAAATGTCGTTAAAATTGACATATCCGGGTTTTCAACTGCAGATCCTCCAGCAGTAACTGAAATCAATACAATCTCATCAATAATGAGTTTGCCAACATAAAGCATCGTTAGCGGCAAAGAAGCCCGGATGACACGCAGTAAAATATTAAAGACTGCCAGCAAACGGTTGCAACTCCAGATAAGTCTGAAAAATTCAGGCAGATTCCTGAGTGCACCAAGACGATCCCGAAAATCTAAATCAGGAGGAACTCCATGAGCGCCAGATGTGTTTTTGCGTCTTTGATTCATTGATGTTATTCAGAGTTTAAGAAAAAACTGTCTGTCCAGTAAGTTTTATTGATTAAGTAAAGTTATTTACTTGAATTTCTTACAAAGATGCTAGCATAAGCAATTAAATATTTCAGATTGAAATTGCAATTTTACCCATTTATTCATTATATTATGGGTATTTAGTTTTTAAATTATTTTCAGGTAATCCGATGACAAAATCAAATACCAAAACCGCCTTTGATTGGGCTGATCCTATGTTGTTTAATGAACAACTTACTGAAGAAGAGCGCCTGATCCGGGACACAGCCCGCGATTTTAGTCAGGACAAATTAATGCCCAGAGTTTTGGAAGCAAACCGCAATGAGGTTTTTGACCGTGAGATCATGAATGAGTTTGGAGAATTCGGGTTTTTGGGTTCGACCATTCCGGAAGAATATGGAGGAGTTGGAGCAAGTTATGTCTCATATGGTTTAATTGCACGTGAAGTGGAGCGGGTAGATTCGGGTTACCGCTCGGCTATGAGCGTGCAATCCAGTTTAGTGATGCACCCGATTTATGCATACGGCAGTGAGGAACAGCGAACAAAATTCCTGCCGAAACTCGCCAGTGCCGAATGGATAGGCTGTTTTGGTTTGACCGAACCTAATCACGGTTCCGATCCAGGCAGTATGGAAGCACGTGCGAAGAAAGTTGATGGTGGATTTAAACTGACTGGAAACAAAATGTGGATTACAAATTCACCAATTGCTGATGTCTTTGTGGTTTGGGCTAAAAACGATGAAGGCATAATCCGCGGTTTCATTTTGGAAAAGGGAATGGAAGGCCTGAGTACACCAAAAATTGTGGGAAAAATGTCAATGCGGACATCCGTTACTGGTGAAATCGTTATGGATGAGGTCTTTGTTCCAGACGAAAATGAATTGCCCAATGTGTCCGGACTGAAAGGTCCGTTCGGCTGTCTGAATCGCGCACGTTTCGGCATTGCCTGGGGAACACTTGGTGCGGCCGAGTTTTGCTGGATGCAGGCACGGCAATATACACTGGACCGGATTCAGTTTGGACGTCCGTTGGCGGCAAACCAGTTAATACAAAAAAAGCTGGCTGACATGCAAACTGAAATCACGCTGGGTCTGCAGGGTGTTTTGCAAATGGGACGCTTGATGGACCTGGGGGAATGCGCTCCGGAGTTGATCTCATTGATGAAACGCAACAATTGCGGAAAGGCTTTGGAAATTGCACGGCTCGCCCGAGATATGCACGGCGGTAATGGCATTTCCGATGAATTTCACGTCATCCGCCACGTGATGAATTTGGAAACCGTCAATACTTATGAAGGAACACATGACGTACATGCGCTTATTCTTGGAAGGGCACAAACCGGAATCCAAGCGTTTTGTTAAAATATTTGATCAAAAACCGACAGTTTCAAATTATTCTAAAATTATGGTTTTAGATAACCTTTTCAAATTTATTTTTTCATTCCAGCTAAAAGGAATCCATACCATGAACAGATCTATGTAAAGTATTTCAGCTATACAAAATTCCTTGATTCTCTTTTACGCTGGAATGACAACTTTTTACAAGTACGTCACAAAAGACTCATGAAATCACCTGACATTCAGTTACCAGATGCTAATTCAAGCTGAACCACTTAATAATTTAGTCTCAACCATCCTCAAAAAAGGCGGCAGTTGCATCGAAGAGGCTCAAGTGGTGGCCGACCATCTAGTTCGATCCAATTTGGCTGGACACGACAGTCACGGTGTCGGAATGCTGCCTCTTTATGTACGGATGCTCAAAGAGGATTTTCTGCGTCCGAACCAAAAACCCGAATTGGTTAACGCAGACGGCTCGATTTTGATGTTTGACGGTCAGCGTGGTTATGGACAGGCAGTAGGTAAAATGGCCATGGTACAGGCGATTGAAAAATGCCGCGAATCCGGACTGGTTTTAATGACACTCAGGAACACTCACCATCTCGGACGAATCGGGACCTACGGTGAGCAAAGCATTGCATCAGGATTGGTTTCGCTGCATTTTGTCAATGTAACTGACCATCCACCCATGGTTGCTCCTTTTCGAGGCTCTGACGCCCGTTTTTCGACAAATCCGATTTGCCTCGCCATGCCCGGAACTGAAAAACAACCTCCGGTGTTACTGGACATGGCAACCAGCCGCATAGCACTCGGAAAAGCACGGGTTGCTTTAAATAAAAACGAAGCGCTCAAAGATGGACTTGTTATCGACCACAAAGGACAACCAAGCTGCGATCCTGGAGTGATGGCCGGATACTTATTTCCAGAGCGTCCGGACAATCCTCCACTAGGTGCTCTGACACCGCTCGGAGAATACAAAGGCTACGGACTAGCCCTGTTTTGTGAATTACTCGGCGGACTACTCAGCGGCGGCGGCACTATCCAACCCGAACATCAGCGCCAAAACAGCATTATCAACAACATGTTCACCCTGGTAATTGACCCAGCAAGATTAGTGGATGTTCCCTGGATGCAACACGAAGTAGAAGCAATAGTGGCACACGCCAAAGCCTCGCCGCCTGCCAATCCGGAAGAACCGGTGCTGGTTGCCGGTGATACGGAACGTATTTCAAAAAAAGAACGTCAGGTTCATGGCATTCCGATTGATGATGCAACCTGGGAGCAAATTCTTGAGTGCGGAGAGACTTTAGGACTTACCCGGAAAAAAATGCTGAACTTAGAGCAGCTATAATCCAACAACAACAATTTCCATTTAACAAGAAAATTCAAAGATTTCTAATGAAAAAAAACTCTTTTATTACCTCGGAATTGGTTCTGCCCCGGTTTCAATTCATGAGAAAATAATTTCTGCTTTAGGCGGATTTATAGGGATTTATAGTATTATATATATCAGTTCTCTCTTTGTTGGAGCAGAGGAGATGGTGTATATTGTACCGTCAATGGGAGCTTCTGCAGTCCTGCTATTTGCAGTACCCCATAGTGCTCTGGGACAGCTTTGGAATGTAATTGGCGGTCATTTGATATCTGCCGCAATCGGAGTAGCATGTTACCAGTGGCTGCCTTCCAACGGCATTGCAGCAGGTGCCAGTGTTGGGTTGGCGATTGGAGCTATGTATTACACCCGCTGCATTCATCCCCCTGGCGGTGCAACAGCTCTGGCTGCAGTAATCGGCGGACCAAACATACATGCTCTGGGCTACCAGTATATCCTTACTCCAATTGCAATCAATACTGCAACCATTCTCCTGGTGGCACTTTTATTTAATGCCTTGTTTCATTGGCGGCGCTATCCTGTATCTTTGCTATCAAAAGAAACCGAAAAAGACTACACTAATAGCGGATATTCGCCAGTGGATCATGCTGATTTTGTTTATGCACTCAGCCAAATGGGCACTTTCATTGATGTTACAGAAGATGATTTGTTGAAAATTTATCAATTGGCAACTGGAAGAGAAATAAACTCAAATAATTAAAATAACGATGAACTCGCCCCAACCTGTCAAAAAAACAATCAAACTAAAAAACAGTGTTCGTATTGTTACCGCCACGAGTTTATTTGACGGACATGATGCTGCGATTAACATTATGCGCCGCATAATGCAGTCACAGGGTGCGGAAGTGATTCACCTCGGCCACGATCGCAGCGTTGAGGAAATAGTCAATGTTGCCATTCAGGAAGACGCCCAAAGTATTGCAGTCAGTTCGTACCAAGGCGGGCACATGGAATTTTTCCGTTACATGCTGGACTTGTTGCATGAGAAAGGTTCAGGTCATATTCAGGTTTTTGCCGGCGGCGGAGGTGTGATCATTCAAAGTGAAATTCAGGAATTGAAGGATTACGGTATCTGTCGCGTTTATTCTCCTGAAGACGGCCGTGAACTTGGCCTGACGGGCATGATTGCTGATATGCTGAAACGTTCTGATTTTCAGGTTTTGCCGGATAAATTTCAACCTCATGCAGACAAACTGGTTACTGAAAACGTTCAGCATATTGCTCAAAGCCTGACTTGGATCGAACAAAACGTGAAAGGTTCGCAGCTGGCACCTGACAAAAAAGTAGTGGAACCTCAGGAAGCAGTACAAAAAGTTTTGGATAAACTCCACTCACAAGACTCTCCGGTGGAGAATTCACAGGCTCCCGTGATTGGTTTAACAGGAACAGGAGGTGCAGGAAAATCGTGTCTGGCAGATGAATTGGTGCGAAGTTTTCTTGAAGAATTTCCTGAAAAACGCATAGCGATTTTGTCAGTCGATCCCTCCAAACGCAAAACCGGTGGAGCACTGCTTGGTGACCGGATGCGTATGAATGCCATCAACGATCCCCGTGTTTACATGCGCTCACTGGCCACACGCCGTTCCCACCTGGCCACTTCTACTGCTCTGGAAGGTGCTGTTAGCTTACTGCAGGCAACTGGAATATCCGGAGGCGGAGGATTTGATTTGATTTTGGTGGAAACTGCCGGCATCGGTCAGAGCGACTCCGAGATTTCAGATTTTGTTGATTTGAGTGTTTATGTGATGACACCGGAATTTGGTGCGGCTACTCAACTGGAAAAGATTGATATGATTGACTTTGCCGATTGTATTGTAATCAACAAATTTGACAAACCCGGAGCACAGGATGCTTTGCTGGCCGTGGGCAAACAGTATAAACGCAGTCGAAATGACTTTGATGCAACTACTGAAACAATGCCGGTTTTTGGTGTGGTTGCCAATCGTTTCAACGACAGCGGCACAAACTGGTTTTATCACAAGTTGATTGAAATCCTGATCAAGAAAAATTCACTTAACTGGAAACGCAGTCATGAAGCTGAATATGCTGTTTCCGAAATTACAGAGTTGATACCGTCGGACCGTAAAGAATATTTACGGCAAATTGCCGGCTGCGTACGTAGCTACAAAAAAGAAGTCCGGAAAAACGCACAGATTGCTGCGGAATGCGGACAATTGCACGGAACGCTTAAACAAATGCTGAAGGAAACCGAAAATAAATATATCTGGAACATACTCCAGCCCTGCCCGATTGGAAATATTCCGAAAACTGCTCATACAGTGGCCGAACTGTACAATGATAAAACCTCAAAACTTCCGGAATCACTGCGGCTGCAACTGGGTGAATTTCATGAAAAGAACCAGGCGTATCTGGACGAAAATTTCAGCTTTGATATTCGCAACAAAGAACTGAAAATTTCGAATCACAACATCAGTCTTTCCGGACTCAAAATTCCTAAAATCGCCACACCCAAATTTAACGACTGGGGCGAGATTGCAAGCTGGTTGGGATTGGAAAATTTTCCCGGAAGTTTTCCGTTTACCGGTGGTGTTTTTCCTTTCAAACGTGAAGGGGAAGACCCGACCCGCATGTTTGCCGGAGAAGGAATTGCGGAGCGTACAAACCGGCGTTTTCATTTGCTGGCCTCCGATCAGCCTGCAACACGCTTGAGTACAGCGTTTGACTCGGTGACGCTTTATGGTTCAAATCCGCATTTGCGACCCGATATTTTTGGAAAAATCGGAAATGCCGGAGTTTCAATTTGCACAGTTGATGACGCGAAACGACTATATTCTGGTTTTGATCTGCTTTTACCGAAGACTTCCGTTTCCATGACAATCAACGGACCTGCTCCAGTGGTTCTAGCTTTTTTCATGAATGCAGCCATTGATCAGCAAATAGAAAAACATTTACGTGAAAAGGGGCAATTAGAGAAAGCGCAAAAAACGCTTCAAGAACGCTACAAAAAACAGGGTGTGGAACCTCCGGAGTATCGTATGGAACGTCCGGAAAATCACGATGGACTGGGTTTGGAATTGTTGGGATTATCCGGTAAACATTTTGTAGATAATGAAACTTACGGTACTATAAAGGCTGATGTGTTAAACAACGTCCGCGGAACGGTTCAGGCAGATATTTTGAAGGAAGACCAGGCACAAAACACTTGTATTTTCAGCACAAATTTTGCTTTGCAGATGATGGGTGACATTCAGGAATATTTTACCGCAAACGATGTCCGCAACTTTTATTCGGTAAGCATTTCCGGATATCATATTGCTGAAGCCGGAGCAAATCCGATCAGCCAGGTTGCCTTCACACTTGCTAATGGATTTACTCTGATTGAGTATTATCTGGCACGCGGCTTGGCGATTGACGATTTTGCGCGTAACCTGAGCTTCTTTTTCAGTAACGGAATGGATCCGGAATATGCTGTAATTGGAAGGGTTGCACGCAGAATTTTTGCTGTCACACTCCGTAATTTGTATGGAGCAAATGAACGCTCACAAAAATTAAAATATCACATTCAAACTTCCGGACGTTCCCTGCATGCAATGGAGATGGATTTCAATGACATCCGGACAACACTTCAGGCACTTTATGCCGTTTACGATAACTGTAATTCACTTCACACCAACGCTTACGACGAAGCGGTTACAACTCCAACAGGTGAGTCAGTTCGTCGTGCACTCGCTATTCAGCTAATTATCAATCGTGAATTAGGACAGGCATTCAACCAAAATCCAATGCAGGGCAGTTTTCTGATTGAGGAATTGACTGAATTAGTTGAAGAAGCAATTTTGTCGGAATTTGTCAGACTTTCCGAACGAGGAGGAGTTTTGGGTGCAATGGAAACGATGTACCAGCGTAACAAAATTCAGGAGGAATCACTTTATTATGAAACTCTTAAACATTCCGGAGAACTGCCTATAATGGGCGTGAACACTTTTCTTAACCCAAATCCTGCTGAAACTGATGCAGAAATTGAACTGGCGCGTTCAACGGAAGAAGAAAAGACCATGCAAATCCATGATCTGGAGAATTTTCACAAGTTCCACTCCAAAGAGCGAGACTCAATGATGGAACGTCTCAGAGAGGCGGCACTAAAAAATGGCAATATTTTTGAGGTCCTGATGGAGTCTGTGCAAGTTTGTTCATTGGGACAAATCACTCAACAGCTTTACCAAATTGGCGGACAGTACCGTAGGAATATGTAAGGCCTGAATTGACACTAAAACGATTCATTCTGATTTAGTGACAAATGAAATAATGCTTTCAGCCCTCAAATTAAGACCATGTTTTGTTCCAGCGTAAAAGTATTTACACCTGCATTAAAAACAAATATTTTTCAAATCTGAATTCAGCGGGGGAATTATTTATAATTCTTATTAGAGCCTGACCACTTGATGCAGACTTGTTTTTCTAACCGGCTTAAAATTTATTACTCGGGGTTTTGTACAGTATTTCTCAAAAATCAACTACAAAATTCTTGTTCCTGAAACAGGACAGAAAAATCAAATTGAAGTTTCATGACACCTCGCAGATACGATTTATCTCAGCCGATGTAATTACTCCATGACGCAAAATTTCAAAATTTTTGTTTTGGCAATTTAAGATAGTCGAGGCCCGATTTTCTTCCAGTTCTCCTCCATCAATAATCACATCAACCTTGTTGTTCAACTGATTATGGACTTCTGTTGCAGTAGAGCATTCCGGCATGCCTGTGAGGTTGGCGCTTGTACCAATTATTGGACAACTTCCCAATTCTATCAGGCACTGCGCAGCTGGAGCACTCGTGTAACGTACGGCTAAAGTTCCGTCACTGTTTTGAAGGTGTTGCGGAAGTTCCGGATTCGCGGCTAAAATCAAGGTCAGTGGGCCCGGCCAAAACGCATTCATTAAATCATCAATCCGAGAGTCGTTCCACAGGCAAAGACCTGGCAGCCATTCCGGTGTAGTCAGCACAAGCAACGGTTTATTTCTAGGCCGTTCCTTAATGTTATAAACACTATCTGCTACTTCTTTAAAAAACGCATTTCCACCCAAACCATAAAAGGTTTCAGTAGGAAAAGCCAGAACCTTATTATGCAAAAGTGCTGTTTTAACCAATATTTCTTCTGTTTTTGAAAAAGGGAAATTGACTAATCGTGCTATATTTTCCATCCTTGCCCTTGATTAGCAATATTGTAATAAAGCTCTAGAAGGGCCTGTAATACTACCCTATGATTATTTGATGTCTTGTAAGGCTTTAATCCCGCCCTGTTAAGTCTGAGAGCTTGTCAGGCATATAATCCCAACTGTGACTGTGATCCTTGTCATTTGTTTTATTTACCATCAATCCACCCGGACAAGTGGCTTACCCTTCCGTATGTAATTCGTGAAACACGAAATGTGGTCAGAGCCAGGTGGTTACGTGAATCGAGGTATACCGGAGGTAACAACTTTCCCTGCCATTTTGTTATACTTTCAGCAGCAGAAACTGCTTTTTGTCTACTCAAAGAACGTCCCGTTCGATTTAAGACTTCAACCATTAATTCTGCTACTGCATGGCCATAAAGAGTCCAGCGGTTGAGAGCCAGGTTTGGGGCATATTCACTAAGTATTAGATTATGTAATATTTGACCAGGATGTTCTGTTTCTATTTTAAGGGGATATGCTGTCAAAACACGTACTCGTTCAGAAACTTTTTGGCCCAGCCACTCAGGGAGTCGACTATCCGCAAGCGCGTGTCCTGTTAACATGGGAATATTTATCTGTGGAGAAAACTTCAAGAAGTTCATAACATCAGTATAATTTCCCAATACAACCAGAAAATCTGGATTATTCCTACGAATCAGCTGCCATTCTGCGCTAAGTCGTCCTGCTTTTCCCGGCAGCAGTTTGGCAGAAACACTATACAATTCTTTGGTCAAGGCTTTTACTGCCCTCTGATATACAGGCTTTTCCGGATACCAGATGATAAACTCTTTTCCAGTGTGCTTTTCTGTAATATATTTTCCAATAACACGCGCTTCGGTTTCAGCAGTAGGCATAAAACCAAAGACATTTGCACGAAGGGGTTGTGTCCATTCCGGCAAATCTGAGCCGACAAAAAAACTTGGCAGTCTTTGCTGTTTTAACAAAGGGTAAACTGCTTGATGAGTTTTACTGCCAATACCGCTGAAAACAGCAAATATGTCATTTTTTAAAGTCAGTTCCTCCAGTTCCTCTTTAGCTTTGTATGGTTTCAACTGATCATCAATTATTTTCAACTCAATTGAACGACCGTGTACTCCGCCCTGATCATTGACATATTTAAAATAGGCCTGCGCACTTTTTCCAATATCAGAATATTCCTTTGCAGGTCCGCTCAATGGCTGATGAGTTACAAAAACAATGTTTTTTGGAAATACTCCGGTTTCGGCAAAACAGAAATGAGCCATTGAAAACAAAAACACAAGTATGACGGTCAGTCGAAACAGTTTCATATTTTTCGTGTATATTTAATTAACTCGACAGTCACGAGTTTTATCATGTCAACCAAAACGTATGAAAAGGATCATATAAGGTAACAGCACTTTATCAGATCTTTCCTTTCGGTCGAGATGTCATTCACCAGTCAATAATATGAGTGTCTTATAAAATTTAATGGCTCTCGCCTTAATTAATTGTGATAAACTAAAAAAAAATAAGCAACACATATTTAACATTCATTAATAGCCAATAAGCTATTATATCATAAACTTACATGTTCAGTAATTTTCATTCCACAATCAATTCGATAACTAGTGTTGTCGGGGATACAACCTTTTACTAAAGCATCAATAACAGCTTATTATTTTAGCTCAAAACAAAGGAGCTGCACCCAATTCTGACAGTTGATGCAGTAAACCGGTAAAACGGCGTGTTGAGCCTTCATTTTCAACGGCCTTCTTAATAGCTGCATCTGTTCCAATCAAAACAACTAACTGTTTCCCGCGGGTGATTGCAGTGTAGAGTAAATTCCGCTGAAGCATCATATAATGGTGTGTAGTGAGAGGAACAATCACTGCTGAATATTCGCTTCCCTGGGATTTGTGAACCGTGATTGCGTAGGCCAGAGATAGTTGGTCCATCTCTTTCCCCTGGTAATGAACAATTTGCTGTTCAAATTGAACATGTAGTTCTCTGGTTTTTGGATCGCAATTAACAATTCTTCCAAGATCACCGTTGAAAACCAGTTTCTCATAGTCATTTTGCTGCTGCATCACTTTGTCTCCAATCCGAAACCACTGTTCGCGATGTTCCAGTCCTTTTGCATCTGGATTTATTACATCCTGCAGTTTCCGGTTTAGATTTATTGCACCTGTGACTCCACGGTGCATCGGCGTCAGCACCTGAATATCCATCATCGGATCAAGCTCGAAACGCTGGGGAATCCTTTCGGTACTCATCAGCAGTATTTTTTCAACAATTTTTTCCGGATTCGACTCTTTAATAAAATAAAAATCCAACAGCTGATTATCATCCTCAGTTTGCCGATTTGAGCTACTGAAATCCGGCATTTCTCCACGACGAACTTTGTGAGCATTGACTGTAATAAAACTATCAGCCGCCTGCCGAAAAATATGATCGAGGCGCACAACGGGAATTGATCCGGATTCAATCAAATCCGACAACACTGCACCTGCACCCACTGACGGCAATTGATCTACATCACCCACTAGAATCAAACGTGACGCAGATGGAACGGCTTCCAGTAAACTATCCATCAGCAGAGTATCGATCATTGAAGTTTCATCAAGGATCAGCAATTCCTGCTCAAGAGGATTTTCCCGGTCACGCTGAAAACCAATGTTGCTTGCTTCAAGAAGACGGTGAATTGTGGAAGCTGCAGCGCCGGTAGTTTCAGTGATTCTTTTTGCAGCGCGTCCAGTAGGTGCAGCTAGTGCGATTGCAGGGATTTTGGTGCGCATCAGTCCAAGTATAAAACGCACAATGGTTGTTTTACCTGTGCCGGGGCCACCGGTTATAATCAGCACTTTATCCTGAAGAGCCGCTTCAACTGCCTCTCTCTGGGCAGGATCAAGCTTCAGGCCAACTTTTCGTTCCTGCTCTTCTATCAGATAAGATTCACCCTCATAAACCGTATAGGCTTCACTGTTAAGGATTCGAAATATATTCTCCGCAACACGCCGTTCTGCTTTGTAAAATCTCGGACGGGAAACCAATTCCTGTTCAATACCGGAAGCATCTTCAATTTTCTCACTATTCAACAAACGATCTTCCAGCAATTGCCGAATTGATGACTCCAGCATTGATGAGTCAATATTAAGCTCTTGCACGGTTTTTTCGAGCAAATCCTTACGAGGAAAACAGGTGTGACCATTGAGTGCCTGCTGTTCCAGCATATAGAGTAAACCTGCGTCAGCACGATGCGGAGAGTTTTTATCGAATCCCAGATTCCGTGCAATACCATCTGCAGTAAGAAAACCTATTCCAGGGATATCAGTTAACTGATACGGATTGGCTTTGATCAAAGGAATACTGTTCAAGCCATTCTTAGCAAAAATACGTTGTGCATAGGCGTGTGATATTCCTACTCCACGCAAAAAAGTCATTACATCCCGGAGACCTCTTTGATCATCCCACGCTGCAAGCACAGATTTTTGTTGTTTTCTGCCGACTCCTTTAACTTTCGATAATAATTTTGGAGAACTGTCTATAATTTTAAAAGTATCTTTTCCAAACTTTTTGACAATTCGCTCTGCCGTTTTTTTACCAATTCCCTTAAATACTTCAGAAGAAAGGTAGCGTACCATCCCTTCTTCAGAGGTTGGTTCAACAGGCATGAATTCACGAATCGAAAATTGACGACCATAAACTTTGTGATTCTCCCAGCTGCCTTTTAAACGTAATGTTTCATGCTCATGGGTGTTGAAAACAATGCCTTTTACAGTGATTGGCCTGATGGAATTTTCTGTTATAAATGTACCAATCAAAAATCCGTTTTCCGGATTTGTGTACAAAATTTTTTCCAGAGTACCGACTAAGCTAACAAATTCTTCGGCCATTGGTTTTTAAGGAAGTGTAATAATTAATTTTATGTCAAATTAGTATCAAAATGGGAATCAAACCAGCCAGTTTATTCCATGAGGTCACTTTGTTGAAAAAGCGACTCAAAAAACAGAAATGCGTGGCTTTCGGACTTTTACAGGATAAACCGTGCAGTAGTCATCAGCAATCGAACAATTACTTTTTGGTTTTATTGAATAATATTATATTCCAGCAAGTACTAATTTGGTGGAATATAAAAAGGAGACCGGATCATCTGTAGTAAATCGAAGCGCCACTTTCCACTTTCCTTCAGCAGCAAAAATGATTGCTGCTTTGTAAATTGTAAATCAAAAATGCTTTTGTGTCGAAAAACAATTGTAGCATTAACATAAAGCAATGTCCTGTATCGATATGATATTTCAGCTTCTTTTCCAGTTTTTAAACCAACTGGAACCCAGTCCAGTTCAACCATTCGTGTTGCAAATTCTTCAATACTAATTTGATCTGTGGAGTGTTTTTTGCCGTATTTGTATAATTCAAAATAGCGTTCCTCCTGCCAGAGTTGCAGAAAGTTCAGAAACTCAACCCTGGTTTCTTTACGGATTGCCTCCAATTCAAAAGGTGTAGGTTGACGGGCAATTGCCCCAGGAACAGCTATAAAAAAACTGAGTACGCAGAACAAAATAAATCGTCTGAATAATTTATTTTTCGAAAATATCAGCTCATTCAAATTTCCCGATTTATAATTCATACAGCACTACGGTACAGGTGCAAACATAGAGATTCAACTGCAAGTGACTTATTTGCGTTAAGTTCAATGGTTCTTCTTGATTCTGCTATCCAGCCAAATATTTCGAATATTTGCTGCAGAGTAAAATGCTCTCCACTTTTTCTCAAAGCAGAAATGCGGTTTTCATCAGAACCAACTGTCCGGTTTATCAGTTTTTCTTCCGGTAGACCACGAAACAGCCATGTTAAATCACGAAACCAAGTTTCCAGAAAATCAAGCAGCAAACGCCATTCATCATTTTTGGATTTAGCCCAGGTTTCACAGGTCCGTAGCATCTCTTCCAGTGTAGCTGCTGAAAAAGTGGTCAGCCAGCGGATGGCCGTTTGCTGGACAGTTTCCATAAGTTCAAGACGTTCAGCAAGATTTCCATTTACGCTTCCCATACTGAAGGCACTGAGCAACTGAATACGGGCTGTTGACAGGTTCGTTGTTTCCCGCAATATGCGTTCCGAAATTTCCTCAGACAATGGACGAAATCGTATTTGCTGGCAACGCGAAACAATTGTTTCCAGCAGCTGTTGTGATGAATCAGCAATCAAAATCAGCAAAGTTTTTGGTGCCGGTTCCTCCAACGTTTTTAAAAAAGCATTAGCTGCTTCCCGGCCCAAATGCTGTGCTCCATCAAGAATCAATACGCGTTTTTTTGCCTGATCCGGATGAAGGTGAAGCCAGTTCAATGATTTACGGATTTGATCGATCTTAATAAACTTGCCGTCAGGAATCAGAACCTGGAAATCCAGAAAATTCTGTTCTGCAATTTGAAAACAAATATCACATTCTCCACAAGCGTCTTCTCCACATTTTCTGCAATTAAGTTTTTGTGCAAGAGCAACAGCTGTTTTGTATTTACCGATATTTGCCTGGCCTGTGAACAACCATGCATGAGGCATCCTGTCCCTCTGAACGGCTTGATTCAGCAGGTCAATTGCGTGCTCTTGTCCGAAAATATCTCTAAACGGCATTGTGCTATCAGGAACTGAAAAGTGGAGAAAAGCTGACATTAAAAGCAAAACCGAGATAAATGGCGATTCCAATGATGTCGCTGGTTGTGGTAATAAAAGGGCCTGTTGCTATAGCAGGATCGATATTCATTCGTTTGAGTATAATTGGAATTGTTGAACCAACTGCTGCTGCAAAACAAACAACGATCAATAATGAAAATCCGGATGTAAAGGCCCTCCCTACATCATCAGTCAGGTACCATGACATGCCTGCCAGTATGAAAGAACAAATAATTCCATTCAAAAATGCGACCCTTAACTCTTTCCAGAGCCGAACAAGAATATCAGTAGTTTGTATTGCTCCTGTGGCAAGTCCACGCACAACAATTGAAGAAGACTGTATGCCGATACTTCCTCCAAGTGCTGCTACAAGAGGAATAAAATAAGTTACATCCGGCAACGAAATAAGAGCATTTTCATACAAACTCATTACTATAGCAGTTAAAAAACCTCCAAACAAACCAACCAGCAGCCAAGGCAACCTATCACCTGAAGCTCGTATAACCGATGTTTCACTAACCTCTTCGTCCCCTGTACCGGCAATATGACCTATATCTTCATTATATTCATCAACAATCACATCCACCAAATCATCCAGAGTAATACGGCCGATTAGACGCAAATGCTTATCTATTACCGGAACCACTACCAAATCATATTCCTGCGCAATTCGTGCAACTTCCTCCTGATCCAAATCCTGATCAACAGCAACCACTTCAGGATTCATCAAATTTTCAATTAATTTATGGCGCTCAGCCAACAAAAGTTCAGTCGTACCAATTGTACCAATCAAGTGATCATGATCATCGACAACGTAAGCTGTATAAAATAATTCGAAACCCTCCTTTTTAACAAATTTTTGTATTTCTTTGATTGCTGCTGCAACCGTTTGGTCTTTATGGATCGCCACAACATAGGGCGTCATGAGTCCGCCTGCACTTTCTTCATCATATTGAAGAAGATTGGTCAGTTCTTCACGATCTTTTTCCGGCAATTCCTCAAGCAACGCTTCTGCTTTTTCATCATCCAACAGACCAACAAAGTCAGCCGCATCGTCCTGCGGCATATCCTCGATTGCATTACTCAATCGATCAGTAGATATTTGTTCTACAATGTCGCCAAGAATGGAAGGTGAATCCTGCAGATTGTTTAGCACCTCTGAAGACGTTTCCCGATCCAGATTTTCCAGTAATACCAACTGTTGCTTCAATTTTAACTGCAGCAGAATGTTGGCAATTTCCACAGGTTTAAGGGGCTCCAGTATGCTTTTCAGCAACTGTGTCCGTTCCGTGTTGATCAGCTTATTGACCAGCTTATGGATTTGTGTGTCGCGACTTTTAGTCATGATTCTATCTGCAAATAATTCAATTATATCTGCACTTATTTAAGCGGTTGCCATTCCTGCACAAAATCTACAAGCAGTCTCACCCCGACACCGGTAGCACCAGTGTTGGGCTGGTAACCGAGATGTTTTACATTCCAGGATGTTCCTGCTATATCAAGATGGACCCAAGGTGTTTTATCTACAAAATGTTCTAAAAACAGACCTCCTACTATGACTCCGGAATCACCTCCGCCAATATTTTGCAGGTCTGCATATTTTCCCTTGATGGATTCGCCGTATTCGGGGAAGCTTGGAAACTGCCAGACCCGGTCGCCACTAATTTTTCCTGCTCTACGTACTTGTTCCATCAAGGCATCATTGTTAGAAACAGCTCCAGTAGTGAGGTGCCCTAGTGCAGCAACACATGCCCCTGTGAGAGTTGCCAGGTCGATAACCGCATCAGGCTTGTACTCCTTAACAACATAACTAAGTGCATCACCAAGAATCAGTCGGCCTTCTGCATCTGTGTTGAGGATTTCAACCCGTTTGCCGTTGTGTGCTGTAACTATGTCTCCCGGACGTTGGGCATCGCCGCCAGGCATATTTTCCGTTGTTGGAATAACAGCAATAATATTTAGTTTTGGGTTAACCTGTCCTATGACTTTCATTGCACCCAAAACAGCTGCAGCACCGCACATATCGAATTTCATTTCATCCATATTTTTTCCAGGCTTGAGTGAAATTCCACCTGAATCAAATGTTACGCCTTTTCCAACAATTGCAACTGTTTGTTTGGCCTGCTGATGAGCATACTCCAAAATAATTAATTTAGCCGGTTCCCGGGAACCTCTAGACACACCAAGCAGCATCTCCATACCCAGTTTTTTCATGTCTTTTTCTTCCAAAACCCTGCATTCCATTTTGTATTTTACAGCAATCCTTTTTGCCTCAGCCGCCAGATCTTTTGGTTTCAAATCATTTGCAGGCATATTTCCTAATGTGCGGGCCAGATTTGTCCCGTCAGCACGTATTTTCCCCTTTTTTAATACTTTCAATGAAGTAAGTTTTTCCGGGTCACAACATTTAATCGTAATTGATCTGGAGTTCTGTTTTTTATTTTGTGATTTTTTGTAAATGTTAAACTCATAGGCACCTAAAGTTAAACCTTCTACCAGGACCTGTCCTGCATCTACTTCAACCGCATTTTGAATAAGTGAGGTCACAACAAATCCCACCTTATTTGCTTTCAGTAAAGTCAGCATTTTTCCCGCTTTTCCTGCAGCACGTCTCAACGTCTCTGCATCTAATTCATCTTTTTTACCCAGACCAACCGCTAAAATTTGCGGGATTTTTGCATAACCAGAAAACAAATGCTGACTTTTGTCTTTCTTACCGGTAAAAACTTTCAATTTAATTGAGGCGTTAAGGTTTTTTTTGAGATCTCCAGGAAGGGAACTTAGTCCACTTCCAGAAAGGTCTGAGTCTTCAACGACAAATACGACCAGAGCTTCCAGTTTTTCACTTGTGAGAGAATTATTACTGTATTCAATTTTTAGTTCCATTGTTAAAACTTTTTATAAAAAGATGATAATTCAGCACCCAACTACTAAAAACACGGTATTTAAGTGTCGGGTCATTTTTTTTCAGTAATCACCATACCCAGTCTGCAGAGAAACAGACAAGACTTTAGTGTAAAAGGCGTTAACTCATTACCAGAGAGATTGCAGTCTGCGTCCGCCACTTATAAGATAATCTGCATCAATTCCAAGATATCTTAAATGATTAAAAGCAGACCAGATGACAACAGCAAAACAAAGAGTCAGTAAAAAAACTGTCATAAACATAAACTATTAAAAAGTTGGTAAACAATTTTCATCAAGCAGCTTTAGTTAATATAAAAGTTGACATAGTCAGTAAGAGACTATAGATTTCGCTGATGAATTTTACTTTTTACTTATACTTGATTCATCTTCCAAAATCAACTCTGGAGTTTTCAAAAAGCTTCATAGTACTTTGTTAGAAAAGTCAAAAAACATAAACAGATAATTCCTATTATTCTCACTTCCCACCATTTTTTCCCAAATCCTTGTGATTCATGTTCAAGGCCAAAATAATATTTAACATTCAGTTTACTTTTCCCTTTTTTCTGATACTGGGACTTTCTTTGGGAACACCAAATTACTCCACAGCCGAAGAAGAACAACCTGTTCTGACATACAACTGGATTCCACAGTATTATGGAAAGCTGAAAGGTGACACAAAGTTGCTGTACACACGCAGCTTTGCTCGAAGTATGTTACGTTTTGTAGATATTGACGATGATGGAGATGATGACCTGTTTGTTGGAAAAGAGGATGGGCGCATTGCTTTTTTTCACAATCAAGGTGGCACTGCAACTCCGTTCTTCAAATTGATAACAGAAGATTTAGTAGTGATCCATGAAGGTGTAGACAAACAAAGCAATGCCATACTAAAACAAACCATTCTCGATGTTGGAAACAATGCTGCTCCAGAGTTTGTTGACATCGATAATGACGGAGACTTTGACCTTTTGATTGGTTCCAAAGACGGCCATATTTTCCACTACGAAAACCGGGGGAACAAGCTCAGCCCTCGATTTTTCCGTAAAACTCCTATTTACATGGGTCTGAAATTTGGAGGGAACAGTGTGCCGCGTTTAGCTGATGTTAACGGTGACAGAACTTATGATTTACTGGTAGGCACAGGTTCAGGTAAAATTCACATATTTTTTAATTCAGGAATGGCCCAGGAGGCCGTTTTTTGTCAAGCGTTTAAGGTCTCAGATCCACCAGATAAACGTTGCAAATTTCAACCTGAACTAGTTGCAGACATTGCGCCTCAAGCCAATGCAGTTCCTGAATTGGTGGATTGGGATCAAGATAATGATTTAGATCTGGTTGTTGGAAAATCAAACGGAAAAATCAATTATTATCTCAATACCGGAAATAACTTTGCTCCATTATGGAGCCTAAAATCCAGACATTTCCAGTTTATTGACGGCGGTGGCAGTGTTGCACCTACATTTCATGATTTGAATCAGGACGGTTTCCCTGAACTATTTTTAGGAACTTCTTCCTCAAAGATAATCTATTATGAAAATCATGAAGTCCTGCTGGATTTGCTTCGAAAAATACCGGCAATTCAGCTGGAAAAAATTGACATCTCTGCCTCATTTGAAAAAGTCCTCTCCGAAGCATGTTCTCAATTAAGGGGACTTCCGGAATGCCTTGTACCACTTGCAGTTGCTTTCGGTGTACCTGAAGGATCAAAGATTGACAGAATGGTGGAGTTGTACCCCTTTATTTTGCGTCCGGATTTAAGTATAAAATCCAATTCCGATAAAAGTGAAGCAGACACTTCTAAGCAACAAAACTCAGATGTCAATGCAAACATTCAGGATGACAACAAGGAAAATCCGGAAAATGCAGTAACGCAGGCAGACCAAGCAACTGCAGCTGGAGAATCAGAAATTAAAAAAGATGTGATAAAAGAAAAAATTGAAAAATTAACTTCTCAGGGAATTATTACACGAAATCAACTCTGGTTATCCAGCAGAAACTTTTTGAAGATAGAGAATCTAATTGGCAGTGACCGCCACTCCTTCCTTACGAGCGGCGACTGGAACCAGGATGGCCGGATAGATATTCTCCTCGGCAGTCGTTCAGGGAAAATATTTGCTTTTGAAAACCGTGCTGATAAAGGCACAGACTGGTATGAACTTAAAATCCCTGTACTTGAAAATAATAAAAGACAGTACAGTTCTCCTGTTTTATCAGATATTGATGCAGATGGAGATTTAGATATTATCAGCGGAAATAGAAACGGTAAATTGGAATGGATACTAAACCGCGGTTCAGAAAAAAGACCGGAATGGGTGGTACATGACGTAAATTTATCTCAAATTGATGTAGGAAGTTTCAGTACACCATTGTTAAATGATATGGATGGAGATGACGACCTGGATCTCCTGGTAGGAAACAGTAAGGGATTGATTATTTATTATGAAAATCAAGGTAACAAAAACACACCGCATTTTGTGCTGCGCAACACACGTATTGCCGGGTTTCAAATGAAAGCCAGTTCTGCACCAACTTTTTGGAAATGGAACGGAGACAAGCACCCTGACCTTGTTGTTGGCGGGCAAGAGGGATTTTTAAGTCTAATCAGTCATCTTCCTCCGGAAAGTTCCCCTGCACTGGGTGGATGGACCATGGAGTCCGAACACTGGCAAAATATCAAGACCATCGGGTACAGCACACCGCATTTTGTGGATTTTGAAGGTGACAACAAAACAGATTTGCTGGTTGGTGATGTACAAGGTAATTTGCTTTATTGGAAAAATGGCGGCCTGAAAAAGACAAAAGAGTCTAAACAGGAAAGTACGCTTATTCTTACAGAAAACACTTTGGAGGAGGAAGAGCAGGAGGAAGATAATGAACAAGCAGACAGCACGATTATTCCGGTTGAGGATACTGAAACTGAACAAGAATCTAAAGCAATCGGACCTATTGAACCATCTTTTGAGTTTGTAAGTTCCAGGTATGGGAACCTGGAACTTGGGCGTCGTGCTTTTCCTGCATTTATGGATGTGGACGGCGATAACAATCTTGATTTAATTGTTGGAAACAGTGCCGGTGAGTTAAGATACTACCGACGTGAGCTAGGCTCCGGCGATGTGCTGTGGACACTTGAAAGCAAGCACTTTCTAGGCTATCAGGGCAGAAAAAATTCCGCTCCGGTTTTTGCGGATTTGGATGCAGATGGAGATTTTGATCTGCTGGTTGGCAATCAAGAAGGAAGTATTGACTACTGGGAGAATAAAGGCAATTCTGAGATAGCTGACTTCGTCTACAATCCTACTCAGTTTATAGGTGTGACTGGAGGAAGAAACTCAGTCCCAGCTGTTCTAGATCTGAATGGTGACGGCCGTAATGATTTGCTGACAGGAAACTTCATCGGCCAGCTGCGTAAATTTGTTCGTATAGAACAGGGCAACGGTTTTTATTTTCGACTTGAAAGACGCAAATACTTAAATTTAGATGTTGGAATCGGCTCTGTGCCTAAAATTACTGACCTCAATAATGATCAGCAGCCAGACCTGATTATTGGCTCTGACTCAGGAAATATCATCAGCTTTCAGCCTGATCCGGAAAAACCAGGTATTCTATCCTGGAAACCTTCTCCGGAATATTTTAAACAACTGAATTTACCAATTGGTGGAAACCCTGAATTCGTTGATTTGGATACAGATGGTGACTTGGATTTGATAGTAGGCAGTGAGGAAGGGACCCTGTATTACTTCCGTAACACAGGGCGCTGATCATTTCAACTGGAGTACAGTGAGCACAAACACAAATGAGTACTTGATGCCCACTGGAATAATAGTCTATCCAATCAACTTCAGCACAGTCATAGAATTCTGATTCGCCTGTGCCAGCATGGAAGTACTTGCTTCCATCATGATCTGATTACGTGTGA